>CENS01019325.1_pt1 | contig 15814 bp, 15 predicted proteins | sample 530201 | NCBI WGS metagenome assembly CENS01 (sample SAMEA2619747, study PRJEB7988) | marine metagenome | biome: marine biome (ENVO:00000447); feature: surface water layer (ENVO:00002042); material: "saline water (ENVO:00002010), including plankton (ENVO:xxxxxxxx)" | depth 5 m | reverse complement strand
GGATTATGAAAACCCAACCCTTGGTCTTGGAAGATTTTCTACATACAAAGAAATTTCATTTGCTAAAGATTTGGATTTAAAATATGTATATTTAGGTCCTAGCTACGAAAGCCACGCAAAATACAAAAGTTCGTTTCCAGGTTTTGAGTTTTGGACTGGCAGAAAATGGTGTTCAGACGAAAAAAAATATTTTGAACTTTTAGACAGGGATGAAAAGATAAAATCTATCAATGATTTAACAGATTCTTACGACCCATTTTTCGAGTCTTTTTCTGTATAATGTAAGTCTGTAAACTCCGTCATAAAAGAATTATCTGTGTATTTTATTCTTTTGTTTTCTACACTATAAACAGCTTGGTCTATTTGGTAACCAGGATTTGATTTCAATGGATTTTCTACCCACGCATCATCATGCCATATAATTCTATTGTTTGGGTAAGCGTAAAAATTTCCGTTCTCCATTTTAAAAAAGTGGGCGCATTTATGTTCTGGATGTTCAGAAAAATTAGTATCTAGAACCGCCTTATTTTCCCAAGCCCAATCAATGGTGAACATGTACTCTCCCCACTCTCTTTTATTGGAAGGTGTTATCAAAACACCTCTTAAACCCTTTAACCTTGATCTGATATTTACGTCTACATAAGGAGAAAAACAATCCCAGTACATGGATTCTTCAAGTGGCACTGGATCGCATTTTTTCCAGCACAAAGCTGTTATTGGTCGCCTTGTCCAATTTACTCCGTTATCTAAGTAACACTCAAAAAGTGGCACTCTTTTTTCCATAGATGCTACAGAATGAACATCGCACAGAGTATACTCTTTGTGCCCCTTTTCGTGATTAAACAAGTATTCGTTTCTTATGAAACAGGTAAAAGTCGGCAAGTTGTGATTTAAATACGCCATATATAGAATATTACACTTTTTACATTATTATCTGACATGAATCACAAACAATATGATATTTACAAGCCAAATTCGTACAATACTGGCTGTGCGTTTTCTTTTAAAATTTTAGAGACCGACAAAGAAGGAAACAAAGTAAAACCCTCTATTTTGGTTCAGTCAATCAAACAGGCTACTTGGGATTCCAAAAAGAAAACGGGATCTTTTAGCGGCAATGCCAAAGACCCCGAAAAGAATATTTACTTTAAGTTTAATGAAAATGAAGTAGGTGGCATTTTGTATGCAATCGAAAATTATAAAGAATTTTCTGCTTATCACACCTACAACGACGATAAAACTCAAATTTCATTTAAGCCATACACAAAAAAGAATGGGGACAAGGCTTTTTCTTTAAGCGTGGTAAAAAATTCCACACTTAAGTTTGGTATGGGCATTGAGCTATCAGAAGCTAGAACCCTTAAGGGACTTTTTGATCTTTTTCTGTTTAAGTTTTTTAATTATTAATGAAAAGAATTCTTTTCCATTCCAACTCAGCCAAAGCTTTTACTGGTTTTGGTAAAAATGCAAAAAATATCTTACGTTATCTCTATAAGACTGGTAAGTATGAAATTATTGAATTTGCAAACGGTTGCCAATGGGGAGATCCCACTTTGTCTTTGAGGCCCTGGAAAGCCCAAGGTTCACTGCCCAATAATCCACACTTAGTTCAGCAAATAAATCAAGACCCACAAAAAGGTCGTGCTGCTGGATATGGATCTTACATGATAGATGCCGCCATAAAAGAATATAAACCAGACATATATCTTGGAGTAGAAGATATTTGGGCATTTGGTGGCTATTGGGACAAACCTTGGTGGAACAAAATTAATCATATGATTTGGACCACGCTCGACAGTCAACCAATTTTACCACAAGCGGTTGAGGCAGTCCCAAAAACAAAAAACTTTTATAGTTGGGCTTCGTTCGCAGAAAGAGACCTTAAAGCAATGGGTCACGATCATGTTGGCACACTACACGGTACAGTGGATACGGATGATTTTTATCGCTTTTCCGATGAAGAAAGAAAAAAATTAAGAGATAAATTCGGATTATCCAACGAGTTCATTGTTGGTTTTGTTTTTAGAAATCAACTAAGGAAAAGTGTTCCCAATTTAATGGAAGGATTTAAATCATTCAAAAAAGATTGTCCCAATGCTAAATTACTTTTGCATACTCATTGGGCAGAAGGTTGGGATATTCCTAGACTAATAAAAGAAAAAGAGCTTAAAAATGAAGATATATTAACTACATATTTCTGTAAAGCTTGTGGTCAGTACGAAGTCAAACCTTTTGTCGGCCAAGAACAAAAATGCCGTTTTTGTGGCACTGATAAATCCCTCAATACAACCAACGTAAGAGCTGGTGTCAATGAACAACAATTAAACGAAATCTATAACTTAATGGACGTTTACTGTCATCCATTTACTAGCGGCGGTATGGAGATACCAATTTTTGAAGCAAAGATGACTGGTTTAATTACCCTTGTAACAAATTATTCTTGCGGTGAAGACTCCTCGACACTGGAATCTGGCAGTTTTCCCCTTGATTGGTCAGAATACAGAGAACCAGGAACTCAATTTATTAAAGCATCAACCTATCCATCTAGTATCGCCAAACAACTTAAAAAAGTTTGGAAAATGGATACCAACAAGCGTTTACAAATGGGATTAAAAGCTCGTGATTGGACAATAAAAAATTATTCAACAGAATCTATAGGTAAAAAACTTGAAGTAATTTTAGATTCCATGCCAGATATAGACTATGATTTTACAAACGTAAATGAAGAAAATCAAAACAAAACAGAACTTGAAGAATTACTAGATGATGGAAAAAGAATTGCTGTTCTCATGCCCCAATCTGCTGGAGATGTTTTGTGGATCAATAGCTTAATGAGCAATCTTAAGAAACTTTATCCCAATCATGATATTTATGTCTTTACAACGCCCAAATTTTTTGATTACATTGAAGACCACCCTTGCGTTCATAAAGCTTTGCCTTATTCTGAAAGTATAGATAATCTTCACGCCCTAGAGGGTAAGGAGTCTCATCAGGGGCTTTTCGATATGGCTTTTATGCCTCACTATGGCACTCAAAAATTTCACAACTATCATCATAACGGGATGGATAAAACACAATTTGAATTATATGAAAATTAATATTCCAATATCGGTAGGAGAGCTTGTAGATAAGATTACAATCTTGGAAATTAAATCAGTAATGATTAAAGATAAATATAAGCTTATAGAAGTAGAAAATGAAAAAAATGAACTAAATAAAAAATTTGCAGATTTGACCAAGCCAACCACAGACTTTTCTCGATTAGAACTCTTGGCCTTAAAAGCAGACCTTTATGAAACTAATTCAGCTTTGTGGAAAATTGAAGATAAAATTAGAGAATGCGAAAAAAATAAAGATTTTGGTGCGGTATTTATCCGACTTGCTAGAGACGTATACTATACAAACGATAAACGCTTCGAAACCAAAAACAAAATAAACCAACTTACAAATTCAAACATAAAAGAAGTAAAATCATATGAGTCATATAGCTGAAGTTTATGCAAAAGATTTGGGGGTTAAAATCGGTAAACCAACAATTACTGAACATTTTTTTCCTGGTCTGCCAGAAAAATATATCACAATTCAATCTTCTAATAAGATGCCTTCGGCAAACTATCTTTATTGGGATATTGTTATTAGTTTAATTAAACCCTTGATTGGAGACATAAAAATTCTACAAGTAGGAGGTCCAGATGATGTGCAAATTAAAGGCATTCATTCCGCTGCTTTGGGCGCCAGTTATAAACAAATGAATTATATAATTAAAAATTCTGAGACTCATGTAGGATGCGACAGCTTGCCAGGACACGTTGCTAGTGCTTATGATATACCTTCCGTAATCCTGCACTTTAATCTTTACGAAAACAATTCTAAACCCCTGTGGCACGAAAAAAATTCTTGCACAAGCATCTCTCCAGATTTTTCAAAAATTAAACCTTCGTTTGGCGTTAACTGCAAAAGGATTAATGAAATAAAACCAGAAACTATAGCTCAAGCTATTTTAGATCAGTTGGGAATTGAGCAAAAAATAAAATTTAAAACAATAAAAATTGGCGAAACCTTCCATCATGAAGTGGTAGAAATTGTTCCAAACTTTTTTGCCTTTTCAAACGAGCTTTCTGGCAAACCCGTAAACATAAGAGGCGACATTGAACACAATATTGGCAATATTTGTCAGTGGTGTCAAATGTGTATCGTAAACCTTCATATCGCTGAAGCATTTGATTTGAACGCATTAAACTACATGCCAAATCTCAAGCAAATAACTTATAAATACGACACAGAAAAAGATGAAGATCTAAGTAATTTTTTTAAAACTTTAAAAAATAGAAAAATAAACATTGTTATCCAAGTAAAGGATAAACAAAAAATTTCAGATATTAGATTAAAGTATTTTGATTTCTTGGTTACAGAAACAACAGAGCCAAACAATGAAGAAGCAAAGGCTCTTAAATTTATATCTAAGAAAAGATTTGTTTCAAACGCTGATGTTTTTCCATCAGAATCTTCTGCAAAAAGACTTGACAAAAGTAATAACTTCGTCTATGATGAAGTTTCAAAATTGGAATTAGAAAGTTTATACCTATATGACGAAGAATAAATTATACGGCCCAGATTTGTGGAAACGCAATGAACACGGACTCCTTGAGTCTGTTGATTATGTATTTAATAAGGATGGCTCTGTCAATTGGCGAGCCATGATCAACCCAGAGCATTTGTATCCAAACAAAGATTGGTTTGAGATGCGCAAAATGCCAGTTCCAGAATCAATCGAAGGCTTGGATGATTCCCAGCTTTTGATCAAGCTCGGGGGCATTAAGGAGATTGCAAAACTCCGTGGCATGGAGCACGTTTCCTATAGAATTGTAGAAAGCTCTGATGAACGTGCAGTAGTATCTTGCGAAATATCCTTCATTAAAAATTACGAAAATTGTAGTGAGTTTGGAGGGGTTCATTTTTCATCTATTGCTAATGCAACTGTCCACAACACAAACGGGTTTGCCGCTAAGTTCTTGGAATGCATTGCAGAGAATCGGGCATTTGTTCGCACTGTTCGTAACTTTTTGGGCATTCATATTGTTGGCGCAGACGAGATCGACTCTTCCAAGAATAAGTCTCCGATTGTGGCTCCCCCATCGTCTGCTGGAGCTAAAGATATTAGCCCACAGGGTATTTTAAAGGAAAAAGCGGGTCTTACCTTTGGAGACTTCAAAAACAAGCTTAGAGAGCTTTATAAGAACGAACAATATGTTAATGACCCAGAGGTTATTAAATCCTGGGAAGATTATAAAGATATTCCAGCAAAAGAATGCAGAAAATTATTGAAACTTCTTTAGGTTTTATTTTTAAAGTAGAGTCCATTGAAGAGTTCTATCAGGGTTTAGACGATGTCTATGAAACTACCCTATTAGATACTCACAATGGTTCTCCCTTTAATAAAAATTGTTTAAAATCTTATCTATCAAATCCAGATGTTTTTAAAAACTTTTTTGCTTATGGTTTTATGAACCTTGATGATAAGGTTACGGCTGGTATAATGTGGCAAAAAGGCTTTGAGTATACGACTAAATCAAAGACTCTCACCGCTTTTCTTTGGGTGTCTGAAGAAAAGAAGGCTTCTTTAAGTCTATTTAAAAAGTCTCTCGAACACATTAACTCTTTTTACAAGTATGATGTCTTAATATGTGGCAACTCGTTTAATAATAAAAAATTAGAAAAATTCTACGAAAAATTAAATTTTAAAAAAGTTAATTATTTCTATAAAAATATTAATCACTAAGCAAGAAAGCCTCAATAACTCCATTTACATCAAGCAGGGCGCTTATAGAAAATTCTTCTAAATTTTGATCTGGCAAAACTCTAACTTCTGACGCTAAACCATCCTTGCCTGTGGTTAGTGTTGCAACACTGTCTTCAACGTTTTTTTGCAATGGGATACCAGAGCCGCTTATCAATATTTCTTGATTAGTTCTGATTCTAAAATCAGCAGAAAAATCTCTCGGTATCCCACTCTCTAGAATAATTCTAACGCCAGTAAATATATCTATTGGATCAGTTGCTCTAAAAATTTCCAAATCTCTTGCCGTACTTCTCCCTATAACATTTACCTCAACATCATTTACAAGAGTATCGCCAGATGTTGTTATTTGTGGAGAAAAAGGAAGAGAGGGTTTTTCAACAAAACCACTAAACATCTCTCCAGTTACAGCCTCGGAGGCGCTTCCAGAGGTTAAAAAATCAAGAGGTATAACTTTATAAAAAATATTTTCGTCAAATTTGTTTTGTATGTCACTTCCATCTATATCCAATACTGCTGTAGGAGATTTTTCGTTAACAGTTAAATTAAAAGTTCGTATTCTATTAGTAAAATTAATTATATCTGGTTCAAATTGGTCACTTTTTCCAGTATAAACTTCTACTTTTTTTACATTTTGAATGGCTCCTCCAGTAACCAACTGGTTAGTTCTTTCTAAAGTCTCTTGATCAACAACTTCAACAGTAGCGTCACCAGAAAAAGTACACACCAATTGAACAGAATTTTCTAAAATATCCATGTCAGAAAGCCGCAAAGAGTTATTTGCGCCAGTTTGAAATAAAGTTTCTTTACCCCTAAAGGTAACGTCACTTACAAAAAAATCAGGAAATCTAACAGTATAAGACCCCGACCCACTTATAAAATCCACTGGGTTATTATCTGCTACAAAAAAATCCACAATATATCCACTTTTTGCTGGGTGCTGGCCAATGTTTTGTTTGTTTAATCTCATATTTCTCCTGTGCTAGAAATTTGTATAAAGTTAATGTTTGAATTGATTCCTGTTTGATTTATTTCTTCATGATTTAGTAAATTACCAACTATTGCTACCGTGTTATTTCGCCCATCATCATTTCCATTTAAATCAACAATAGAGGATAGGCCAGTTTTAATCAGGAAAGCTGTGCTTGCATCACCGCTGAGGGCAGATGCAAAACCATTTGGATTACTTGTATAATCTGTGGTTACTTGTGATGTGAACAAACCAAAGTAATTAAAGACACCGCCTTCATGAAGCGCAAACCCACTTTGTGTTTGATTAGATTGCATGGGCGATAAAAGTTTATATCCTGTATCCGCATAAAGATTAACTCCGTCTACGCCTGTGATTGCCGTATTTGTTTTGTTTAAAGATCCATCAATAAATGTTCTTAAATTAGTATCTCTATCTACAACAAGTTTTATATTGTGTATGCTGCCATCATTTATATTGCCACTAGTTGCTTGATAATCTGTGCCGTTTAATTGTAGATAATTTTTGCCATTTCCAGATTGAAACCAACCTATACCAGTAACACCATCTGTTCCAGATCTAGTATGATCAAACAGATACTGCTTTCCAGTTAAATTTGAACCAAATTTTGCCCAAGTTTCTAAAGTAAAATCTGTGGTTAAATCGTGTGGTTGTTTAGTTCCAGTTATATAAATATAATTATTGACTGCATCACTTGATGCAAAGGCCATACCAGATCCAGTATTATTTTTATCAAAATAGTGTAATGCTAATTTATTTTGATTTCCAGTTCTAAAAATAGCCATGCATTTATTGTCCATTGAATTATTTTCGCCCACTCTTTGTGCTAATATGGCAGACTGATTGTAATTATATTCAAAATTACTATTGCTACTTTTATTAATATTATCTAAAACAGTATGGTCATTAAATGTAAAAGTATCCGCTCCTCCACTAATACCTGCTCCATAATTTAGACACCCAGTTGTTAATAGAGTTGAGGTTAATACATTAAAGGTTCCAGGAGTTGCTGCTATGTACGCATAAGCTCCAGTTCCAGCTGGGTTTGAACCATCTGGCTGAAATCCAACAAATCTAAAACCAGTTTTAGTTACATCTTTCACAATTGTTTCGCAGAAACGACTTTCGTTATTTACTTCGTCTGGTTTTTGTAACTGAACAACAACACTTGGAATGACATCAAATTCAATTGGAAAAGCTATTTGCGCATAACCAGTAGCTGCATTATTTTCTCCACTACCGACCACTATTTTTTTACTTGCAGTATCAATATTGAAAACGCCTGTTTTTGAAGCAATATAATTACCACTTGATACATCTGTCGAAGAACTAGTTAAAGTAAAACTACTCGGAGAAACCTCGACCATTCCTATTTTCCTTTTGTTGTGCCCTATATCCGTTATAACTTGAGATACAAAAACGGCTGGTGTTTCTGAAAAAGCTTCTTCAAAGTTTATAACTTTTTCTGATGAAGCATCTATAGAAAATTTGTTAACTTCAAAATCAACATTTGGTGGAACAAGAAATCTTCCGTCTCCAGTATAACCAAATGCATTATTTAAATCATCTTTTGTTATTGTCGCTTCCGTTTCATTAGTGAGTGTTAAGAAATTTTCTTTAATTATATTTTGGTTCAGATCTCTTAATGTTATTTTTTGTCCAGAAACGTTTGAAAGGATTTCGTTTCCACGGTTTCCGAAAAAGTCTTTAAATTCTAAATCAAATACAGCATTTATATTTTCATCATTTTGGACGAAAGAATTAAATCCACTACCAGTTCCGTCCACCCCAGAGAAAAAGTTTGTGTAGTTCGTTCTTAGCGATATGTCGTTATACTCTACAAGAGCATCAGTTGTTGCATCAAATCCAAAGTCATTAACGTTTGTTGTGAATTGAAAAGAAACACCTGTCGTGCTTCTAACATTAGTGGAACTTAATTCTGATAATACGTTTACTGTGTATTCTCCCACCTGGTCAATTTTTTGATTGTCTTTGAGTGTCACATTTGTAGTAGAACCCTGACTTTTTCCAAAACTACCAACAACAATATTACTGTTTGGCTCTTCTGTTATAACAGTAAATCTATCCCCAGGGTCTGATGCAGGATGAGTTATTGTCAAAGGCAAATGTATGGTATTATCGGCCTGTTTTTGCATCGCACCAGTTGTAACTGATTGTGGAGCTTGTGGTCTTTGTATTTGGCTTAACTGCAATTCTGGCTCAAAATCATCTTCGTTTGTATCAAAAGAAATATTATTTTCGATAAATTTAAATTTTCCAGTGTGATGTATCATTGCAGATACATTAAATCCATTATCATAATTTTCTTGTATGCTTATTACACGATAGTATTTTGGAGATCTGCCACTTGCATCTACTGAATAACTTGCGCCATGAAAAATATTTGCAGCTTTTTCCGAAAACCATTGGGACGAACGAATAGATGGAGTAGAGCTATCAAAAAATTTAGAATTATCTATGTTTAGATATACTTGTCCTTCTTTTATATTATAAGTCAAACCAGAACCTCCAGGAACTAGTTGAAGCCCTATAATTTGAGGCTGATGAATATCTTTATATAACTCATTGTCTGCGCCTGTTTCATTGTAAAACTGTTCAATTCCACTCTGACCAATTGGGTTTTCTATAAATAAATTTCCTCCAGTTAAATAATCTAATTGATTGCTACCTATAGCTGGTTGAACTATTATAGATTTTGGCCCAAGTCCAGTTTTTATATTGTCTATTGTGCCAGTTCCGTCTGGATCGAAATAAGTTTGCTGACCAGATGTGCCAAGAATAACGCCAAAGTTTTTAGTAAAACTTTTCAATTCGTCATCTATCTGTATCACATCTCCAGGCTCTAGCATTAAAGCATCAAGTCCAGCCGAAAAAGAAACTTTTTCGCTAGTGTTGCTTGCTTCAAAAACCAATGCCCTTGCCATTCTGTTTGCTTGGCCCCTAGATGTAATACCTAAACCATCTACTGATCTAAAATTTAACCCTATCTTTTTTATTGATTCTGAATCCTCTATATATTCTGTTTTTGTTGTATAATTATTTCTTTTATCTAGATAAGAAACTTCTATAGCGTTATGTTTTGTATTTCTATCGACATCAGAATAATTAAATTTTCCATCTACTACATTATTATTATTAAATATTAAGTGGGGTGGAAATTTTTGTTCTTTAGGTGGATTGATAAAATCAGTTATAATACTATCGGTTGCCAATGAAAACTGAGATTCAAAAGCGTCATCTCTATTAAAGTTTTCAAAAAAATGAGGTCTATCCATTCTGATGTTAATAACAGAATTATTATAATAAGTTAGCCCCATAAATGTTTTTGCAAAATCTTGTATGGTTTCATATGCGTTACCTTGATCTGCTAGATATACATTCATACTGAATCTTGGCTCTAACCCCCCAAATCCATCATCTAGTCCCAAAAATCTTCCTGCGCCACTTGCTCTGGTTTGCGGACTGCCGTCATTTAGCGTAACGGCATCACAGTACATTCCCATTTCGTATAAAGACCACTTGTCTACAATATTAACATCTTGCAAGTAAGCTCCAACTCCATATCTTGTATTAACAATCAAGTCATAAAAAATCCAAGCTGGATTATCTGTCCACCCAAACTTAAAAGTTCCGTTCCATTCTCCGCTATAAATTATATTACCATTTGTACTGTTTCCTGCTTGAACCTGCGCTGCATTACAAAATCTTCTATCACTCCCATCATCATTAATTGGAAAATAATTTGATGGTATTAAAACTTTTTTTCCCTTAATCCTAAAAGTTCTACTAGGTACTTGCGGAAAATATTTTGCATCAACTGAGCTTTCTACAATAGTAGAATTTGGATACAATAAATTCTCATCAATCACTTCTACAATATTTCCAACTGCTCCTTCTCTGTTAACAAGACTTGAATATGTTTCATATTCAATTTTTCTTACCCTAATAAAATTATAAAGGTCATCATCATCAATTGTTGGCAAATTTATACCCTCCAAACTTATATGATAAGGACTTGTTACTATTCCGCTAACCGCTATTCTACCATTTCCTTGCCCCAAAGTAATACCCTTGCCGCTTCTTGTCGAAAAAGAAGCTGCAGAAATTGTTTCGTTGCCAAATTTATCTACTTTACCAACCGCTATCTCAAAAGTAATTGTAATTGGAGTTTGATTACCCATTTTACTTCTACCACTTTCGTTTTCCCCTTTGGTAGAAGCACTTCTAATATCATTTAAAGAATTTACTATTAAAGAAACATCAAATTTTTTTATGTTTTTGTCGTAATTATTGTGATAAAAAGCCTTCGAGCTTTGTTCTACGGGAATAAAATTTTGCCAATTAACAAAGTCTCTACCCGATTGTGAATTTATTGTTTCTGTTATTCTACTAAAAGTATTCGTGGCCGAAACTGTTTCTGTTTCATCTTCGAAATTGCCCCCCGCAGCAGAAGTGTTGAAAAGCTCCTCAACAAAAGATAAATTTGCTCCCAGATGTGCACTCACGCCTCCCCCTTCTGTTCTAACGTCCCTGCTTCCAGTACCATTTCTAGCGCCATTCGCAGCATTAGTCATGTCAAAGGGACCCTTAATCCTTTCATTAATTTTAATTAATCTTCTAGGTGTCTGAACTATTTGGGGGCCATCTTGAAACTCTTCTCCCGACATGAAATTTATATCATATTTTCCGTAAGTTGCTGCCCCTCCCTCTGTCCTTAGTGGTATATCATTATAATAAACCCCCCTATCAACTCCTTTTGTATTAGATCCAATTTTATTAAGGTCACTATCGAAATCTTTTTTTATTCTATTTCCCTCTAAAATTAAACCATTTTTGTTTGTTAATCCTGCAACTGGCCCTTCGCAAATCAAATCTAAAACTTCATATACTTGATACCCAATTTTAGAAAACGTCCCATCTGGTGGTTGCATAAAGGCTGGCTTTGCCCCCTTACTAGACCCAGCAATTTCCACTTTTTTATTAAATATTTTTTTGTAGTAACTCATTACCCTGATTCTATATCTTCGTTCAATATGTTAACCGTTATTATGCTTGAGCCAACTCTTAACTCTCCGTACAACAAAGGTATTGGAAAGCCTTGTACAGCTTGATTTTCTAGGCTTGAAAATAAGTAACTAGCTTGAGCTATCTTAGTTTCTACTTTTTGTGAGGCTGGCTCTGGCGGTTTGGGCGCTAATAAGTAAGCTATTCCTTGTAAAAGAATTCCCAAAGCTAAATTTCCCAAAAAAGTTCCGCCAGTTAAAAACGACCCAACTACTGCTGCCGCTTCTGCTATGGCAAAAAAAACGGGTGCAAGTGGCCCAGATCCACCAACGGACGGTATTATATGTAATTCTTCTGGTGCTGGTTGACTTAAATATTCATCAATTGATTTAAAACTTTTTTTCGATTCTTTTGGATCTATAGCATCAAAATGTATATCTTTTTTAAAAGCGGATAAAATTGTTTTTTTAAAACCCTTTCGATTTGCGTCAATTGCTTTCACAACATCAGCTTTCCTTGAAATATCTAACTCGTGATACTCCCCAAAGATTTTGCCTAGTTTTCCATGTATATAAACTTTAGTCATTGATGCCCAGTTTTTCCTTAAGGGTTTTTACACAATTTTCTTCCACTTCAAATCCATCAAGATTAAATAAGGAAAAATTTTTATCCTCAAGCGAATAAATTAAAAAAGGCAACAATAAGTTACAAGATGTAATTTTATCGTGCTTTGAAGGTTCTGAGCTACCACTAACATGTGAATGAAATATGGCAATTAAATTTCCCTTTAGTTTTTTATGTAAGTAATCTATTGGTTTAATCAAAAAGTTTTCATCGATATTTGAATGGTTTATAGCCCTCTCAAACTCAAAACCATCATCGTTTTTGCAAATAAACCCACAGACTTCACGCATTGGCGAGTCTTCTGAATAATTAATTAAATTATCCTTTAAATTATTAGCCTCTTGGTGGGTATGCATTAGTTCCTGGGAATCCTCCAAATCTTAAATTTGTTCCAAACCTCAGTTTGCAGGCTGATATTTTTTTAGAACATTCGTCTTTTTGCCATTTTTTTGATATAGGTGGAAAGTCTTTATTTCCTGAAGCTCCATCTTGCACACAAACATAAAAAGTTTTTAATCTTTCAGCTGGTGCGTTCAAATCGGTTTCTCCATCTTTCCTCAATGGAACGTTAGTAACTTCTGTAAAAACAAAATCTCCTTTGTTGTATGTTGCCGCCCTTGTCCAAAGACCTTTATTAAGTGTTGGTGTAACATTATTTCCCGATGAGTCTTTAAATAACCCATCATTGCTTGCTCTTAACGGATCTCCTGCGTACCTACACCCATGACCACGATAAATCCATGTACAGTATCTAGAATAAGTGTTCCTGTTTGGTAAAAAAACATTTTCTAATTCTAGGACAGATGAAAGCTCAAACTCTACAAAATCTTTATCTTCAGAAACTCTCCTATTAACATAAAAAACCTGTTCTGGCAAATGTGAGTCTGGGTTTGCCATTGAGTTTCCAGTATTTATATCAAAATAAGGATTTTCTCCGAGAAAATTTTCATCATCTAAAAACTTAACAAAAGTTCTTTTTCTTACTACTTTGGCTCCAATTAAATTATCTGCCACCTTCAGATATTTAGAAATAATTGAGTTTGTGTTGGCTATTTTAATTTTTGGTCTAGCCAACTCACCATCAGACGATGATTTAAAATTACTTGCTTCAATTGGCAATGAGAAATACTCTTGGCTTTGCCATATCACCTTTTGGCCTATTCCGTTGGCCGATGGTGTTATCGCTAAAATTGAACTTGGGTCGTCTGGCCAATTGTAATAAATCAAATAGAACTCTATAACCTGAGAAGGTTCCAGCGAAAGAATCTCTGAAGCTACATTTTTATTTATACCTTTTGCCATATATTTACTTTACACTTCGTTTATTAATTTTATAATAAATTATGAAGGGCAGGATTAAAGATTTGTTTTACGGGTATCAAAAAAATATGTACCCAATTTTGTCTAAAATAAGCAGATTAGAGTATAATTTTATATTAGAATCTTTAGGCAATATAACCGAAGAAGACATCTGCAACAATGAACATCTTTCTTCTTATTCCTTTGTGGTTAGCATAGAGGGGGAAGAGAGCAATGCCTCAAGATTTATCGTTGGAACAAAAACTAACCCAAATTTATTTCAAAAAAATGCTGAAAAAATGTTAAAATCTTTAAACATATTTCCAAAATCTCCAGTGGGTTTTGATTGGTATGGAGTGGGTTGGGATGTAAAAAACGATGAAATTAAGATATATTTTTTAAAAAAAGATCTATCTGAGATATTCTGTGAAGAGTATTCCAGAAGCCGCTCTCATAAGATAAGGGATAAACTTTATGAAGTTGGACAAAAATGCACAAAAATGCATAAAAATGGACAAATTATAGATCAAATAAACTCAAACAACTTAGAACACAAAGTTGTCGACAAAATGGTTAGTTTGGGGTTTAATTTAGATACCTACAGTCAATATGACAATAAAACTACGCTTTACTTCGATTGATATGAAAACTCAAGATTTTACACAAGATTCAGATTATTTTGAGTCTTACTTATTAGCCAGAAAAGAATTTAAAAAAATTATTAATAATTTTGATCCTGTGGAGTTTAAATCCAACTTTGATCAACTTTTTTTTGACAAAAAAAACTTTAAACTTTTTTTGAAAAATAGTGATGGAATTGTTTGTGGGGCTCTTGGTTATGTTCACATGGAAAAGGTTTTTATGGATATATTTTTCTGGAACCACGATTTATGCGAATATAATATGCACACCGTAAGAAGATTTTTTGAAGAATTTTTTTCAAAAACTCAAGAAATGGGCATTAAAGAAGCTGTTTTGCCCTTAGATACGAATAGAAAAAAGTTTCTACCGTTCAAAAATCACAATCAAATATTTTTTCGATCAACCGAGGAGGCAAAACCAACAGACCCAAATATAAGAAATCAATATAATCATCATTACCTTCTTACAGTTAATTACAAAAATTATTTTAGCCAAAAAAACTTTTTTGTGTAATATATTAGTATGGCAGTAAAAATAACAGATCTACCCGAATTAACTGCTCCCCAAAGTGGGGATTTTTTTGTGGTTGTTGATTCCGAAAATAATGTTACTAAAAAAATAGAAGCCAGCAAAATATTAAACACCAATTCTGGTGATGCTGCCGCAAGATATGCTCCCAGTTTCGATATTTCTGATTTAAGCACTGGTCAATTTTCTTTTATATTAGACACCCCTAAAACAGTTCAAGCAGTTAATGCAAATAACAGTGTTACCTATAATCCAGTTAGGTATTCTGTTACTGGATTACCGCAAGGAATTTCAGTAAGATTTTTGACTTTTCCAATCACAAGTAATACTGGTTACAGTGAAACAGCATCTGATGATAATGCTTTGGTCGCTGATCAAGACATTTTTGGGCCACCAAATACGCCAACACAAACAAACGTCTTTCAAAGATTAGATTACCAAGCCGAAATCTTTAATAATCCTATAGGTTCTGATTTCAATAGATCACCTATACAAAATAATCAAACAGGAGATCTTGTAGAGGCTGTTATTAGGTCACGCCTTTTTTCTGACATTAGCTTCCGTGATGTTGGTACTGAGACTTATACAGTAAGTCATGGCGGCCCTTGCTTGATGGAAGTTTCAGAGACTGTAACATCTGGTATATTTACGGCAGAATTAATTGCAACTGGATTTTTAACATTTGGCGAGGTAACTTATCAATTTGTATCAGATAACGCAGGAAGTTAATATGGGCAAAAAAATAACAGATTTAACAGAATTAACTAATGTACAAAGTGGAGATTTCGCTCTTGTGTTTGACTCTTCCGATAATCAAATAAAGAAAAGTGAAATTTCAAAAATTGTTAACATAAATAGCACCAATTTTTTTGATAGGTATTCTAATAATTTCCAAATTTCTGATTTGA
>CENS01038193.1_pt1 | contig 15843 bp, 18 predicted proteins | sample 530201 | NCBI WGS metagenome assembly CENS01 (sample SAMEA2619747, study PRJEB7988) | marine metagenome | biome: marine biome (ENVO:00000447); feature: surface water layer (ENVO:00002042); material: "saline water (ENVO:00002010), including plankton (ENVO:xxxxxxxx)" | depth 5 m | reverse complement strand
AGTTTCATTACATCACCACAAGCTGGAGCACCAACCATGCCAGTGCCTACAGATTTATCTTCGTCATTAAAAGAACCTACATTTCTTGGATTCTCATAATGATCAATTACCTTATCTGAATAAGACATTACCCTGTTGCCTGTTTCTTTTTGTTACCGATGTTATATTTAGTTTCTAAAGTCCATTCATCTTTTTCTTTGAATGAAATAACTTTAATTTGACTTAATGGTGCGATTGGTTCTGGGTTATCTTTCATTGCAATCAATCCCCAGTCACCGAGAAGTTTCACGATTGTGTTTCTTCTTGCGATATCGTTCTCAGTCAAGTTTGTATCTTTGCCATCTAGAGCAAAAAGTTCTTTAAAGTGTACTATGAAATATCTTCCTTGTTTGTGTAAGATATGACACGACTGATACAACTTCCTTTCTTTACGAGAAGCGACACCAATACGAGAAAGAGTTTCTCTAACTTTTAAAAAGTCATCTGGCTCTTTTAATGCAACCTCGAACATTTGCTCTTGTGACCATGTGTAATTATCTTCCATGTTTGCCACCTTTATTCAATCTATTTTTAATAGAGTTTAATTGTTCATCATTTAGCATATTAAGAGCAGACTTTGCCTTTTCATTACTATATCCATAATACTCTTTAACATACTCTAGATCTTTTAGTTTACTCGCTTTCATCCACGCACTGTATCTTTTGCGAGTTCTCAAGGTATTTAGTAAAAAATCAAACTGAAGTTTGTTATCTAGATGATGAAATCTATTCATCTCGTTTACAAGATGTATAGTATCATTAAAAGGTGCAAGACACTTATTCACAATAAATGCTGGATACTTCTTTTCCCACATGGGATCATCGCTATCCATTAATCTTTCTTTGTTATAATTTATCGCATTTAGATATTCTTTTAATTCATAACTCATTTGAACCTCACTTGTGCCATAACTTCTGTAAGACACGCAAGTAGATTAATCTCTTGGTCAGCAACGAAGGCAGACTTATAAGAATAATCAGCAATAATAACCACTGCGTGTGGTATAGTTGCTGGTTCAATTTTGTCATATAAAGAATCGTAAATCTTACGATAGATTCTAACAGGATCGTTATCTAAATTATCAACAATCCACTTTCTAACATTAGTAAACTCTTGTGCTTTCATTGCCGACATCAAGTCATTAATGTTAGTATCAGCAATTAAAATACCTGCATCAATTTGACCAGATGCTGAATATCTTTGTAACTCATTTAACACTCTTCTCCAATCAGGGAAATGTTTGTTAAGTAATTCAGCAACAACTTTAGTATCAAACTTGATGTTTTCTTGTTTAAGAATGTTCTGTACTCTAACAAAGAATTCTTTTGCTAGTTGTGGTTTTTCTTCTTTAGGAATAATGAAGTCAATCACACTACATCTTGAATGTAGAGGATCTATCAAACGATTCTTGTAGTTACAGGTTAGAATAAATCCACAGTTCTTATGAAACTCTTCCATAAAACCACGAAGTGCTGGTTGAGTAGATTGTGCGTTTAGATAATCTGCCTCATCAAGTATGATATATTTACGACCACCTTCAAGTGATACAGTAGACGCAAAGTTCTTAATCTTAGTTCGGAGAACATCAATACCTGACTCCTCCGAACCATTTATCATCATTGATGTGACACCCATCTCATCTAGCATTGCTTTGGCAATTGTAGTTTTACCTACACCTGGACCACCTGCTAAGATGAGATTGGGTACATGATTATCGTCAACAAACTGTTGAAATGTTTTCTTTAGTTCTTTTGGTAAAATGCAGTCTTCAATTTTAGTTGGTCTGTAATTTTCCACCCACAAATATTTTTCCATAATATAATCCTAAGTAGTTTGTCAATTTAACCTTCGTATTTTGACTCTGTTTCAAGAGCAATCCAGTATTCAACTGAACCATTCTTACTACTTAGATGACTGATGTTTTTAGATGAGATTTCAACATCATAATTACCTTCCATTAACTTCATGTTTTCTACTTTAAAGAAGAAGTCAAATGTACCAGAACCAGATGTTACTACATCTAATGAATAGGTATTTGCTGTATCATTTTTCTTATCCTTTACTTCTAAAGCAGAAGTGCCAGAAGCATTACTTAATACCAAATCAGGCGCACCTATTACATTTGCTGCTCTTTGTAATTTGCTTAGAGCATCACCTTCAAGTTCAAATGTTACTTCAGAACTTGGCATTGTAATAGTTTTACTTGGTGATGTTACAACAGAAGAATCAGAATAAAAATACTTCAAAGAATTCTTAGGAATATTTTCTTCACTGATTGTAACATAACTATCTGAAAAATCTAGCACTGGACTTGAGAATAAAGATAAAGAAGCAAGAAATTCATTTAGATCATAAATTGCTACTTCCTTTGGAAAGGTTTCTTCTACCTCTGCCTTTGCTACGATATTTTTCATAGCAGACATTGTTAGAAGTGTGTTACCTTCTTTAATCATTAAGTTCTGATTGATAGAAGAAAAATTCTTCAATACAGAAATGGTTTTATCACTTAGTTTCATTTTATAATTTACCTCACTAGTTGTAGGATTAAACATTTTATTATAATCATCAATAGTAAATGGTTTGTCAGGATCACGTTCTGCTTCTTTTATGACAGTAGAAACACTACCATTTTCATCTATCTCTAACCTATCTATACTTAGACGAGAAAGATCGTTACTTTCACCTATTACTTTAAATACCATAATAACTCCATATTATATAATAGTGAGAGAGTTTAGTCAACCCTCTCACTACATTTAATTTATTTGATTTCAATTAATCTTGGTTTCTTTTCTTCAGGAATAATCCTTTCGAGAGAAACCTTTAAAAGCCCATCTTTGAGTTCCGCATCTTGCACAACCACATCTTCAGCAAGACTGAAGACTCTTGTAAATGCTCGTTTTGCTATACCCTTATGAACCATAGTATCGTCATCAAAACTTTCTTTAGAAACTGACTTGATAGTTAAAGTATTTTCTTTTACCTCAACTTCAATGTCATCTTTTGTATATCCTGCCAACGCAACCTCAATGTCGTGAGTATACTCACCTGTTTTGATTATGTTGTATGGTGGATAGTTTGGAACACGATGTTCCATAAGTCGTTCAAAGTGATCAAAAATATCATCATAACCTATAGTGAATGGTCTTAATTGACTAAACGTATTAACAGTCATTTTTTTCTCCTTTTATTAAGCAAGTTTAAATTAGTGAACCCTTTCGGCATCCACAAAACTATTTATAACTTAGACATTACTATCTTAGAATTTTTTTTCATTTTATCTCTTCTTTTTAATGCTCTATCTAGTTTTATTCTAGATACAATCTTTGTATAATTAGTGCCTTCCATATGATCAAACTCATGTTGGAAGACACGACACTCTAAACCAAATAATGCTTTTTTCTGAATGTCGCCATTAACATCTTCAAACTCAACCTCAATACCTTCTGGTCTTTCTATATCTAACCATAATCCTGGATATGTTAAACAACCCTCAGTCATAACTACAGTTTCCTCAGACTCAGTTATAATCTTTGGATTAAAACATGCCATAACCTCTCTTGTTTTAATATTAGAGTACATGACGAAAACTCTTTCAGAAACACCTATTTGATTAGCAGATAAACCTATGCCCTGATGGTGTTCCATCGCAGAAGTTAAATCTTCTACAATCTTTTTTCTATCTAAGTCTTCGCTACATCCCTCTAATCTTGTAGATAGAGATGGGTGCTTGGGATTTAATAATTTATTCATTATACTATATTTAATTTGTTTTGTCAAGAAATTTTTGAAAAGTTTTTATGTTTCTCAAATCGGATTACTTCTTTAAATTTGTCAATCAGTTGATCTTGTTTATGGCTGATTACAAATACATTCTCACCCTCTAAAGTGTTTAGGATCTTTAAGAACTCATCTGTACCTGTACCATCTAACGAACTATCAAATATCTCATCTAGTATTAATAGATTAGTGTTGGTAGAGTTTTTCATTTTAGCAATCGCTCTCCATGTAAAGAGTAATGCTAAATCAATTCTCATCTTTTCTCCCTCAGAAAAAGAAGCATAATTAAACTTATCTCTATGTCTAGATTTAATTGTTTCTTCAAAGTTTTCATCAAGTGTAAAGTTTACATAGAACTCCATTGACTTGAGATACTTGTTAATCAGCTGGTTCATCACTGGTAAGTATTGTTTAATAATCTTAGTCTTTATACCAGTATCTTGTAGCATTGCTCTTGTTGCTTCAGCATATGCCTTTTCTTCTTTTAATTCTTTTCTTTGTTTGTCACTTTTATTAAATTTTTCTTTGAGTGATTCTAACTTTTTCATGTCATCATCACTAACATTACTATTAGATAATTCTTCTATTTGTGTTTCTAGTTTACCATTAAACTTTTCTAACTCTTTAATTGAAGAATTAATAGTTGCTATCTTAGTTTGATTAGTTTGTATATCACTAGTAACTTTTGATATTTCACTTAACCTCAATTGAGTGGTATTCAATTCATTCTCTAGTTGTTGCATACCATCAAATAATTCATTGACTTTATCTTGTCTATCTCTAATCTTTTGATCTTTGAATGTCTTATCAATAATTTGTTCGCAAGTAGGACACTCTTCATTTGACTCAAAGAAATCAATTATCTCATTATGATGTTTATGTTTTTCATTGAGAGTTGCCTTTAAGTCTTTCAATTTACTTTCTTTTGTTTGTACTTTAACTTGGTCGTCAACAGATAAGAATAATTCACGATTCTTTTCTTCCAAAGTCTTTATGTCTTTGTTCTTTACTGCAACAGTTCCAATATTTTCTTTTAATTCTTTTTTCTTTTCATCTAGTATCTTCTTTTTATCTTTCTTAACATCATCAATATAGTTTTCTTGTAGAGTTATCTTTTCGGCAGACATTTCATATTGATAATCTATCTCACGAATCTCATCTTGTAAATCTTTTAATCTATTCTTTAATAACATATTCATTAATGAAAAGATTTGTATATCAAGGATTTCTTCAACCACTTCCCTTCTAAATCTTGCCTTCAGTTGCATAAAAGGTATAAAGGTAGAACTACCCAATATAACCACTTGAGTAAATGAACGATAATTTAATTTTAGTATTTGCTGTTCAAGTATCTTTTGAAAATCACGACTGTTTGCTTCTTGATTTAGCATCTTATCATTTTGCCATATCTCAAACTTATTCGGTTTGATACTTCTAAGGACTTTGTATTGTTTAGAACCACTTATAAACTCTACCTCTACACAAGTATCAGCATTATTAATAGAGTTAATTAGCTGTGCTTTATTAATTGAACGAAATGGTTTACCAAATAAACCAAAACATAAAGCATCTAGGATAGTAGATTTACCAGCACCATTCTCACCAATTATAAGTGTGGTGTTATTTTTATCTAGATCTATTTCTGTAAATTGATTACCTGTGCTTAGAAAATTCTTCCATTTTACTTTTTTAAAGTGTATCATATTATTATCCGTGTATTGCTTGTATCACTGATTGCATTCTATAAACATCCATGGAAATATCATGACTAGGGTCGTGGTGTATGAATTTATCTTTTACTTCTTCAGGCATAAAACTATTTTTATGAGTGGATCCCCAAAGAAATGCATCTAGATAAGAACGAGTATCTCTAATAGTCCACCAAGGAGTCGGATCTTTTTTTATACCGATATTATCAAATATTGATCTAACCAGTATAGGATCAAAAGTGTTTGCCCTTGTAAATATCTTATCGCAGTTTGGTGCGTCATGTTTATCAATTAAGAATGGATATAATTCTGTAATAGAAACATCTTCGTTAGATGGTTTTAAACACTGTTGTGCTTCAGCTGATTGATTCTTCCACCAATTAAGTGTTCCTTGCTCAATTTTTCTACCATATTTTTCTACTTGTTCTTTAACATCAAACTTCATTACAGAACATTTATCTAATAGTTCTTCGTATGAGTAGGGATCGTGTGTAAATCTTTCCTCAGTATAATTCATCGCAGCAATATTAACAACTACGCCATTAAACATATCTTGCGAGAGTGTTTCAAAATCATATATCAAACATTTCATATTATAATTCCAAGTCTTGTGCTTCGGTATACAAAGACTTCATCATATTTTTCAATCTATTTTTATCCAAGTCTACACTTAACTCATCTACATATTTGTGTAGAAGTGTCATTGTATCTTCTGTATTTTCTACTATATCATCTGACACTGTGCTAGCGTCCATATCTGAAAAGTCTTCAATAACTTTTACATCTAAACAGTCCGCAGAAAATAATCTATCTGTAAACTTATCAAACTTGTATAGGTCTTTTTTATTTACAACAATTAACTTTACTATTTTGTTCCTATACTGTATTACATCATGATTATCGTAATCTTCTGAAGAATCGTCATAATATATCTTCTCAAAAATAGTGTAAGGATTTACAATTCTAGTCAACTCTCTGGTTTCAGTATCGTAAATATGAAATCCTTTAGGATCTTGGTAATCGTTCCAGTATATCTCATAAGGTGTACCTAGATAATGTATTTGTCCATCGTCTGATTTGTGATGGAAGTGACCAGAAAATACTGTATCAAACTTTCTAAACACACTCTTGTCTAATCCACCTGATGAATGTATTTGACCTTTATGCATTTCAAAACCATTTATTTCTAAATGTCCCATCAATACTTCAGCATCAGTTTCTTGCATCATACCAAATGAATAGATTTCATTGTTAGCATTTATCCATGGCATAAACAATATCTTATGTCCATCAAACACTACTTCTTGTGCTTCTTCATATACATGAATATTCTTATAACGACCACCCACTAATTCTTTGAGTGAGTTTACTTCGTTGGTGTTTTTAAAATATGTGTCATGATTACCTACAATTAAATGTAAATCTATATCTAAAGCAGAAAAAGGTGTGATAAATCTTTCTCTAAAATCTTTTGCTGTGCGATAAGAAACATACTTTCGTCTGTCAAAACAATCACCTAAATGAATACAGGTTTTAATATTGTTTTGTTGTAAGAATGGAAAGAAAATACCCTCATAGAATCTATAAAAGTATTCATTGAAATCTGTATTATCAGATCTAGCACCAAAGTGTGTGTCCGTCACCAAAGCAATTTTCATAATATATTATTCTTCCATATAGTTTTCTAATCCAGATTTATTTTTAACTTTTTCTTTTGAGGATTTAGTTTTATAAACATCTTCGTCAGGTAACATAATTGTGGGATCAAATCCTTGAATATCATAAGGTGTATCATCACCCTCATTTACAACATAACTTTCAAACTGTTGTTTTTCAATCATCTGATTTTTAATGTGAGTCTGTTTCTTTTCTTTTTGAATTCTTCTCAAGAACGCATAGTAAATAATCTGTGTAAAATATGAAAAAGGATTACTAGACTTTTCTGGATCAAAGTTATGAAGGTACTGTAAACAGTTTTCAATGCCATCAGAAATCATTTCTTGACGATAAGTGTAGTTAATAAAGTTTGGTCTGTATGATAAACCATTCGCAATCTTTAAAAAGCATTCACCAATATAATTTGTAACTTGTGGTTGAGGATCGCCTGCTTCCTCTGCATCAACACACTTCTTTTTGTATTCCTTCATTGCTTTTAGGAATTCTTTGTTGTCTACATAGTGTTCTTTTTTCTTTTTGTCTTTTTCAGTCATTATTTTGTTCCTTGAAATAATGTATTCATTATATAATAATGAAATAAAAAAGTCAAGTCTTTTATTGTAAATATTTTAAAAAAAATATTAAAAAATGCTTGACATTTTTCGTTGTTAACATTATAATCAGATATGTCGCAAGGGTAAATATATATTAGTAATTAGTGGATCTTATCAGAGACCTCATCATATAAATCGAATAAGTCGTCCTCACCAAAATTATCTTCTTCTTCATCTTTTATAGAATCTACATATTCTTGTAATACCTTTAATCTTTCATTCACTAATTTAACTTCGTCATCTTCACTTTTAGGGATTTCTGGAACATCAGTAAGATGTTCTTTTGATGTAAGTAGTATATAATCATAATACCTTTTCATCGCAAAAGACGCAGGTGCTAAAGTTATGATTTGATTTTTAGATATATTGTAATCTACTTTCTCACTAAATGGTTCTATCCAACGACCTAATGACATAGACTCAACCATCCCATCTTTCGTTGGTCTTGAGAATATTCTCATTCTAAGTGGATCTGTTATAGTAATCGACTCCTTGCTTTCTGCGATTAATGTAACAATTATATCTTCACCATTAGACAACTTTATTATATGTGCTTTTTCTGTCATAATTTTATCCTGTCTATTTGGTAATTAAATTCTTCCTCAGCATATATGTTAATTCTTTCTAGAAAGTGGTTTAATGTAAAATTCTTTTTCTCGTTATGTGTTAAGTCATCAGCAATATCTAAAACTCTGACCGATAATTTATTGTCAGACTTTCGCAGTCCACGTCCAATCGACTGTAGAACTCGCACCCTGCTCTTACTTGGACTTGCGAACACGATGTTGTGCAAGTTCCTAATATTAATACCAGTGCTAAAAGTGCCATACGATGCGACAATAATTGTATTGTTTTGTTGTTCTGTAATCTCACGAATCTTTTCTCTCGTTTCAGTATCTGTACCGCCAAAAACAAAATAAATATTTTTATCTGAATTTTCCTGTAGCATAGCATGTAAAACCTTACCATGTTTTTCTACCAGTTGAAACAGGCAAAGTGTATTACCATTTAATGTGTTACATAATTTAGTAATAAACTCGTTTCTCTTTTGATGTTGTACTAGATAATCTATTTCCTCTGAGTATTTAAAATCTTTTACTTGCCTTGCTTCTTCTTCCTTATGTTTTAAGACTATACATTTAATCTCTAATTCTGCGACAGTTTCTTTGTCCATTAGTTTCTTAGTAGTGGTAACCTTTTCAACTTGACCAAATAATCCCTCTAAGACTAATCTGTGCGTTTGGGTGCCATCTAATGTACCTGTTAAACCAAACTTATATTTACAGGTTTCTAGTTTGGTCAAAACACTAGTCAATGACTTTGCCTTAAATAAATGTGCTTCGTCACCTACAATACAACCAAACTGTTTAAAATATGACTTATGTAATTTGTATATAGATTGCCATGTAGAAATAACAACTGGTTTGTTTGTATCCTTAGAATGTCCTTGATATATTCTATGTAAGTATTTATCATCCCATCCATAGTCTATAAAATCAGAATACATTTGTTCTACTAGTGATGTAGTTGGTACTAGTATTAATATTTTACTATTTTCTTCCTTTTGTAATAATAATGTGTAGTATCTTATTATAGCATATATGATTAATGATTTACCTGAAGCAGTGGGGCTTAAAAATAAAGCACGATGATTTTGTATTGCGTGATGAACTGCGTTTAATTGATAATCACGAATCTCTAAATCTTGACCTCTAGATTTTGGTTTAAGCGATTTGATAAATCCTTCGATGGTTTCTCTATCAATATCTTTTTTGTGCGATACTTGTGGATCTAGAACAACAGACAACTCATTTCTTTCACAAAACTCTAGTATGTACTTTATTAAACCAAAATATATTTTACCAGTTCTTCTGTCTAGTAATCTTATTTTACCATCCCAAACACGATTTTTATACTGTGGCATAAATTTAGCACCTGGAACTTCAAATGTAAAAAATTCTGCCATCTCCATCATGACACCATCGTTGTCGCACTGAACAACTAGATAAGTTTCATTTAGTTTAGATATGTGAATTTTGTAAGGTGTTTGGTTCACCATATTGTCCTCTTACGATAACATTCCATGATACACTAACTCTACCTATATTGGTTGGTGGAACCCAATGTTGTAACCAAGAAGGAAAAATAAAACCAACATTTTTTACAGAATTAAACTGTATCATGCTACTGTTTAGATTTGACATCTTTTCTACTCTTGGTCTTAATATGCTTGCTTGTGGTCTTGGATCAAAAAATTGTATGGGTGAACTAAACTCCGAAGCAACAACATAATATACACCAGATAAAAAATTATTTGAATGTGTATGTGGTGCATGAGTTTCACCTTTCTTTAAACCATTTGCCCACATACCAGTTATCTCTACTTTATCAAACTGATATCCTTGATTTGTAATTACCTGCCCACAAGACTTTTGTATGCAATCAGTAAAGTTACTTAATTCAAATTTATGATTTAGATTATCACTTGTTTGAAAAGTATTTGATAATTCTAAAAGATAAAAAATATAATCTCTTTCACTATTGGTCAATTCATATTTGAATTCATTAATTGGTGTAGGAAAAACTAAATGTTCCTTTACATCAACCATGTTACTATACTCCATCGTGTTCCTTCCATTATTTCTGTTACTTGATGCGGAAACATAAAGTTTGATGGAAAAATAATTCCCGAACCTTTCTTTTTAGGATAAGAAAGATTATTAACTAAAAACTCTCCACCCTCGTAATCGTCATTTAAAAATAATAATGCTGATAGTTGTGGGTATCCATATGTTTGCCCATGACTGTGATGTATGTTATCACAATGTTCTGACATAAAACCACCAACAGAATAACGATTAATTCTAAATGGTGTTGTATTTTTGATGATACAATTTTTATATTCTTTTTGGTATTGATTAATTAACCATTCGAACGATGGTTTAATTATATTATAATGTTCATTAGTTTCAGCAATCCAAGCATCGTCCATCTTTACTCTTTCTTTGCTACGAGGACTTTCTGACTCATGAGTTGCATACTTCGATGGTTTATAATCAAACTCTGCATTCATTAATGTATGGCAATTTTGTTCAGATATTACATCTTCATAAAAACGCACATACTTCTGTACATAATCATAATACTTTACTGTCATTACATCATACCTGCTTCAAATTGTTTCCACGATATAGCATTTTTAATATCCCAACCTCTACTTTGTATTGAACGCAATACACCATCTATATACTTTATAGTTGTTTCTAAATAACTTATTTTATGTTCTAAAGTAATAATATCTTCATCTGATTCGATGTAGACACTAAGGTCTGATTTTAATACTTTGAGGTCAAATGGTTTAGTAGCATAAACTTTTGCGTCTGCTTTACCACCATAGTATTCCCATTTTTCTCTGTACAATACTTTGTAAGCACCTTTCGCACGATACAAAAGTAATTCAAAGTTTGTTTTTATTTGTAGATACTTAGAATAAAGTTCTTGATTTCTTAGTGACTCTGTATCGAGTCTTTCATCATTTACAACCAAGTCTTTTGCGACTTGTGCCTTCAACTCATCAAGTGTCATAATAACTCCACATTATATATTTTTACAATCCTATTTATAAGGTATGTATTTCATATAATTTATATTTAAAAGTAGCATCAACTGTTATGTATTCTATATCTGTTGCATTTTGTGTATAGTTTAATGCACCTAATGAAACAGGAAATAAATCTTGAAATCTAACTTCCACTGCTGGATTATTTTTATTTGTTAATAATGTCATAGTAGCATCACCAAACATTCCTCGTTCAGGAGTTGATAGTTTCGGATCAGCAATATCACTACCTGCCGAAGCACTATCTGGTAATGTTCTTGTGCCAGCAGTTGTTATCGGACTATTAGAAGTTGTCTGCCTAAAATCCCTAAACTGTTTAGTGTTCTTAGGAAAACCAATACCTGTTAACCATTCATGTAATTGAATATAGTTTTCAAGAAATTCATCTACTATAAATGTAATGTTTAAATCTTCATATGCTAACACATCTCCCAACATAGGAATATCTTTAAAGCGAGATGCGACTGTTGTTTCGCCCAAGTTAATTCCAGGAATATTTGCCGAAACAGTGAAATACTCAACCTTTGGAAGTTGAGTGACAGTAAACCTAAACTGAGTTGGAGCAGAATAGTCTAACTTAGTTGGTTGTCTGTTTAGTGTATTATCGTATGCCATACTCTTATTTATAAGAAACAAAAAAGGGATCTTCGGATCCCTTTTTTGTTAATGCTCAAAAAAGTTTATTTCTGGTTTTCACTTCTAATTTTATGGATCATACGATACTCGTCAAGAGTTGCAGTTCCCATATTCTGATTATGAACTTTACGAATAATAGCACCATCCTCAAGTTGACCACCATGTGCCCAAGCAGTATCATGACCAAAAATAGCATCGTCAATATCTAATGGTTCTCCATCAATCGCACAACGAAAGTTTTGTTTAGCAAGTTGTTCAAACTTAGCATCTTTAGATTTAGTTCTTCTATCGTCACGATATAAAACTGTATTTTCTATATCCATTAAATCAAGATATAAATTAGCAACTTCATGTTGTTCAGCAGGATTAGCAAAGTTTTTAATTGCTGTTCTAGCGAACTTCTTAACTATTTCTTTCCTTTTTTTAAGAGTATTTCTATCGCCAGAAGAAAACTCACGAATCTCAGTATCGTATTCATTTTCAGTAAGACCAGTTAATTCAGTATGTGTTTTGAAAAAAGTCTCAGCGAAAGCACGATAGTCTTTAATCGTGAACACTTTATTTCGTTCGTAGAGACCGAACCATACTACCTGAAATGCAGAAAATACATCAGAATTTAATTTCTTTCCACCCATAGAATGAAGAACTTCTAAAGCATCAGTAAAAAACTGGTCAACAGTGCCACTAATCGCACTTGTAATTACTGTTGTATCATTTTCCACCATTTCTTCAATAGCATTCAAACTTGCCTCAACATTACCCTTACCAATAGTTTTGACGAAAGCGATACCGACATACTCATCCCACTTTCTTCGAGGATTAATATCAGTATTCCATTCTAATGCTTTAAGCGAACCATCATTCTTAGTTTGGGTCTCAAAGATAGGATGTATATCGTTGTAGCCATACTCCTTATAAGATTTAACTCTTGAACGAATTTCCTTAGCAACACTTGAAGTGTCGTTTGCCATAATCATTTCAATTTGATTTACTGGAGTTACAGTGTTTAAACGACGGAAGATTTCAGTTGCCTGAATATCATTACATTCATATACAGTAAAGTGTAGAACTGTATTTTCAAATGCTTCTTTTTCTTCTTCAGTTAATTGTCTGAAAATTCTTCCATCAAGTGTGGGGAATCTTCCTTTTTGAAAGTCACGCATCGCACGGATACGATTACCACCATCAAGAACCAACCATTCAACACCATTATATACTTGTTGGTTCTTTTCATCATTTTTAATGTCACGAACAGTAATATTACCAACAGAGAAACCTTTGATTATAGAATCAATAATTCCTTGTGCTTTTTTATTACCTGATTGAACTGGTGGTCTTTGACCAATAGGATCTGGATTTATAATGCCAGCATGAGTGTCAGATATGACAGATGTTAATGATCTTGATACATTTAAGTATTTCATTTAGATTTTCCTCTAAGTTGTCGAGTTGTAAACCAACTCTATTAGTTAAACAGGTTGTAAATCCAACCTTTGAACATACATTATATACTATGTTATCTAAAAAGTCAAGTCTTTTTTTAATTTTTTAATAAAATCAATGAGTTAACCAAAGAAACTCTCAAGTGAAGAAGTTTCTTCGACTTCAAAATGACTATCCCACATATCGTTACCATCTTTCACGAACTTAGGATCTGCGAATGATGCTACTTCATGTTTTTCCCCACAGACTTTACCATTAGCAAGGTCAATATAATCTTGAGCAATCTTTCTACGATCAAACTTTTTAATTAACTCAAAGTTAGTAGTAGCAATTTTCTCATATACTTTCTGAGGAATATCTAAAAATTTATTAATCATATCACCATATTGTTTGGCAGTATAATTATATTTAAGCATTAAATAGTTTTCATTTGGTTTAAATAGAGAGCCAACACCATCTTCATCAGGTGCGATTCCTAAATTGATAGCGATAGGAACTGTTCCAGTTTTCATTGCATCAACAATTGTTCTATTAAAATGTTCGCCATAAGTTCTAGACCATGAAGGATCTATAAGGAATAATGACTCCTTTAATATATTATCTCTTTCAGTTTCAGTTATAAAACCAAGATATTCCATACCACAATCAGTAGCATTATCCCATATCTTTTTACCCAAACGATCTTCACTAGCATCAGGATCTTTAGTTTTATTACAATGATACTCTGCCTTACACTTGTCAACAGATGTCATATAATTTCTTTCTATACCATCTCCTGCAACTTTTACTTTACAATCATTTAAATAAGGAACAGAAGCAACTAAATCATCAACATGTTTCCATCTTTTAAATGTTTGAGGAGAAAGTATTTGTCTTTTACGATTCTCAAAGTTTATATCAACATTTACATCACCAATCTCTTGAGGATTAAGTATCATTGATCTAGGAAGATCTATTGCTTTCGCTGACTCAAATGCTGATACATGTACACAAGCGACACCTTTCATATGATCTTTAAACTTATAGACCCATGGGTATAACTTGCGAAGATTACCATCGTGAACAATCATTACTTGTTTGGCAGTAACTTCTTTAATCATTGGCAACCAAACTGTATTTTCTTCAGAGTTTTTATTTTTAAATCCAAATATACTTTCCCAGATAACTATATCATGTTCGTTCGCCATCTTAACAAAATTATCAATACTATCTTTGTTGAGGAATGAGTAGTAATTTGTAATCCATCCCTTCCCCTGATGAACTGGCAAACCTGTACCAGCACCAAGTTCGTACCCCTCAGGCATCTCGATCTCAACTGGTTTGGGTTTTTGAGCAGTAGGTTTCAAAAAGGCAAATGTCACCTCATGACCCAAGTCCTTTAGACCTGCAACTAATTGCTCAGTATGATTAATAATGCCACCAAAGTTATTGAACTGGTGTACTGGAACCAATATTTTCAAAATAAACCTCCTAAATTCACTTATATGCTGATAATTATACACTACTAGACGAGAAATGTCAAGTATTATTTTACTCTATTTAGACAGGCAAAAAAAAGAGGAACCGAAGTTCCTCTTAATTCAATACTTAAAAAGTAAAGCAATCTTACATTAAGTTTGCTACTTTAACTTTTCTGTAGTATTTGTTTGATGCACTAGTAATTGAAATCGCACCATCAGTAGAAGCAGCAACTGTTCCAGTATGGAATGGGTTAGCAGCAATTCCGTAACGAGTTTTGAATCCAATTTTAGGTTGGAAAGTGTTCTCACCAACTGCTCTCACCATTTGTAGTGGAACATATGGGCAGTAGAACATACCAGCATCGTAAGGTGATGTACCTTTGTAACCAACAACATAGTACTGAGAAGCTGAAATGTTAGCAGCATATGGATCGATATAAACTTTATAACGACCATTTAAAGTACCAGCAAATGTAGATGAAGTATCATCAACATTCAAGTTGTTGTTTAACGCAGGAGTATAGTCTAATACACCAGCCATTTGTAGAGCAGAAGCAACATCAGCAGAACATAAGATGATGTTACCTTTACCTCTACGAGTTTGTTGACCGATCGCATTTGCGTCTCTTTCAAGAGAAAACATTAGACCTTTGAACTTCTCAACAGACCAACGACCATTTGAGTCAGTATCTAAATCGAAGATACCAGCATTTGATGTGTTGACTTGAGCACCGATTACAGCAGAAACATAGATGTTTCTTACAACTTCTCGGTTGATCTCAGCAAGAACTTCAGCAGATAAGATGTTCGCTAATTCTTGCTCAGCGTCTAATCCGTGAATTGCTTTAAGATCTTGTGCTAGTTCCATTGTGTATTCTGCTTTAAG
>CENS01027719.1_pt1 | contig 15920 bp, 21 predicted proteins | sample 530201 | NCBI WGS metagenome assembly CENS01 (sample SAMEA2619747, study PRJEB7988) | marine metagenome | biome: marine biome (ENVO:00000447); feature: surface water layer (ENVO:00002042); material: "saline water (ENVO:00002010), including plankton (ENVO:xxxxxxxx)" | depth 5 m | reverse complement strand
TCATCGGTAGGATCAATATATTTCTTTATATAATTACCTTTATCAATCAAAACTTTTCTAATGCCACCTGCTGTTTTAGTTAGGTAAGTTAAAACCTTAGCAGCTGTAGGTTTAACGATAGTAGGAGTGGCTGTATTAGTTATTGAACCACCTCCAGCTGTGGCAGTCGAAGCATATGCCTGAGCATACGTATTCGAGGCATTACCATCTAAGTCACCATGGAATGTAGGTGCAGTTACCCCCGCTTCAAATGCAGCACCAGAACCACTAAATAGCATACCTGATCCTCCGATAGTACCAGTACCTCCCATAACTGTCATGTTATTACCTGAAACCGTAGTGTTATCAGCTGCAAAATTCATAACATCTCCTGCTGTCATAAAGAGATCGTCATTTGTAGCTACAGAAATTCCGTTTTCACTGTTTAGTTGATATCCTGATTTAGCAAATACAGTTTTAGTACCAAGGATAGTTTCAACTGAACCTTCAGTAACAAATTTACTTGAATGACCTACTACTGTTTTTAAATAGTTATCTTTGACATTACTAATTTCTTTACCACCTATAGTTTCTGTTTTGTTTTGACCAGTTGTAAGATTATATTCTAAACAATCTAAATTAAAGCTACCAGCTACACTCATATTGACATCACCTTGATATTCAACTTGAACATCTCCAGCCACTATTATCTTAAGATCTCCTCCTACAACTTCTATTTTATTTTGCTTAGTTGATATAACACAGCTTCCATTAGGTTTAAGTTCAATACCAGCGCCTGTATTATGTTTAATTAAAATTCTCTCATTACCAGGAGTATCATCCATTTCGATTGAATGGCCCGTAATAGTTTGTTGAACTTGATTTAATCCGTATGTTGAAGAAATTTTAGTTTCGGAAGGAAGATCTATATTATCCCCCTTTTGAAAAAACTCTAGATCATTTCTTTCTGTGCCTAGTGCCGCTTTGTTAATATTTGTATTATAAAAATATTCTACATTAGGAAACGCACCAGTATCATCCTGAGCTAAATTAGTTGTTGCTTCTTCTCTTAATGTTTGAATCTGTTCTTGAGACAATGGCATGCTAATCACCGTTCGAAAGTTTTACTAACTCTGTAGATGGTAAAGAGTGAGTTGAGTTATAAGGGTCAAATTTTGTCAATGGGATATTTTCTTGATCTAGTTTATTTAACATGAAGTTTGTCAAGTCAGTGATATTAGTATCTCTAATGCCAAGACTGTTTAGATCGTATACTTGTATACCAGGTTTTATCATTAATATAGTTGATAAAAGATCAGTTAATGTTTTTGCTGGTAAAGAATTTATACCATTTTTTGCTGTAACGTAAACTGTTATAGAATTATTAAAATTAAACTTACCTGGAATTTGCGCTAGATAATAATCTGTAATTGAATCTGGTACATTAATTTCAAGTGGTCTTCCTCTATATAATTTACCATCTAAAGCTATAAAAAAATGAAAAGGAAATCCTGTTTTAAAATCTCCTGTTTTTATCTGTCTATGTATTGAAGAAATAGAAGTATTAACTTCAAGGCTATTTGGAAGCAATACTATATTTGTAATATCTCTAGCTAGGTTAGAAAAATCTCTTATAAGCTGATTTATAGAAGTAGTATCTTTACCTACAACAGCAAAAACAGGAGAATTGTCATCAGTATTTTCTTCTTTCCATAAATTAGTAAACTTAGTTGAGTCAGTAACTTCAATCGCAATTTTCTCAGGCTTTTCAACTGGCTGTAGATTATCAGAAGCTCCAACTTTTACTTTTCCTAACTCTAATATAATTTCATCTTCAGTTTTTATAGTAAAAGGTTTTACCTCTTTAGCAGCAGCTTTAATTTCTTTTTTCTCAACTAACTTTGCTACTTTCTTTTTTACCTCAATAGGTACTTCAACCGGAACATCTTTATCATCTACAGCAACTCTATCAACAGCTGCTCCGACATTATTAAATAAATCTTCAATAATATCTCCTAATATAGAAGACAATCCTTTAGAAATCAAGTTTAAAAAATTATTAATGGTGGAAGTAAGGGTATTAACAGTGTTAGTAAGAGAATTTAAAAATCCAGTAGCTTCATTAAATACATTACCTACAAATTGTTCAACAATATTTCCTGACACAGCTGTATTATTTGCCTTTACAATTGTTTTTACTTCTGCTGATGTAGCTGTAGTTGACCCTTGTAATGCTGCAGCGAATGCTTCTGCTGTAGGTAGAGTAGCTGTTGTTGATAATTCTCCATCAGCGACTAGTTTTGAACTACCAGTGATTGACTGTAAATCTGTAGCATCTGATCCAGCTGTTGTTACTAGATCTTGAGGTCTTGAACTTGAGCTTAATGTTGCAACATTAAGCTCATTGGTAGTACTAGATGAAGCAGGAACTGTTAAGTTTAAATTAGTTTGATCACTAGGGTAGTTTTGAGAAACAGCTTCTGCTTCTTTAGCTTTTGCAAATCCTTGAGTCAAATCATCTGAAGAAGTATTAGCTCCTAAATCTCTTAGCTTTTTTTCTAAATTTTCTAAACTCATTACCCAATTCCTAGATTATCTAATGTTGACTGTAGAGATGATTGATACTGGTAAAATGCCTTTGCAGCATTTTTCTCTCTACCTGACGTATAATATTTCTCAGTAGCAGCTATTTCATAATTATGAAAGAAATTCCATGTAGCGTTAAAATCATCCAAAACACCATCAAACCTTGTTGTTAGTTTATTATCTGATAGTCTAGGCCACACTCTATGTCTAACCCAATCATTAGTTTGCATATCAACTATTAAAAATTCTAGTTGTATAAAAAAGTCTTGCCAGTCAGCGTTTTTAGCTGTAGCATAATCTTTAAGAGGTTGTAACCTTCCTGCTTTATCATTCCATTGAGCAATACCAAAAGAATCTTCTTTAGATGTTTTAAAATTAGCTGTTGGATCAAAAGAAGATTCAGATTCAAGATTACCTGTAACCCCAGCTGCAGCTACTGGGCTTAGTCCAGCATTTACTAGTAGCTGCATCACAATCATTCTTCTAGTATTAACATTTGAGCTACCAGCAGCATACTGATCTTTTAAATCTGCATTTATGTTTACTACAGGTAGTGATTGTAAGTCTACTATAGCTTTTTTATTACTATCTCTATCTTCTAGCGCTTGAGGGTTTCCAGTAATAGCTATTTGATCTCTTTGAACTGTAGAAGGAGTTTCAAGATGAGTAATAGATCCTAAAATAAGAGGAGCTTGAGAAATGTCTCCATCTAAAAATATTCCAAAAACAAATGCTCCATTTTGCAACTGAGGAATTTTACCTATTCCTGATACTCCTCCTTCAGTAGTAGGAAGCATTGTTTCAGCATATGGTAGATGTTTATCTTCAACATCAACGGAATGTAATCCATGGATACGAATTTTATATCTACCTCTTTGTTCAGGATCATTTCCTTTTACTGTTGCTACAAACCATCGATTATTGTCACCGTAAAACATTATGCACCTACCGATCTAGCTTCTAGATTAGCTATTTTGGATATATCCATTTGCACAGTATGAGCATCACTAGTTAAATCAATAACATGTTTTTTCTTTAAAATTATAAACTGACCAGATCTGTCGTCATTATATCCTAATCTTTCATTTAATGTTTTTTCATTTTCAAACATAGCGAATTCAATTAAATTTCCTACAGAAGTATCTAAACTTTTTATTGAAAAGAATAAGCCAGGCACTTTTATGGTTACAGCATTCATAACAAGATATCTTAAAACAGCTAGTCTAATGATAGAAAGTCTAGTATCAGCTTCATCTAAAGACTCATTATAACCTAACAAGTTTCTATCAGGTGATTTTAATGATTGATCATTTGTTCTACTATCAATACTGTAAAACACTCTAGAGTTAAATTCTGTAATGTCTATATCTGCTTTGTCAAAGTCATCTATAGCTCGAAAAAACGTATCGAAAACGTTAAGTTGTTGTTTTGACCCTAACCTTTCAAACACACCTGCATCTTCCATCAATTTTAATTCATAAGCCATATTAATTTTAGTGTTATAAGATAAAGATGTTGAAGCATTTATACTACTAATTTTTGATCCAAATGTTCCAAGCTCTGCTAAGAACAAGGAATGACTTTCTTGCTCTGCTTCATAATACTCTACTATAAAAGGTAATAAGTCTAAACTGATATCCGCTGAAGTGTTTCCTCTAGAGTATATGAAAGGAGTTCCTTTATTGATAGTTCCCTTTTCTAGAATAGTTTCTAAATCAGTTAAATTATGAAATTCAGTATTAAGAGAAGAAAAGTAAAAATAAGGCAGCCCTGTTCTAGTAGTCATTTTACTTAAAACTTTTTTTATAGCTTTAAAGGGGGTAATCCAAGGGACTATATATCTAAACGCGCCTTGATAACTATCTTTTATATCTTTAAATAGAGACGCTCCAACAATATTTGTAGATATTTTCTCAATAATATTTTCACCTGTATCAGCATATCCTAAGTTAAATCTATTAATATGATCAAAGTATCCATAGTTTTCTATTAAGTTTATTTTTAAAATAGCTTGAGTATCAGTAATATATTCTCTAAACTCTACAGACCTTACAACAAACTCTTTTTGTATAACTTGAGATTTGTCTCCTGGAGATTGTAATACTACTATTACCTTCTCTGTACCTTTTATGCTTTTTCCAAAATCTTGATCATCCTGAAATATAAGAGAAGCAGTTAAATAAGGCTTCATTATATCTTCATATATAACAATTTCTGCAGCTGTAGGAGCTGCGGTAGCATCTCCAGCCACAAAAATATACTTAGGATCAAAGCGTTCTGAGTAGAACGCAATACTAATTACCTTTATATTTTCAGCGGAGTTAATATGTTCAGACATTTATTGTCTCAGCAACCTTTGGTATTCATTATTAATTTGATTTGCTACATTTCCAGTAAAAATTTTTATTCTTCTTAGAGTCTCATTATCTCTTGCTAATTGATCTTGATAGGTAATTTTAGTTCTAGTAGCTAGTGCAGCAGCTGACTTGTTATCTATAATATCTGTATCAGAGGTACCTAAAGGTAAATCAGTCCAAACACCATTTGCATCTTCATAATGATGAGCTGAGTTATATTGCTCTAGAGCTGTATGAACTAGTATGTTACTTACATCAGCCAACTCAGGCCATAAAGTATTATCAGGATGATTGTTACCATCATGATAAGAATACACAACTGTATTACTACCAATAGAATTAGATGAGAGACTAGCTGTTGCCGTAGCTCTCGTACCGCTTGCTTCATCTGGTAAGGAAATAGTAACTGTAGGGGCATTAGTAAAATCATCTCCTCCGTCAGTAACTGTTATACTTACAACTGAACCTCCAGATATGACTGCAGCAGCTGTTGCGCCTGTTCCGTTACCTCCTGATAAGGTTACAGTAGGTATAGATGTATATCCCGACCCTCCGCTATTAACAGCTATAGATCTTACTTCTTTAATAGGTTTAATTACTACTTGACCTAAGTTTAAATCTTTTTCTAATATTTTACCCTTAAATGAAGGATTAGTTTTAGAGCCTGCTATAGCGATATCATTAATAAAGAATTCATTATATAATTTGTATTGAGTCAGTAGAGTTGTATTTGGATAGTATTCCTTTGACAGAGAATAGATATCCTGTTCATCTAGGGGCCAACCTTGTTGTCTTAACTTGTCATTAAGTAAATAAAACATCCAATAATAATCAGTAGTACCATATAGTTCATAAGATAAAGTATCTGGTCTTTTTCCATCTTGTATGTAATATTCCTCATACAGACTAGTATTATCAACAACCTGGTCTATTAAATCGATATAAGTTGTAAGATTTTGAAAGACAGCTGGGTCTATTTCATTACCGAAATTATAATTTACGAAAGGAAAATTAGTAAAGAAAGCCATTAATAACCCCTCAGTGCAACATCACGCTTGTTGAGCGTTCTTTCTTCTGTAAATGCTAATGAAAGATCTGTCTCTTGAAAGTTTCCATCCTTGTGAAATGACATTCCACTAGCATTGTATACTACATTAACATCAGTTAAGAAGCTTGGAAGTATATTATGAGCAACCTTTTTACCATTATAAGTCATTTTAATAAAAAACTTAGACGGATATCTTAATGCAGAATTAATTCCTAACTCTCTAACATTCTCTGGGTGCATTTCTTCTCTAAAGAATTGAACAATAGCTTTAATTTCTTCTGCTTCTTCATGAGTAGTAGGAATCATTTTAAAAGTAAATCTAAATGTTCTTAGATTAGGTCCTTGAAGAGCTGCTCTTTTATTTGGATTTAAAGCAATACCAGTTGTAGTCGTAATAGCCCCTGCTACTTCGGAATTAAGTCTTCTTGCTAATCTTAGAGCAGCAACCTGAGCGCCTTGAGATTGTAATCCTGAATTAAAAGCTTCAACTAATCCATCTGCAGTAAATATGCTACTAGCTGCATTAGCCAATGCTCCTAAAGCTTCTCTTCCTGTAGCTCCAGAATTTATAGCTGATTCAGCTACCCCTCCTAATAATCCTAAATCAATATTTGAATAACTTACAGCATCTTGAAACTGAATAGTATTTGGAAGATACAAGACACATTTTCTACTGTCTCCTATATAATCTGGTAGCTTTTCTTGAGGTGGTAGATCCAAACCTTTGATTGCAGCTCTTATATTTTCTTGTTCTTGTTTCTTAACGTCTCTTTTCCCTTGATCTTCTTTAGCCTGATCAGAACTTGTTACTGGATTATTAATAGTAGGCTTAAGAAGTTTATCTACTAATTGACTTTGTATAGTAGCACCTTTTTCTTGTTTTGCTGTAAAAGAAATACGTCCTTTATAATCATCTTGATCTTCTAAAGGATAACGTAACCTTTGTTTAGCAACTCTTGATTCTAGTCTGTTAAGATGCATAGTATGTCTTACTGCTCTTACTCCAGTCCTAGCTATCGCATCGATTAAAGGATCTACCATAATTCTTCCTAATAAATAAACTAAGTTAGAAGTATTTATATGGTAATTATGGCATACTCTGGAAGATATAAAGTAAAGAATAGAAACAAGTATAGCGGCGATCCTGATAAAGTTGTCTTCAGATCGCTCTGGGAAGCTAATGTTTTTAAATGGTGTGATACAACATCAACAGTAAAGTCGTGGTCCTCAGAAGAAGTTGTTATACCTTATCTGTATGAAGTAGATAAAAGATATCATCGCTACTTTATGGATCTTAAAATAACTTACACTACTGGTAAAACAGTTCTAGTTGAAATCAAACCAGATAAGGAAACCAGACCTCCTGAGTTTAAAGGTAGACGTACTAAAAAATATCTTAATGAAGGAATGACATATATTAAAAATATGAACAAATGGTCTGCAGCTCAGAGCTATGCGGCTGATAGAGGTTGGGGCTTTGAAATATGGACCGAGAAAAGGTTAGCTGATATGGGCATACTTCCTAAACCCAAGAAGAAGTTCAAACCTATAAAGAAGTTACCTGCCATGAAAGTTAAAAAACGTAGATAAATAACACCATGGCTAGTATATTTGACAAATTAGAATTAGAAGCATTTAAAGCAGGTATCACCCCTAGGACAGCTGAGTCTAGGGCTTGGTTTAGGCGTAAGGCTCAACAATTAAGAAGAGTAAATAGAAACGCTCTAATGAAGGAAGATCCTGTAGAACTAGAGAATAACCAGATTGTAGGATCAATGTATATGTTTTTCTATGATCCTAAACTAAAAGACAAACTTCCTTATTATGATAGTTTTCCTCTTGTTATACCAATAGGACCTGCCAGTGGTGGTTTCATGGGATTAAATTTACATTATATACCACCTATGCTCAGAGCTAAGCTTTTGGATTCTCTTATGGATATTACTAACAATGATAAGTTTGACAATTCAACCAAGTTTAACTTATCTTATAGAATGTTAAAAGGTGCTCAGAAATTTAAATATTTTAAGCCATGTGTTAAGCATTATCTTAACACAAATGTAAGAAGTAGATTTGCCAGAGTACCTTCTACGGAATGGGAAATAGCTGCTTTTCTACCAACAGCTGACTTTCAAAAAGCAAGTAAAAGCAAAGTTTATGCTGATTCTAGAAGGATGATATAATGTCTCGAATAGACGACTTAAAATCAGTAATTGCAACTAAAGATGGCATAGCTCGTCCTAATTTATTTGTTGTTGAATTTCCCCCGCTACCTGGCATATCGACTAGAGATCTTAATCTTATCTGTAAAGATATTCAAATGCCAGGTAGACAAATTTTATCTAACGAAAGACGAATTGGTCAGAAGTTAGAGAAAGTAGCATACGGCTATGCAGTTACAGATGTATCAGCAACTTTTCATGTAATGAATGATTACGGAGTAAAAGAGTTTTTTGAAGCTTGGCAGAACCTAGCAGTTGATCAAAATACTTACGAGGTAGGATACCAGAGAGGTACAGCTGGTTATGCTAAACAAGTAAAAATTAAACAGCTTAAAAAGGGATTCTCTTTACCGTTTCTAAAAAAAGATTTTAATTTTGGATCTAATTTACCTTCAGAGATAAAAAATAAATTACCGAGGATTGGTCCTATTGATTTAGCTCAAGGTCAATTAGATTTGAGTTACATAACTAATGATGATGTTATATATGAGTGTAAACTTATTGATGCATATCCAACGTCTATGAACGCCATTCAACTTAATAATGAGCTTGATGGTTTAGTAGAATTAAATGTCCAACTTTCTTATACAAATTGGGAATCAACTAAAGGACAAACAACCTCTGCTACAGAAAAATTTATACAGCAACAAATAGGTACAGTATTAGGCAGATTATTTTAAGGATAAAATGAAATGGCACTACCCAAGTTAAATGATGTTCCAAAGTATGAACTGACTATTCCATCAACAGGAAGCACTATAACATACAGACCTTTCCTAGTCAAAGAACAAAAAGTACTTCTTATGGCTATGGAGACTCAAGATCAGAAGCAAATGCTTCAAGCAGTTTCAGATACTATTAATGCATGCATATATGATAAAATTAATGTTAAAACGCTAGCTACTTTTGATATTGAATATATCTTTACTCAAATTAGAGCAAAGAGTGTAGGTGAATCAGCAGATGTAAATTTGATATGCTCTAATTGTGATAATACTAATGAAATAAAAGTTAATTTAGAAGAGATAAAAGTTGATACAAGTGAAATTAAAGATAGCTTAGTAGAACTAAATTCTCAATACTCTCTTATTCTTAAACCTCCTCAATACAAAAAGATTTTAGATGGTACTATTAAAGATGTTAACTCGGTAACAGATACAGTATATGGAACTGTATTAATGGCTTTAGATAAGCTTATCACAGAAGAAGAGCAAATTGATTTTAATGATGAGACAGAAGAAGAAATAAAAGATTTTATCGAAAGTTTAAATAACGAGCAGTTTACTAAAATTATGGAATATGTTAACAGTCTTCCAACTGTCTCTCATGATGTAGATTTTAAATGTGAGAATTGTAGTAAAGAAAACAAAGTAACAATGCGAGGGCTCCAAGATTTTTTTTAGTTAATCTCTCTCATGACAGCTTAGTAAATTATTACCAAGTCAATTATCAGCTGTTACAGAATCATAAATACTCATTAAGTGATATTGAGAATATGATACCTTGGGAGAGAGAAATTTACCTTTCGATGTTAGAAAATCAAATACGTGAGCAACGAGAAGCACAGCAAAAACAAGAAATGAGAAGCCATGGCTAGTCTTACAGAAGTAGTTGAGCAATTAAAAGTGCAGAATAACACTCTAGAGAGTGTTAACTCTACAGTAGTGGCTATGCTAAAAGAAGATATTGCCGCAAGAAAAGCTACTGAAAGAGGTAAAGGTAAAGCAGAAGAAGATAGAAGAGAACGAGCTAAGGTAAGAAAAAAACCTAAGTCTATAGTTGGAGGCTTGAGACAGGGCGTCAAAGAAGGCCTAGGGTTAGGAGCTCTTTCTGGATTACTAGGACTAGTTGGTGGGGGTCTAGCAACTATATTTAAAGCTTTAGTTCCTGGCTTTGTAGCAGCAGCTACTACAAGAGGTATATTAACTGGTGCAGCGGGTCTCTTTGGTAAGGTAATTGGAAGAAGCTTCCTTATTGGTATAATGGTTACTTGGGGCGAAACAATCTTTAAAAAGTTTTTAGATTCTATAGATCCTAATGATGATTCTATCTTTGATCTAAGTGAAGAGTCTAAAACAAAATTTGCTGGTCTACTTAACTTTGCTACTATGGGATTACTAGCAGCTGGTTTATTTGGCAGGTTAATAAGCTTAAAATTTAAAGCTTTACTAGCAGGAGGAATTATAGTAGGTGGTTTCTTATATAATGCACTTTTGTCAAAACTTGATGATTCAGTTTTAGAACAAAAGTTTAACGAAACTTTTAATATTGATTTCGGTGGTGAAATAATGGCTGGTATAGGAGCTCTTGTAGGTACCGCTTTAACAGCTACAATTCTTAACTCTATAAGAAAAAGATTAGGATTAGCAGTATTAGGAGCTGCAGCTACTCCTGCTACAGCAGCTGCTGCCGCAGGTCTTTCAAAAGCTGATAAAACAGCTGCTGTACAAAAAGCAGCAAGAGAAGGAAAATTACCTAAAGGTTATAAAGTGCAGGGTATAGGTATCGCAGGTCCAGATGGAAAACTAGCAAAGTTTGATGATGTTTTTGAAGCTATGCAAAAACAAAGTAAATTAAAATTACCTATAGCGGGATTTGGAAAAGCGCTTCCCTTTGCCGGGCTCGGCTTTGCAGGTTTTGATGCTTTAACAGATAATGAGCAAGTAGAAGCTATGGGAAAGCTTGGGTCACTTGGAGCTACTATCTCAAGAGCTCCAGCAGATATTGTAGATGCAATTACATTTTTACTTGCTGGTGGTGCTAATATTACTAATTTAGGAGTTAATAAACTCTTCGGTAAAGATGTTATGCGCACTGATTTACAAGGTACAAATTTATCAGAGCAAATGAGACAGCGTCAAATTGAAACTCAAAAGCTTTTAAATGAATACTATGAAGCAAATCCAGGACCTACTGTAGCCTTAGTGGAAGCATTAACTGCTGCCCTCGCTGCTAATCAACGTACTTCGACTCCCGAACAAAGAACAAACTTGACAGGGAGAAATAAAGGAAGAGCAGATAGGACAAGAGATCCTGTAGAGAAGCAAGCAGAAGCTCTTGCTATTGAATAGTAAAAAAGGGCCCAGAGGCCCTCTCTTTAATCTTCTGCTGCTAGCTTAGCAAAATAACTCATCGTATCATCATCGTCCATAGACGACTCTGCAGTACTAACTACTGGTGCAGGAGCACTTGTTACTGACGGTGTAGCTTGTTCTGGAAATCCAGGTATATCATTAGATTGATCTAAGCTCTCCATAACCTTCGCTGTCATAGGAGTAGACGATTCTCCTAAGACTACCGCAAGACGAGCTTTCAACTCATCATATGACTTAAAGTTCTTAGGATCAGTCCATTCAGTCATGTCATGTTGCTTGTTATAGATAGCTTCTAGATCATCGTCACTACCAGCAATTGCTGATGGAGACTTAAACGCAGAAGCATCATAGTTAGGGTAGCCCTCTACCTTACGGATCTTAACCGTAAAGTCAGCACCATTCCACATATCAAATGGATTAACAGGAGCCTCATCTGGAAACTGAGGCTGCATAGAGTCCATAATCTTATCAAAGATCTTTTTACCAAAGCGATATAGTTTAACCTGACCTTCATTCTCTGGTGCAGATGGATCTGAAATAATTAGTACGTTAGCAATATAGCGAAGGTTACGCTTACGCTCACGCACGATACGTTTAGCTTCTTCAGAACCATCTTCGTTCCAAAGCTTGCTATTGCTTTCTGATAAAGGATCAGCTTGACCAATAGAAGTAAGAGACTTCTCTACGTACCATTGACCGGTTGGTCCTTTAAAGAAATGATCCCAATAACGTACCCACGGAGTAGGTGCTTCAGCATCACCAGGTAGAAAGCGAATAACAGCATAGCCATTACCAGCTTTATCTCTGGTAGGTTGCCAGAAGCGTTCATCGTTACGATTATCGGTTTTAGTTTCACCGGGACCACTAGAAGCAGCTTCTACTAGCTTAGTTAAGTCCGTACGGTTATTTTTTAATGCTGCAAAACTCATATATATTTTCCTTGTATGTTATAGTATGTTTTTTTATCCACTTAATCATTATAAAGTATTATGTATAAGAGTGCAACCCTTATACCATCCCTAAATCCTTTGGATGTCTAAATTGTTGTTCATGCAAACGAAGGTTTGCTATTTCTTTTTGAAGTTTAAGTTCTTCGTTTGTTCTTTCATAAATCCAAGCCACCAGGACTTCACGCACTCCTGAAACTACTGGTGCAACTTCATGATGCCTGTTAGAATCAAAAAATATAGTTTCTCCTACTTCTAGATTAACTTCATGACCTATATTATGGTTATCATAAATTATAAATTCACCTCCTACTAGATCATCAGTCTTACTTATAATAGTACTAGTTGAAAATATTCTTATTTTATCATTAGCATTAGCTGGTGGTATAACATCTTTATGTTTTGTAAACTTATCTCCTTCACCATACTTAAGATAATTAAACTCTTTTGCTGTATATAATTTAGGATCTAATATGCTATCCCATATATTTACCATCTGCTCTAAAATGTAAGCTACATCAGAATATTCATTTGATTTAATATCTACCTTTACTTTTGTAGAGCGTGCAGACTTATCAATCAATGCCTTGCCGTTTCTATTTATTTTAGAATCTATCCAAGCGGATTCATGCTCTGCCATATCTAATAGAGATTCTATAGGAATATCTGTTCTTTTTAAATAAATTTTAGGAGGTACTATCATATAAATCAACCGGTAGTGTATTTTGCCGAGGTAGGAAGTTAAGATTCATAGCCTCAGCTTCTAGTTTATCTCTAATAGTTGGAGAGATAAACTTACGAATATCCTCCAACTCAATATCTATATTTTCACTTATATGTATAATAGCATCCATATAAGTCGTTCTATGCTTTTTTACGTTTTCTTCCACGAGTTTTGTAAACTTGCTTCTGGTTAGTATTTGTTGTTCTTCCATTCTCTTCATCTGCCATTTCTTGAGTATATGGACCTCCTATATCAGGATACCACACACCTATTGAACGTTTAGGAGTACCATCAGCATTATAAGCCATAGCAACACATTTATAAGATACACGATGTTGTCTTTCAGATCCCCAACGGACGTCTGAATAAATTCCAGTGCGAAGATAATTCTGCAGATTAGCAAGATAGACTTCTTCTATTAAGTAAGCAGCCTTCTGACCTTTCTCCTTAGAGTTCTTCCATCCCTTCATAGATTTAAGTTTAAGTTGAGTATTCCTAATCCAACCTCTTACTCTAGCAGGTGCGAAAGGATCTGTATCAGGTAAATGCCTGATTGACTCTTCTATAGAAATGCCTTTAGCTGGTTTCTTAGCTTCACGAGCTTTAGTAATACGCTCTCTAAGTTCTTGACGCTGCTCTTCGGTTAACTGACGTTTCTTACGAATCTTGTTCATTTACAGTCTCCTCATCATATAATTTATTATAGGAACTTTTTACAATAAGTGCAACTGTTAAATTTCTTCGTCGTATTCATATATTTCATATTCACCATTAATCATCTTGGCTTTTACCATTCTTTGCTTGATAAGAGATACAATAGTTAGTTCAATAATATCTTCTGTTTTGTTGCGATAAAAATCACGGCCAAGCATAAACCCAGTAAGAGCACTACCTCCTACTAAAAGCCATTGAATTATTGATAAAGTGGTAAACATTTATACTCCTTTAAATATATATTTATCACGTAAATGAAATAACGTTTGCTACACGAAAAGATCTAAATGCGCCTTTCATTGTGTCAAATGCAACAATTGTTTCTTCATTAACAGCTCGTACTTTTTTCTGAGAGATAGGATCATCTTTTTTAGCATCAGGTAGAACATCTTCAATAAGGGTGCACATCATATCTCGTTCTTCACCATTTACCTTCTTAAAGATCACACGGCAGACACGTTTCTGCAATTCACCAATCATATATTCACGAGAACTAGAATCTATCATTTATTTTCCTTTTCACAGTTTTTAAATTATCAGTTATAGTGGAATCAGGACCACCTGTATTCATTGATACGTAAGGTAATCTTGAAAGTGTTATTAGAGGTTTATTAAAATGGTAAGCAATTTGTTGGCCTAATCCTTCATATCCAACACATAGTTTAGCAGCACGAATACGATCAAAGATAAGATCAATATCAGTTTTGTAAGTAATATACTCTACATGTATTCCTAAGTTATCGAAAAAGTCAAAGAACTCTTTTTTTTCTATAGGCATTTTATCCGTATCAGCTTTAATTGGATTATCAAAAGGATGCCATACACATATAAAGTTTCTTTTATCAGTAGCTTGTATAGGAGTAAGTTTAGGGTAACCTATATTCTCTCCTACAATCTTAGCATTTTCATATCTAAAAACATTAGTATACCCATTCTTATATTTTTCTAAGCTAGCGACCTCAATACCATATTTAAATTCAGGAACATAATGTCGTAGAATTTTTGTAATATTGCTAGCTTTATTTAAATCTTTTTGAGTAACAACATACTTAGCTTTTACCTTTTCAGATGTTACTTCTGATAAATGCTTGGCATACGCAACTAAACGAATTATATCTCCATACCCAAAACTATTCTGAGTAACAAGAGCAAAATCATTTCCGGTGCGCTGAGCTTTAGATCTAAGTAACAGATTGTGCATATCAGTCCTTATAAGGATCTTTTACTTTATAAGATAGATCAATGTTTGTATTCCGATTCTTTTTCAATTCCTTTACACCAAGAGTATGCATAAAGGTAGAGTCGGCCATCAGTATATCAATGACCTTCTCCCAATCTTGAATCTTACCTTCGAGGTATTGTACTCGACGGTCAAGAAATGATATTTGATAATCACTCATTGGTTTAATCCAAAACAAGGAAGAATAGTAAGATTACAATAACGCCCATAATCTTCAAGACCTACCATTGCCATTAGCATTAAAACAGGTACTACGGCAATCATAAAGACAATAACGGCAAACGCTTTACCTAGATCTTTAGTTGTACAATATTCAGTATGCTCACTCATTTATTCATCTCCGTAACAATAATCCAAATAAACCCTACGATTAAAAATCCAAGGATGCTCATAGCTGTTAATAATTCAGATCCTTCAGTCCCAGTCATTATCTAGACCTGTGGTAGCACGATACGTTTCACCGTAGTATTGATCAGCATACTTTGATGCATCAGTCCAATGCATCTCTTCTTTACGAAGCATAGACTTATCTTCACGCTTAACCTTAGCTTGACGCGCTTGCTTTTTCATAAAGCGTTCTTGCTTACGCTGCTCAGCTTTACGAAACTTTTTAACTTCTTTTTGCAATTCAGCGACGAATGTATTCATACCAACCTCCAGTTTTTAGCATATCTTTAAAAGAGCGAAGCTCTTCAGCGTTCAAAGTTACTTCGGCTTTCTTAATACCGTTAGCGAACTCTCGTAGAGTATATACTCCTAAACCATTATGTGCAACTGAATAATGCTTCGAGTCACCAAATTTTTCATTACGATATATCAACCCCAATCCTTTCGATCATCTTCATTTTCATAACCATACTTGTAAGCTTCAATTTCTTCTTCTGTCATTTCATGCATATAAACTTTATCAGAAGTAATGGAAGCACCAAGATAATAATGAGGATCGTATGGACGTCCATAATAGGCATCTGCACTGCCACGATCTTGAGGTGAACCGTGACGAGGAAG
>CENS01011705.1_pt1 | contig 15980 bp, 25 predicted proteins | sample 530201 | NCBI WGS metagenome assembly CENS01 (sample SAMEA2619747, study PRJEB7988) | marine metagenome | biome: marine biome (ENVO:00000447); feature: surface water layer (ENVO:00002042); material: "saline water (ENVO:00002010), including plankton (ENVO:xxxxxxxx)" | depth 5 m | reverse complement strand
ACCGTGCCAATTAGAACGGCATTTTCCCCGCCATCAACCATCAACATACCAGTGTTGCCGTCGCTTTCAACTCGGAAGTCGAGGTCTTCGCCTTCTTCGTTGATTACCAACTCTGTTGAGTTAATCGTAATGCGCTCTTTACTCGAGCTATTAACTCTAGTTTCTATTTTGAGCAGTCCGTCCTCTGCCCCGTCCGTGGGATTTTCAATAAAGCAGTTTAAAAATGCGTAATTTGTTACATTTCCCCCAGAATCGTCACCCCTGAAGCGCAGTATCCCAAGGTTATCGTCAACAGCGGGGCTTGCAGAATCTCTTGTCAAATCCAGAACTGGGCCAATAGAAGCGTCATCGTCCGTGCTTTTTAACGTAAGTTGTGTCGTGTTGTCGGCAGTCGTAAAGGTTGCACTGGTGCCGGTCAACGCACCACTCACATCCATCGTGCCATTCACATCAATAGCTGTAGCCGTGAGGTCTATCTCATCTGTAGCACCTAGCGCCAACACTGTCGCGCTTGAGCCTTGAATGAACTGGCTCGCGTCGTTGAACATGATCTTGTTGGTGCTATTAAGCGTTAGACCAGAGCCATCTGTGTGCGTTAGAGTTGTGTCATTATCTGCGCCAAAGCCCAGTACAGCAGAATCACTGTCTAGTTTAAGATCGTTGCTGACAGTAGCTGTACCGTCTGTTAAAGTAATAATGCTGCTAGTGCCTACCGTAGAGCCTTCACCTATTACCAGCTTATCAGCAGAGTCATCCAGACCAATATAAAAATCTTTAGCATTACCATCAAATACAATTTTAGTGTCTTCAGCACCCCCGTCACCAATAGTTAAGGAGGGGGTAGTTCCCGTAATAGTAACATCGCCTGTTAAAGCCGCGCCAGCAGTGTTTGCTTTAGTAGCAACCGCTGTAGCAATATTGTTAAACTCTGTGTCAATTTCTGCGCCTTTGACAATTTTATTAGCGTTGCCCGACGCTAGGTCATCTTTAGCAGCAAAATTAGTAGTTTTTGTGTAATTACTCATATTTCAACCTTAAATAAGTCTGCCTACAATCGCTTCTGTATTTAATTCTTGTATAGAAAGCTCTTTACCGTTTATTTCAGCTTCTATTCCCGTAGTCACTACTTTACCTGCACCAGTTGCTTTTACTCTTGCAATGTCTATGACTATTGATGTGCTATATTCTGACGTACTAACATTATATTCAGAAATACCATACTCAGCAATTAAAGTTGTTCTAATGTTAAATGCTTGTTTAGTAAAATTTTCAGTATAGTCATAAGACCAAGCGCCCACTACTTCGTAGCCAGAACCACCTAAAATAGTAAAAGAAAGTTCTTTTAACATTTTTAGTCTAGCAGGATCGTCATAAGATTGAGGGTTAGAAAAATACTTAAAAGAATAAGTCTGCGTCCCGTCTAAAAAACCGTCATACTTATTAAGACCATTACTGTTACCAAACAATAACGTCCCGTCGTCTAACCTAGCACCACCCAAAATAGTAATGTTTCTCCAAAGTGTTGCTCTACTAGCGCCATCTTCTAAAACCCCTCTAGTATCAAAACAAAAAACCTCATTGCTAGTGGGCAAAAACAACAAGTAAAAGGAGTTTTCTGGGCTATACACAGATTTAATATTTAACGCCTCTGCGTTTACAGACTGCATCATAGAGTCTCTTACATTTTTAGAGACATTTCCTATAGGGTTAGATTTTTCCTGTATTACTCTTCCTAAACTTCTAATACCAGAAGTAGACAAGAAAAATATATCTGTGCCAATGCTCTGAACACTGTCTCTACTAATGCACCCAATACCAGAAATAATATCAGATAGTGACATACTAGAGGGAGAGGAAGCACCTGTGTAAAGAAGAATATTTCTTTCACAGAAGATAACTAAAAAATTATTAAACTCTCTTATAGCGACAATACTATCAAAACCTTCAGGAAAAACTGTAAATAAATCTAATGTCCCGCTAGAGCCACCACTAAAATCATCACCGTCTAAAAGATCAGAAAATGACAACGTGTGTCTATCTCCTGTTACGTCTCCAACAAACAACCGCCCAAAAGCAGCTACAACTTCGTTGGCTTGAGGAGCAGTAAACGTAGTTAGAGTAGTGCTGCCGTCTGAGCTTTTTAAGGGAGCATGGCCCTTCTGAAAAAAATAAGTTTCATTATTAAAACTAATAATTTTCCAGTTGTTTGCTGATATTGAGTAGCCTCCAGGTAAAGTCACTTCCGATAGCGTACTTGTTCCTGTAAATATTTTATTGTTACCAGCAGAAAAAACTGTTTTATTCCCGCTTTCATCTATAAATTCAAAAACAGCCTCTATCCCTCTACTAGAACCTAAAGCAGAAACATCGCTTGTTTGGACATTAAGTCCTTTTCTAGCCGCTACCCTACCAAATTTATCAATAACAGCATTGTCTGCTACTGAAGCAAAAGAAGGGTCTTGCGTTACTGGAGAATCCTGAGTATTTAAGCCCTTAAAACCAGGAGCAGCAGTGTATATATTTCTACGCTCTTCAGCCACTATGGAACCTTAAAAATAAACTCTTCGGGATTTTTATAAGCATCTAAAGCTATTGCATCAGATAAGTTACGGTCTGCAATAGCAAAGTAATCTTGTGCGGTTGTTCCGCCTGTTTCTCCACGCTCTCTTGCTAAATAAGCTACCGCTAAATGCACAATAGGATTTGAGGGTAAAACTGTAGTGTCTGTATCACTAGACAGCTCATTTTCTCTAGCAATAACATCAAAACGCAAAGAATACACTGCGTCAGGCTTAGGAAAAACTTTAATTTTAGTATCCCTAGAAGAATCAATTCCTATAAAAGTATAAGAATCTGGTGTGCCTGAAACTTCTCCTGAAATAAAATAAGCATTGTTAAACCAATTAGGAGATTCATAGTTCATAAAAAAATTAGATGTGTCGTTAATAGCAGAATAAACTTTAATTCTTTCTCCTGAGTTTGTTAACGTATAGTCTGTTGTGCCTGATACAGTAGGCACAACAATAGTAGTCCTAAGCGCAGACCAGTCGTGGCTGTTTTCTACTTGTGTCTTTGCATCGTTTACAAAGTCCCCTACCATTTTTGAGTATGTAGTGTTAGCCACTCCTGAGACTTCATTTTCCCGTAAACGACGTAAAACACTGTTAACAATAGTTAAATATGTGCTACTCATCTAATAATATTCCTAAATAAACCAGGAGTAGGGGCTTGGTAGCCTCTATAAACTGGAGCTGCTTGCGCTAAACCGGGCCTAACAAAAAAGGGGCTGTATAAAAAATCTTTGAATAAAGACTCTGTAATTCCTCCTGCGCCAACACCAAACCCTTGTCCAGACCCTTGTCCAGACCCTTGTCCAGACCCTTGTCCAGACCCTTGACCAGACCCTTGACCAGACCCTTGACCAGACCCTTGTCCAGACCCTTGGCCAGTATCTATACCCTGGTCTGTACCTGTGTCAGCAACTTCAGTGTCCACAGTCGTTGTATCTGCTGTTGTATCTGTTGCTATATCTAGTGCTGTATCTGTTGTTGTCTGTGTTGTTGTCTGTGTTGTTGTTTCTTCGTCCAAAACAACAGGAACTAGATTAACAATAACTTCATCTTCATTTACACGTTCACCTGTTTCATCTAGGATAAGAGCAGGACCAGTTCTTTCAAATGTTTCTCCTACTCTAGGCTGTCTTCTTATTCTCTCAAGCTCTAGCCTAAGCGCCCTTGCTATATCAAAATTTCCCCTGCTTTCTTCAAATATAATAGCTTCTTGAAGCTGCCTATCTAATATGTCAGCAGAAGATTCACTTTGTCCAGTAGTATTAACCGGAGAGGATTCACTAGAGGCTGCACTACTAGAGCCTCCTCCTCCTCCTCCTGATGTTTGCGTCTGTTCTTCTTCTGGCTCTTGTTGCTGAGAAGGAACTGGAGGTGGTGGACCGTCAATTCTAGGATTAGCAACAACAGGCGTTCCTAAATCTAATGTCAGCAACGATCTTAAATCTGAAATATTCCTAGATATTACATCAGGATTAAAAGTAAGGTCTACTCTAGTTGGGTCTTCTTCTTCTGAATCAACTACTTGACTAATTCCTGATGCAAAAGCATTGGGATTAAAAACAGGAGAGGCTGTATCAGCGTCAGGAACTCTTAAACCGCCTCCCGGAGCTAATATATCACCTACAGTCAAAGTAGGGTTTACTGTTGACTCAAGAACTGTAATAGTGCCATCAGGATTTATTACTTGTTGAGTAGTTCTATCCCCTATTAAAACAGTATCACCAAATGCGTCACCCACTCCCGACAGTATCCCCCCTGTTACTGCGCCAGCTAAAGGGTCTCTTCCCGCTATAGCAGCGTTAGCTGCTCCTGTAAGAGCGCCCTGGGCTATAGCCGATGTTGTTCCAGTCAAACCCGCTGCCCCTGTAATTGCTCCGGCGGCGGGGCCAAGAAAAATAGAAGGGACTATAGCTTTAGCTAAATCCACAGCAATACTAACGGCTGAAGGGTCTTTAACCTCTACTGTTCTTATTTCACCAAAACTAAAAGGGTCGTAAAGATAAGTAGACCCGTCTTTTGTTTGCCTGACCGGCGTAATATCATATTTAGCGTACAACGCCTGAAGCATAGGGTCGCGTTGAATTGTTTCTAGCAGAGCGTTTTGATAAGTAAGCCCTTCTGTGGCCTGTAAATAAGTAATTTGCTCTGATAAAATAGGTTCAACAAAAGAATGAAATTCTTCTAATTGTTGTTTTGAAGAGGAAGTGTGCGTAGAAAGAGGCCCAGCAAACTTATCTAATTCTTGTTCAATGGGCGTTATGTCGTAACCATAATAATTACTAAGCACCGTCCGTATTTCTTCGGGCGACTCTGCTAAAGAAAGCTGTTGAAAAGATTCTTGAGCGGCAGAGGTGTCAGCACTGCCCGATAAATTCAAAAGATATGAGGGCGCTCCTGTTTTTTGCAGATATTCGTTTTTATCTACTATCCCTAAGTCTATAAAAGAACGAGCAAACTCAGTATCATAAAAATCGTCTATTAGATCAACATCATCTATTTTATTTGCGTTGGCCCCCTGTAACAAAGAATCTTTGTACATATTATAGGTAATATCTGTAATAGGGCGAAAAGGTCTAAAGATTAGTTCATTGCCCCCGTCTAAAATAGTGCTAGGGTCATAAATGCCAGGGCCAGAAAAGCCCGTGGTATCTTCAAAAATATCTAACTCAGCTTCAGCCATTTATTTTTTACCCCAAGCAGAAAGGCTTTTAATGCCAAAACTAGCTGCAATAGCAGCCGCTAAAAACCCTTTGTAATAGTCGGGCATAGTTTCAAGAACTAAAAAACCCTCTCTAATATAAGGAACTAAAGAAGGGATAAAAGCACCTATTAAAGGCAGACTAAGTATGACAGCAAACCACTCATCTTTCCATGAAGACTGAGAAGCGGAAGCTTGTTGAGTCTCCCAATCAGCGTCAGCGTTAATCCTCCGCATTTTAGACTCATGCAAAGCCTGTTTTTCATCGGCTTTATTTTTAAGAAATGTACCTACTAAATTAGAAACAGGGCCAATTAAAGCTTGCCACATAATACTTTCCTTATAAATAAAACCAGGGGCCACCATAGGCAGCCCCCAGAGTTAGCCGTTTTAAGACTTAGGCACAACCAGAGTCAAACCTGATTCAGGACGCAATACGGCAACACCGTACAGAGTATCTGAGGTAAACAGGTTGGCAAGGAACTCTTGCTTGTACTGAGTCTGAGAGCGAACTCCCAGTTGTTCAGCCATTACAATAGCATCTCGCTGGAACAAAAGTGCACCCAAAGAGTCTACAGAACTAGCAGAGTTGTCTCCAGCCGCTTCAACAACGGGACAGTTAGTGCTGACAAATACGTCAATACCATATAGCTGACCAATTTGACCATTCGTTACCTGGCCGTTATTTACGAAGTCTGAACTTACATAACGGTCAATACCCATAATGGTGTTGCGGACAGAAGGAGGAATAACAAAGTAGCGATTGTCCATCGGTACGTCTTGATCATCCAATTTCTGAATAATACCACGAAACCCTGCGTCGGTAAATACGTCAGCAGAAACAACAGTGTCAGCCGTGTAAGTAGATAAGCCGTTAGAGGCATCTACAAAGAACGTGCCAGCGTTGTTCAGGTAGGTCGTAGAAGAAGTACCAGAAGTACCCAAGCCAGTAGCCAAGCTGTGTAGGTCTGTGTCAACTTGCTTTGCAAGAGCATAGCCTGCATCTTCGGTGTAAAACTGTCGGAGAGAAGATAGCGCCTGTACATCAGTGATGTCTTCAATCAAACGAGAATACTCAAAGTGCTTGTTAATAGAAATCTGAACTTCACTTTCAGTAGCGTTTTGTACCGTTACAGCAGTGTTTTCAGCTTTTGCGTGGGCATCTCCACGGACAGGCTTAGGGACATGAATAGTGTCGCCTTTTTTGCCTTCCATAGACATTTTCTTAACAAGATTAGCAAGAACAAGGTTCTTTTCGTATGCAGCAATAATTTCATCACTCCAGATTTCTGGAATAAAAGTTGCTGCACTTGTGTTGTCAACGAATCCGCCAGTTGCGGGATATGTAGAATCAGTCATAATAAATATCTCCTAAGATATACTATCGGACCCTTCCTTCTTTGTATGCTAACATAATTTCGGGTTGTAATGCGGCATACCTATTAGGGTCTGTTTTTATAAGGTTAATAATGTCAGTGCGTCTATAAATTTTCTTTGGCCTAGACTCTGTACTACCTGTTGCATTACCTGTACTTGCATTTCTAACCGCCTGTTTTCTAGAACTCTTTTCTACTTCTGCTGCTTGAGAAACAATATTCTGTCTTTCTTTCCACAGGGTAAAAAGCTCATCAGCCGAGTCATGGTTATACTGTTCGTCTGCTTCAATAAACAATCTAGTCCTAGTTTTTGAGGCTTTAATCCACTCCGCAAACTTAAGATCAGAAAGTATCTGCGTCATGTCTGGATGCTTACGTTGAAGCTCAGACAGGGCAGTGCTTTGCCGATACTGTTGGGTTAGGGCTTCCGCCTCTTTAATTTTAGGATGATTCTCTATTGCCTGGTTAATTGCTTTGTCAGGCTCAGTAAAAAAATCTACTTCTTCAACTTGTTTTTCTGGTGCTGTTTCTGTGAGTTTTGTCGCAATGTAGTCATCAACAACTTTTCGCAGTTCTCCTACCTCAGAGCTTTGACGGCCCAGTAGTTTTTCTGCTTCCTGGTGCATCCTAACAAGCTCTTCAGCAGACTTGCCACGATACTTATCAGGAATATCGGATACAGGTTCCTGCGGTGCAGCCTGGATATCTTGTTCTTGATTTTGTTGTTCTTCTGTAATAGAGTCTACTTCAGAAGAATCTACTTGACGCTCAATTATTTTTGCTGGCATTATTAACTCCGTACCTTAGTATTATGGAGAAATTTAGTATGAAAGGGCTACTCAGAGCCTTGCTTTCTTTCGTAGTTTATGTGGCTCTGCCTCGCTCTGGCCCATCTTCTAGTAGCGTCAGGAAAATCCCCGCTAATAGGGTCTAGCTGTGAACGGACAGGAGACACAATTCTTTTAGCTTCTAAACCACACCCGCACCTACTGGTTGTAGTATTAGAGTTGACTAAATCTTCAAACACTTGCCCACAAGGGCATCTAAAATCAAAAAGCCTACGCACTTAAAGCTCAAAATCTTCTTGAGAAGGTTGCTCTGTTAGTGCCTCGCTGTGGGCGTTGGTTATTTGATTTTCTAAATTTAGAACAGTACCCAATATATTTATCTGACCTTTACGAAAGTAAAGATCATTAGCATCTTTAGTTAGTTCTACAGAATTTATATTTACACCATTATTTTGTAAATCAGAGATTAGCTGTTTCCAGCCTTCTGATCTAAACAGTTCAAAATAATTGTTGAAATATGTTTCTAGTTCTTTGGTCATAGTATTTACCTTGTTGAAAGAATACTTATGTACTTTAAGTACACTACTTATTATAGCATACTTTTTAGTAAATGTCAAGAACTTTTTAACTTTTTATTATAGCTAGTATTAGTAAGCCTATAACAAAAGGAGCGACTACTAATCCCATAACAACAGCAGTTAGTATTTCTTGTAACTCTTTGTTTCTTTTTGCCTTGATAGCCTCTAGTCTTCGTAGTTCTTTTTCTCTAGATTTTTTAGAGTTATGAACGGCTAACATCGCTTCGTCCCACAGATCAGCGTTACCAGAGTAAATAAACGCTTCTTTGAGTTCTTTCATAGACTCGTTTATTTTTTTCTGCGCTAAAGAGTGAGTTAAAGCATCAGCATGAGACAATGTTTTGCTGGCTTTTATTTTATTAAGGTCAGTTTGAGCTGACCCTAGCGAACCTAAAAACCCGCTAATCTGTTGTATATCTGATGTAGTAGACGCTACTTTGTTAAGAGCAGATGCAGCAGTATTGACTGCACTAACAACAGCAGCCAATTCTATGATCATTATCGCCCCCTGCGAGCGCCTGTTCTTTTAGCTGCGCCATTCATTTTTTTTCTTTTTGGCATTGCTTTCTTTTTCATTCCGCCAGATTTTTTCATTCCACCATACATCATAAATCACCTCCTAACTCCATTTTACTTTATCGGCCCAAAAAGCCGCAGACATTCTGCCCTTGGCTATATTTTTTCCGTGTCTAGCTTTAAAACTTGCACGTTTTTGTTTCATCTTTTTAGATTCTCCTTTTTTTGGCTTTCCGGCAGTTGATGCTCCTTGCTGACCAAAACGGATAGTCTTTATCTGATCTCCCTCTTTAGCCACAACAATATGACTTTTTGTAGGGTGATTAGGAGTTCTCTTAGGTTTGTTGTAACCAGAGACTCCAGCACGTTTTAGACGAGAATCGTTTTCGTTCATTTTTACGCTGCTTTAGCTGTCGTTGTAGTTTTTCTAGTTGTTTTTGTATTCTTGACACTCTCTAGCTCCTTAATTCTATTTTCTAGTTCATCAAATTTTTTGTTTATTTGATTAACAATCTCAGAGAGTTCTGTTCTAGTAACTACCATTTTTTACCCTTGTTGTCTTAATTGGTTGAGTTGAGGTTGGTTTTTTATATCAATCTCTTTTTCTTTAAGAAAAGTTTGAGCTATTTTCATTCTTCTCTCAAATTCTTTATCTTCTTGGTCTCCTGCTTTTAAGTTAGCAGTAACTGCTTTGATTTGATCAATTTGAAGTTCTTGAGGAGCAAGTTGAGTTTCAACAGCTATCTTCTGCGCTCTTGCCTGAGATTCGGCAGCCTGGCCTGCTAAAGCCGCTGTCTGAGACTGTTGGAAAGCTAACTGGGCCTGGGATGCTGCTTGAGCTGCTTGCTGTTGTTCTGGGCTAGGCTGGGATGCCTGGGCTGCTTGTTGCATTGCTGCCAAAAGCTCTTCCCTATTTGAAAGATTCATATTATCTATAATAGATTGAATCAAAGTGTTATATAGCGGAGAGTCTTGTGGCATCGTTTGCAAAAGCTGCACAAGCTGAGTTACTTCATACTCTCTAGCTATGATTCCTAGAGTAGAGGTTGTATTGAACTTGTAATCAGATACAGGGTAGCTTTCAGGATCAAACTGCATATACCTACACGCAGCTTTTTTAACAAAAGGAATTAAGAAAGACTGCTGAAAGTTTACTAGAGTTCTTTTGTGTCTCTTAATAATTGCACCAAGAGACATACTAATCCCAGCAGCAGTTGCTTCTCCATTTATACTTCCAGGAATGCCAGCAGAATCAATAGCACCTGTTGCTGTCTGAACCATCTTTTGTAACTCAGCAGCCTGAGTAAAAGTGATACTATCTACCTGTCCGAAGTTAAACGGCCTAAGCACCGTACTAGGATCGCCATTAGTTAACAATATTTTCCCCGGCCTAACTTCAGGGCGTGACCCTCTGGGAAGCCGGGTAGCGTCCATACCCATCATAGGGTGTACTGTAAGGGCCAGAGCGTCGATTCTAGCCCGTAATTCAGTATCTAAAGCCTTTTGGCTGTTATAGCCTTTTTCGCAGATACCACGGCCCCAGAATCGCCCAGGAACAACGTCCCAAGGAAAAGCCACAATAGGCCTGTCTTGCATCATGTAAGGGTTTTCTTCTGCTTTGAGAAGAATCCCTCCGTTAGCAATCACTACCACAGCCTCTACATAGTAATCTTCATCATTCTCTTCGTTTTCTAAACCTTCAATCTCAACAATGTCCTCGTTTTCTTCTGCCATCTTTTCCGCTTCTGACATCATAAGAAGGTTACGAGGCACTAAACCGTAGTATTTAGTTAGGCGTACTTTATCTTCATCATAAGAAGTAAGGTCTTGGTCTGGCTCAAGATCATAATCAGGAGCCGCATAACCAATATACGTGTCTTTGTAGACGCCCTGCTCCTGAAGCATCTGAACAGCGTGTCGGGGGACAAACTCATCTACAGCAACTCCTAAAGCATCCTCTACAGACGTTGCTACAGGGTCTATTAGAAAGTTCTGAGGCATAACGGGGCGAAGTTTAACAACAGTGCGGTCTTGCACATTAACGCCTACTGCCTGTAGTTCTCCTCCCATTAGCGGAGACGTTGCCGGACGCATTTCTTTTACTTCTTCTAAAACAACCTCAGCAATCCCCATCCCAAAAACAGCAGAATTTATTAAACACTCGCCAACTTGCTTGCGTATTTGTGTTTTTTCAAAGTCATCATGCAGTTTTTTTCTAAGGTATACAATATCCGAGGCTTCTGGGTCGTCTCTGTCGTCAGTAATATCAAAATACTTGCCCCGGCCAAACGTAGCCTCTTCAATTTCAGCTACGCTAGACTCCACAGCCTGTTGTAGTGCAGGGCTTATGATCCTAGAGCGCTCACTTTGCCTTAGTTGGTCCTCGGCAGCCCATATTCCTCTCCAAAGACGATAATACTCTTCAAACCTAGCAGAATAATTACTTTCGTAGTGGTCTCTCCACACATCACACTTGCGGATTACCCAGTTTTCAATGCTTTGCTCAGTCATTAAGCTGTCATTGTCGCCATACTGCATAATTATACTGTCCTTGATCTACGTGTTTTTCTGGCTATTTTGCTAGGTTGCTTGCTAAACTGCTTACCCGCTTTTGTGTCTTTGCGTTTTTTTCTAGTGGTCGCTGCATATTCTTTAGCAGACAAGGATTTAATTGCTTTTTCAGGGAGATACCTTTCTCCAGTAGCTTTTGATCCTTGAGTGCTGGGCTTTCCTGACTTGGTGCGCCATTTTTGCTTAGTCCAAGACTTTAGCGACTGCTGTGATTTTTTAAGAGCCATTCTTTTTCTTTCTTTTGCGTAGGCTTTTGAAGTCTGCACCAGTAATCTTGTTTTTGGGGGCGGCTACACGGGCTAGTTTTTTTTGTTTTGGGCTGTACTTAGACGCTGGCATACTTATCCCTTTGCGTTTTTTTGAGCTTTTTTGCTTAACTCGTTAAAATGAAATAACTTTTGACTTGTTTTCCCATGAGTTTTATGAGTGTTAAGATCGCCATTAGGCATTTTGTGTGTATTACCTGTCCACTCTTTGCCTTCTTTCGTATAATGTTTTACACCTTTAGCCATTATTGTTCATGCCTTCTGTCTTGTTGTTGTTTAACCCATTTTTTTAACTGCTCAATGGTTTTTGTTTTTTGCTGCGATAAATATGTCAAGACGTATACCCCCCACCCTTGGCTTTATATTCTTTTGCTAACATCTGAGCTTTACGCGCTGACCACTGACCTGCTTTTCCGCCCTTGGTTCCTGCTTTAATTCTATTAAAAAGGTTCCTACGCATGGTAGGTTTAGTGTAATTACCTGCCTCGTTTACCCTTGACTTTGCTTTTCTTTTAGGTTTTGTAGCCATTAGTACCCCGTAACTGTATCAATTACTTCTAAATCATCTATTTCAAAATCGTAGTTATAAGCTACCTTTGCAAGTTGATCTGTATAAGCTAGAGCATCTACCAAGTCGTCATGTGTCAGCGGGTCTGGAAACTGAAACAGTTGGTCTAAAAATCTACTGTTCCATTCTCCTTTTTCTAATGTAATTTTACCGTTTTCAAACCTGCCTTGTAATGCCCACATGACTCTATCAGTCTTCTTTTTGTTGCCATGAGTTAGTTCTTCCACAACAAAGAAGCGCCCGTGTTGTTTCATCATGTCAGTTAGGGGAGACATAACAGCTTGTTTAGCTATCCCCTTCTCAATTCCTACACTAACGGGCCTATAGTCCCTAACAACATCAAATATTTTCCTGGCAGTCTCTGCTAAATCCCACCTTCCATGTATTATATTTTTAACGTGCCAGCCGTTTTCATTTACTTTAACAACCGCAATGGCTGTTTCGTCTAACCGTGTATTCTTTGATTTCTTTTTGTTTACGTCTTCAAAACCAGCTAAGTCAATGCTTATATAGTAGTCGCCTATCTCAGGTGTGTCGTCAAACAAAACCCAGTCTTCTTTAAACATCTCTGAGCCTCTGGCTTCAAAGGATGCCATAAACTCTTGACGGAAAGCATAGGAGGACATAGACTTTTTAGCTAGATCAATCTCTTTTGGGTCTAAAAGCTCGTTGTCATAGCTTGTAAAGTGCCACGACTCATAAGAAGCATCGTCACCTAGTTTTGCATACTTATACAGGTCGTAGAAGTGATTCCGGCCCATAGGCGTACCGATAAACAATGCAGAGCCTTTTTGGTCAGCTAAAGCGGGTCTGAGGATTTGCTCAAAGACCTCAGGCTTCATGTCTGCATATTCGTCCATCACCAGAAACTTTAGTGATACACCACGCATGGTTTCAGGTCGGTCAGCACCTTTGAGGCTTATAGTTGCCCCGTTAATCAATTTAATCTGTAGGTTGTTTATGTGACTAGAGGTTACAACAGGGTGCGCCAGCTCCAATAGTGTTTGCCACATGATGTCCCTGGCCTGTCCCTGTGTTGGAGCTACATAGAACACATGGCCTTTGTCTGCCTGTAGAGCATTAACTATTAACATCCATGCCGCTAACCTAGACTTACCTGTACGCCTACCAGCAGCTACAATCTTGAATCTAGTATCTGATGCCCAGACTTCCTTTTGCCAATCTAGCAGTTGTATGTTAAGAGCGGTCATAATAAATAAATGTAATGTATTCTAGGTATTCATCTTCCCAGTCTTCATACTCTACATCCAGCTCAGGGTTACCATCCCAGTTTAAGTCCTGTTGCTGCGCTAAGGTCTTTTTGTAATCTTTGTTAGTAAGCACTAACTATATGTCCACATAACAGGTGCATCAGTTGCCCTAATATCCACATGGACAAACCCTCCAGCTACACCAACCCCAGTAAACCCTAGCTTTACAGCATTCTTTACTATTGTATACCTTTGTAATCCAGAGGACACAGCTATGTCCGCTGCAATACCTTGAGCGTGTGTTCCAGGGATTTTTTTCTTTAATTCTAAAGGATGGTCAGGTGATCTATAACCACTTGTAATTATGAAAGGAAAACCACAGTGTTCTCTAAGCTCATCTAGTGCAAGAATCAATTCATCTTCAATCTCATTCTCACCTGTAGCTTGACACACAAATTCATCTTTAGTAAAATACTTAAACATCTTTGTATTCTCCTTCTATAGGCTCACTAGGCGTAATATCAGTTTCTACTGATCCACCACCTATACCTGAGATTGTTATAGACACCGCCGATCTACCAGAGGCACTGTCTTTCTCAAAATAACTCAAGGGCAGCATACGGTCCATCACTAGCTTCCAGGCTGCCGCTTGATTCTTGTGTTCGTTGTCTAAAGCTGCATCAAAAATAGCATCTAGCACTTTACGTGACTTAGGTGACGCTAACATACGAGCTTTATACTCATTGATAATTCCAGCATCACCCTTGGGTCTGCCTATAGCACCTCTAGACCCTACAGATTTAGATGTTATATCTGTTTTTCTAGGTCTACCTCTCTTGCGTTTAGGTTCTTTATTATCAATATCCACTTGTGTATTTTACCTTCTAGTCTTCCTAAAGAATACTTTATTATTATAGCATATTTTTCTGTGTTTGTCAAGTCCTTTTATGTGTTAATTTATAGCCCCGCAGTTTTCTTTTGTTATCAATGGGTTAGCTATGTTAGTAAGCACTTGCATTATTGGGTTTTTTCTAGTTTTACTTTTGATGTACAGGAGTGCCTACTACAATAATACTTGTGTAGCTAGCCCCTCCCCCGTCCCCTCTAGCACACCCCAGCCCGTTTGTCAACAAGAGATTTTCCCTAGCACACTATTGGCCTCGTGTCAACACTTGACAACACGGGAAAAACCTGAGTGAGCCGGGGGCGCTACCATAGCCAGCACGAGATGTCAAGAGAAAAAAAGAGTTGACAAAAGTGCAAGAGTGTGAGCCGATGTGGCAGCCTTTAGCACACTCCAGACACAGAAGTCTAATTGATTTTATCTATTACAACCTGGTATTTGATAGAAATAAATGTGCTTGACGGATTTGAAAACACCCATATAATAAACGCCAACAACAACACAGACAGGAGACGACACGATGCTAGTAACGAAAGACAAGCTGGAGCAGTTAGAAGAAAAAATGACGACAGAAAAGGCTAGACGAGCAGTAGCGATTTGGGCCGGAGATCATAGCACTGTGACTCTAGACACCCTAAACGCTATTGATGACGTTAACGATTCAGGACTTCTTCTATTACTTAAATTCATTAAAGTAGAGATGAGGATTCGCGGATTAGAAGAAGACTAGTGCATCATGGGAGCCTATTGACAGCAGTAGGCTCCAGTGATTACACTACGCAAAACACAAAAGGAGAACGGCGTGGCAACGATTTACGATTATTATTTACAGAATCCTCCGATCACTGACTCGGGGTATCCTGACAGAGGCTCGACTGCAAAGCACGCTTTCTGGGTCGGATACAATGGTGGCCCAAAGGCAGGTCACCCCCAAAGTCCCGCTCGACTTGCTTGGAGGGCTGGATTAAACAGCCGAGGCAACGAACCGTGCCGCGCAGCAATACAAAAGCTCCGCGATCACACAGACCGAGACATGAAAAAACTGTAAAACAACAAAGGAGAATGGCAAATGAAACTTAGACAATACGGATCAAACCAAACTGAACTTAGCCTGATGTGTGGGGCCGTGGTATTCTTCAGCTATGAGACACCAGTGGCTGCACTGCTGCCATCTGGTCGATACATTCGCACTGAGAAGAAATGGTCAGTGACTACCAGCAAGCACATCAACAATTGGTTGACGGGTGTTACTTCACCAGTAGAAGAAGTGCCACAGGAAGAACTGCACAGACTAGTGGGAGACGTATAGACATGAAAACATTACAGGAAAAACGAAAGCTGAGACGACAGCGCAGACGACGCAATCAGATACTGGACGACATACTGATAGGCTCAGCGATGGCAATGCCTGCAATATTTCTCTGGCTTGGTATTGTGTTTGCGTTTATGATTCAATCTGGCATATAGGAAAAAAGAAACATGAGAAAGCTACAGCTAACACGAGTCGATGGCATCTGGACGCTAAAGGAAAACGGACGTATCAAACTCACGCACTCCAGTTACAATGAGATTTGCAGAGGCATCAACTCACTATTGCGAGCGTATGAGGAACACAAGGTACAGCATCAACTGGAGGTTACTGCACAATGACAGACGAACAGAAGCACACTAGCGACGAGCTAGAGCTAGCGCAGGAGCTACCCTTCTGGAAGGCAGCACTAGCGTTTATCTGGGGATTTACAGTAGGACTAATCATAGGAGCATGAGACATGAGCGCACCAGACGGCATATGCCTACATCAGATTATGGGCGAACTAGAGAAGATCAAGAAAAGCATGGTGATGGACTTGCCAGTGATGCGAGATGAACAGGACTGGCAAATACTGCGGAATCATGTTGACGAGATCGACGAACTAATAGAGAATATCAACAAC
>CENS01014473.1_pt1 | contig 16033 bp, 27 predicted proteins | sample 530201 | NCBI WGS metagenome assembly CENS01 (sample SAMEA2619747, study PRJEB7988) | marine metagenome | biome: marine biome (ENVO:00000447); feature: surface water layer (ENVO:00002042); material: "saline water (ENVO:00002010), including plankton (ENVO:xxxxxxxx)" | depth 5 m | reverse complement strand
ACGGGCGACACGAATGCGATCCTGAAGCGTGAGTGGTGGAATTTTTGGGAAAAACCGTCAATACCTAAGCTTGAATACGTTATTCAGAGCTATGACACGGCGTTTTCTAAGCGAGAGACGGCTGATTACAGTGCGATCACGACGTGGGGTGTGTTTCACCCGGACGAGGGCACGCAGCCCAATTTGATTTTGTTAGATTTGCAGAAGGGTCGGTGGGATTTCCCGGAATTGAAGGCGATTGCGTTTGACCAGTACAAGTATTGGGACCCTGAGACGGTGATTATTGAGGCGAAGGCTTCTGGTATGCCGTTAACGCACGAACTTCGGAATATGGGCATCCCTGTGGTAAACTTTACGCCGTCTCGTGGCAATGATAAGGTCACGAGAGTCCACTCTATTGCGCCTCTTTTGGAAGCAGGCATGATTTGGGTGCCGGATGAGCAATGGGCTCATGAGTTGATAGAAGAGTGTGCTGCGTTCCCTAACGGGGAGCATGACGACTTGGTAGACAGTACCACTCAAGCGTTAATGCGTTATCGTCAGGGTAACTTTGTACAGTTGCCTACCGACGATTGGGGTTCCGAAGAGCCTGCCAGGGTGCGGGCTGCGTATTATGGGTGAGGGTAGCGGTCGATGACCAAAGACGAAATAGCGCGGGCACTACAGTTAGAGCTTGCGGAATACGAAAACCAGTCGGATATTAACACGGCTAGGATTAGGGCGGATCAGTGGGCGCAGGACAATGGGGTTCCTTTAAACGACCCTAATTATCTTCAGGCGTTCAACCAGGTCCGTGGCCAACTGTCCATTGGTGGCTCGGGCACCGGGACGGCCACGAATGGCATTGTTAGTTTGTCTCCTATTCGTTCTGCGGAAGGTGTAGATTTTCAAGATTTACCTCCTGCTCCTGCGGAGCCTCGCCAGCAGGGTGCGGCCATGTTTGGTGCGGAGGAATTGGCGTCTCGTCTGCCTTACGATCCACGATCGATTACGCAAACGCCCGCGTATAACGTCGCGGGGCCCGCTGCCCTTACGTTCTACGACAGAATTCTTAATCGCCCGGTGCCGGTGGTATCCAAGGGTGTTTTGCCCAGTGGTGAGCCGACGACCGGTATCACTATGGGGCGTGCGGATTTACAGCCTTCTGGAGAGATGGACATCACAGCGGTGTTTCCGTCCACCGGAGCAAACATAATGGGCAGTGGACTTGGCGGTACGACGGTAGGTTTGTCTGCCGAGCAAGCGGCTGCGGCGGGTCTGCCTCCGGGTAGCGCGACGGGTACTATCTTGACCACTACGGGTGATCAGTTTGTAACGCCTGGCGGCACGTTGACCTCGGACCAGGTAATAGGCACTACGGGAGCCACGCCTACTACGACAAGCACTTTCACCACGGATACCACGGGGAACGTGGTTGGTTCTGCGTTAGCGGGGACCACGCCTCCTCCTGTTACCCAGCCTCCTCCCCCGCCACGGCAGTCTACGCGAGAGGAAATCATTCAAGACATCTACCGAACGTCCCAGACTAAAGATATTGCCGCGCAGCGGATTGGTGATTACGCATCTTCTGTTGGTGGTATGACGGCCGAAGACATTGCGGCGGCGGTAAATCCGGTGATAAATGAGCAGCCAGGTTTTGGTATAACTACTCCGGTTAGCACCCAAGAAGTGCTAGGGGCGGTCGGCGATTTTGGCTACGGGACGGGGCCGAAAGGCACACAGTACATTACTGAACAAGCCCAACCTCTGCCCACACGCGCGTTTCCCACGCTTGCAGAACAACAGGAAGAGCTAAGACGTTTAGACACACAGGCGGCCGCCGTGGGCGAAGGGCCGTACACATCGCAAGAAGCGGCAATGCGTATGCTGGATTTTGCGGGCAGGCAGGGCCTTAGTCTTTCTGACGCCGCAGCCTCTTTTGGCATGTCGGAGGCTGATGCGCGCCAAAGAGCCGAGGAGTTGGGCATTAATCTATCGAGTGTCGGTTTTAACATGGGTGGCGAAGCTACCAGCGGCCCGTCGGCCGTGGACCGTAACCTGATGAACAGGGCCGGTATTATGGGCGCTGTAGACGACGGTTTAAGTAAGACTCTTCTTAATAATATTAATATGGTCATGGGGCGAAGTTAATTATGGCAAATGGTGATCGCCCGGTAGTTTCTTTGATGGATCGTATGAATGACGATCCTGAGTTGCCGCGTATTGAGGATGATGCGGATTTAGCCGCGCCTAATGGCCTGTCTGGCTTGGATACGGATGGTGTTGAGATAGAGATAGACGAAGAGGGAGGGGCGATTGTTGATTTTGATCCGACCGCGGACCTCGGCTCAGACGAGGGTGACTTTTACCGGAACTTAGCTGAAGACATGGATACGGGCGATTTAGGCGCTTTGTCCAGCGACCTGATGGAGCAGTATGACGCCAACGATGCTTCTCGCAAAGACTGGCAAGACACGTACTCTAAAGGTTTAGAGTTGTTGGGTTTGACATACGAAGAGCGTTCAGAGCCTTTCCGTGGTGCTACGGGTGTGACGCATCCTTTGCTTGCGGAGGCGGCCGTTCAGTTTCAGGCCCAGGCGTTTAATGAGTTGTTGCCCCCTAGCGGTCCAGTAAGGACACAAGTTGTGGGGGCCCCGACCAAGGAGAAGGAAGGCCAGGCCCGGCGTGTAAAAGAGTTCATGAACTATTACATCACGAATGTAATGGAAGAATACACGCCAGAATTTGATCAGATGTTATTTTATTTACCGCTGGCGGGTTCAACGTTCAAGAAGGTTTACTACGATGAAACGTTAGGCCGTGCGGTAAGTACGTTTGTGCCTGCGGAGAATTTGGTAGTTCCGTATGAAACAAGTAGTTTATCGACGGCTCCTGTTATTACGCACGTAGTTCCGATGACCGCGAACGATTTGCGTAAGAAGCAGGTTGCGGGGTTCTATTTGGACGTCCCGGTGTCCCCGGCCCAAGAATCATTGGACAACGTCACGGAACAGATCAACAAGATACAGGGTGTACACCCGTCGTATGTTGATTATGACTGCACTTTGTTGGAATTTCACGTTGATTTGGACTTACCTGGGTTTGAGGATAAGGACGAAGAAGGCGAAGAAACTGGCATAAAACTGCCGTATATCGTCACCCTTAGTGAGGATAACGGTCAGGTTTTGTCTGTCAGGCGCAATTATGCGGATGATGACGACGCTAACACGAAGATTCAGTATTTCGTGCATTACAAGTTCCTTCCGGGCTTGGGCTTTTATGGTCTGGGCCTAATTCACACGATTGGCGGGCTCTCTCGCACGGCAACGGCTGCATTGCGTCAATTGATTGATGCGGGCACCTTGTCCAACCTCCCAGCGGGTTTTAAGGCTCGTGGGCTGCGTATACAGGAAGACAGCGAACCTTTGCAGCCTGGTGAATTTAGAGATGTCGACGCTCCGGGGGGCGCTATTCGGGACAGCTTGATGCCTTTGCCTTTCAAGGGCCCCGACACAACGCTTATGCAGCTTCTAGGTTTTGTAGTGGATGCTGGGCGTCGGTTTGCCACGATTACGGATATGAAGGTGGGCGACGGCAACCAGAACGCGGCCGTCGGCACAACTGTGGCTATGTTGGAGCAAGGCACTCGTGTGATGAGCGCGGTGCATAAGCGCCTGCACTATGCGATGAAGAACGAGTTCAAGTTGCTGGCTCGTGTAATTCACGACTTCTTGCCACAGGAATACCCGTATTCTGTTAGCGGTGGCGAGCAGGGTGTAATGGCGCAGGATTTCGATGACCGCGTTGACGTGGTTCCTGTTTCCAACCCTAATATATTTTCTCAAGCGCAGCGGATTGCTCTGGCGCAGTCGCAATTACAGCTTGCAATGCAGGCTCCGCAACTGCACAACACGCACGAGGCGTTTCGTAGGATGTATGATGCGTTAGGCGTAACGGACGTCGACACTATTTTGAAAGCGCCCGCCACCCAAGAGCCGCAGCCGAAAGACCCGGCGCAAGAGCATATTGATGCGTTGGATAACGTGCAAATGTTGGCGTTTGAAGGTCAGGATCATGATGCGCACATGCTGGCTCACTTGACGTTTATGGCGTCGGGTGTCGTTCAGGGCTCACCTGCCATGGCAATGGCCTTGCAGAAGCACGTTCTGGAGCATGTCCGCCTGAAGGCTAGAGAGCAGGCAACGTCTCAGATTCTTCAGCAGAGTGGTGGTCAAGAACTTACTGAAGATCAGATGTTGCAGGTAGAACAACTTGTTGCACAGTTAGTCGCTCAAGATATGCAGGCGGTGCGCCAACAAAGCCAGCAGATCATGGGTGGCGGAGAAGGAGGTGATCCATTAGTCGCGTTGAAGCAGGAAGAGCTAAATATCAAGGCGCAGGCTACACAAGCCGATATTTCAGAAGGGCAGCGCAAGCTTGACCTTCAGCAAGCTACGCTTCAAGAAAGAGCAAGACAGTTTGATCAGCGTCTGGCGAGCCAGGAAGAGGCCACCGACAAGAAGATACAAGCATCAACGGAGCGTGAAATTATGCGCTTAAATCAGAGGAACAACCAAGGGGGCTAGAAATGGCTGCTGTTAAGATTATGGGTGGACCTATCCAAGAGCCACCAAAACCCACTACCTATGCGGATATTAAAGATCAGGGTCGTATTCCTTACGCTACTATGAAGGAAGAAAAGACGCCAAACACCGCCAAAGCCAAGATTACCAAAGGCAAGCGCCGTGGTATGGGTGCTGCGTTGCGTGGTGCTGAGTTTACTAACGCATAGGGGGTCATATGCCTTTAATGCGCGGGTCTAGTCAAAAGACCATTAGTTCAAACATAAGCAAGCTTAAAGACGAGGGGTACCCTCAGAAACAAGCGGTGGCTATTGCTTTAGATAAAGCCAAGCCTAAAAAAATGAATAAAGGTGGCGTTGCTTTAAAAGGCTACAGCCCAATTCTTCTTAAACCGCAACGTTTTCAAGGAATCTTTTAATGAGATATGCAATATTGTCTATAGCGATATTACTGAGTAGTTGCACCTCGGTTCAGCAAGTCATTGATAATAAAGAAATTTATTGTTCTCAGTTTTATAAGGGCGTTCGAGCAGTCGGTCGGGGAGCATTATCTGCGACAACAGGTGTAGTTGTCCCAGATGTATGCGATACTATCGATGAGATTGTAGCTGAGGAAAACGCCGACGGCGTGGACAAAAGCGATAGCTGACCTCAAGTTACTTATACAACTGGTGATTTTGTTTAAATGAAGCTAGGTGGTTTACTTAAATCCTTAGCCCCTACCATTGCACAGGCGGCGGGCGGTCCAATGGCCGGTATGGCCGTCAAAATGGCGGCTAAGAAGATCGGCCTTCCTGAGACAGCTACCGCTAACGAGATCGAAGACCTTATTGAGCGTGAGCCCGATAAGGCACCCCTGTTAAAACAAGCCGACAAAGACTTTGAACAAAGCATCCGTGCTATGGAAATAGACCTGGAGTCTTTTAAGACGGAAGTCGCAGACAGGAAAGATGCTAGAGCTAAGTTTTCTACGGACTGGACACCTAAAGCGTTTAGCATGTTGGCTTTGGTGTTGTATGGCACCTACGTCATGGCGGTGACTATCATGCCGCACGATCAGAATGACGAAACCATCATATCTCTAGTTTTAGGCCAGTTGTCGGGCATTTTGGGCACCGCAGCGGCATTTTTTTACGGCGGTTCAAGCAACAAAAAATAATGGAAAAGCTGATAGAAATGCTCAAGCGCCACGAGGGCGAGGTTAAGACTAATGGTCGCCACGTGGCATATAAATGCCCTGCTGGTTACTGGACACTTGGAATAGGGAGAAATATCGACCCCGAAAACGGCATTGGTTTGTCTGAAGAAGAGGTCAATTTCCTGTTACAGAACGATTTAGATCGTTGTGAAGCAGAGCTTAATGCGGAATATGTCTGGTTTAGAACCTTGGAAGGGGCTCGTAGAGACGCTATTTTGGACATTTTCTTTAACCTTGGGGCAACTCGTTTCCGAGGGTTCAAGAACGCCATAGCGGCTATGACTGAGCAGGATTACGACAAGGCCGCCGTAGAGTTCATGGATTCCAGGTGGGCCAAACAGGTTGGTGGTCGAGCTTTAGAGCTTACCGACATGATTAAGGCGGGTAGCTATGTTTGAGTACGCTGCTACCGTGGTCAAAATCGTAGATGGAGACACCGTTGATGTTTTGGTGGACCTTGGCTTTGATACTTTTGTGGGCGGTAAGCGTGGGCGTATTCGTCTTTACGGAATTGACGCACCCGAATCTAGGACGCGAGACAAGGAAGAAAAGAAATACGGGCTTTTGGCGAAGAAATTTGTAGAAGATTTTATGCCTGTCGGCACCGTGGTGACGCTCAGAACCTATAAAGACAAAGGCGGCAAGTACGGACGCTATATGGGTGATTTTAAGCGTCATGACAAATGGCTTTGTGAAGAGTTGGTTAAAAACCACCTAGCCGTTGAATACTTTGGTCAGAGCAAAATCCTTATTCAACAGGCGCATTTAAGAAATCGTGCTTTATGTGACGAAAGTTCGGTCCCACCTGTTGCAGAATACGAGGACCGGTTATAAGATTCGCTACGACTTTATGGGACGGAGACATTATGGATGATTTAGTCGTAGTGCAGTTTGTTCAGAAAAAGATCAAAGAACGTAAATCTTTGGTTTTAGATATTTTAGAAAACAACGGCGTCACTTCTCTTGAGGCTTATAAACAACTGATGGGGGAGCTAGACGCTTTAAACTACATTCAACAGGAACTCTCGGGCCTGCTAGAACAACAGGAGCGTATGCATGATTGAAGTGCCGGGTTATTTGGCGGATCAGCTAGATAAAGAAGCTGCGGAAGCCGAAAAGAAAGAAGATGTTTTACGTGAAACCACGGATAAAGAGGGTGTTGACAAGATGTACGTCGACCCTAAAGACCGTGTTTTAGACCCTTCTAAAGCTGATTCCTCCCTTTTAGATCGTATGCCAACCCCTACTGGTTGGAGGATGTTGATTCTTCCCTACAGGGGCAAAGCGCAAACAGAGGGCGGCATTTATATCCCTGATCAAGTTTTAGACGACGGGCAGATACAGACCGTTGTTGGATACGTGTTGAAGCAAGGTCCTCTTGTATACAAAGACACGTCAAAGTTCCCAGACGGGGCGTGGTGCCAAGAAAAGGATTGGGTAGTTTTTGCTCGATACGCCGGTTCTAGGTTCCGCATTGACGGTGGAGAAGTCCGCATCCTTAACGATGACGAGATTTTGGCCACTATATCTGATCCAGAAGACATCATTAGCTTTTAAGGGGTAAACATGGCCGAAGAAAAGGAAGAAAAAGCCTACGAACCGGATGACGGCAACGTAGATATAGACGTGGGTGATAATGAAGAGGCGCAGGAGATTGATGTATCGGTTTCGGGTGTTTCTTCTGAAGAAACCGACGTTGAAGACGATGAAGATAACGATGAACACCAGAAATATACGGCAGGTGTTCAGAAACGCATAGATCGTTTGACTAAAAAGATGCGTGAAGCCGAAAGGCAACGCGAAGAGGCTTTAAGTTACGCTAAATCAGTTCAAACCGAGTCCGATGTCTTAAAACAGCGTGTAGATTCCTTGGATAAGGGCTACATGACGGAATATGGCTCTCGTTTGACTATCGAAGAACAGCAGGTTGAAAATGAGCTTAGGGTCGCGATAGATCGTGCGGACACCGAGGCTACTGTCGCGGCGCAGCGTAAGTTAAGTCAATTAGCGGTAGCTAAAGACCGTTACGAAACGGCTAAACAACAGCAGGAGCGCCAGGCACAAGAGCAAGCCGCATACCAGCAGCAGGCTCCGCAACAGCCACAACAAGCGCCACAACCTCAACGCCCCGATCCAAAAGCAGAGGATTGGGCATCTAAAAACGATTGGTTTGGTTCTGACGAAGCCATGACTTTTGCGGCATTTGGCCTTCACAAAAGACTTGTCGAAGATGAAGGGTTTGACCCTAAGAGCGATGAGTATTATAGTGAGCTGGATGATCGTATACGGACTGAGTTTCCGCATAAATTCTCAGGAAGTCCCAGCAAACGTCCCGTCCAGAACGTTGCGGGCAACTCCCGTTCAACGGCGAGTGCTAAATCAGGACGCAATACCAGGAAAAAACTCACGCCCAGCCAGGTTGCTATAGCTAAAAAATTGGGTGTGCCGCTAGAAGAATACGCGAAATATGTCAAATAGGAGATGACTATGGCCACGAAAAAGAAAGTAGGTTTTGAGGGCGTAGATCGATCTTCTCGCGCTAATGACACTAGGGAGAAGGAGCAACGGCGTAAGCCTTGGGCTCCCCCGTCCATGCTCGAAGCACCGCCTGCACCCGAAGGGTACAAGCACCGGTGGATTAGGGCAGAAGTTCGCGGTTTTGATGACCGTAAGAACATTTCTGCTCGTTTGAGAGAAGGGTATGAGCTTGTGAGAGCAGACGAATACCCGGATTTTGAGGCTCCGGTGATTGAATCAGGTAAATTTGAAGGTGTGTTTGGAGTTGGTGGATTGGTTCTCGCTCGTATACCGTTAGAAACGGTGCAGGAAAGAAGTCAATACTTTAAAGGAAAGAGTAAAGACCTTTTAGATGCCGTTGATCACGATATGATGCGAGAAAATGCTCATGAAAGCATGGCGATCAATAAACCTGATCGTCAATCTCGTGTAACTTTTGGTGGCCCACGAAAAGAGTAGGTCACCCCAATAAGGAGATGTTCCTATGGCAAATCAAGAAACTGCCTACGGTATGCGTCCTGTTGGGCTAGTTGGTGCAGGTGTAAACTCTACCGGTGTAACCGAGTATGAGATTGCCTCCAACAACACAAATGTCATTTATCGATACGAAATCGTTGTCCCTTTGGCAGCGGGCGTAATTGATCAAGCTGGTGACACCGCTGGTGGCACCACGCAGGCACTTGGAGTCCTAATGGGCGTTCAGTACCATGATTCGGTTCAAAAGAAGCCGGTTTGGTTGGACTATTGGCCTGGTAGCGGAAGCGTTAGCGTGGATACAAATCATCCTGTTAAAGCTTTTGTTGCAGACAATCCAAATCAGATTTTTCAGGTTGCAAGCGATGCAAGTCTCACTGACCGTGCGACTGCGTTGGCTACAGTCTTTTCAAATACTGATTTGGGCACGTCAGCTCGTTCAGGTAGCACAGACACTGGTCGTTCCAGTGCGGCTGCCAGCGTAGCTAACGTTGCTGTGACTGCGACATTACCGCTGCGTATTGTTGGGATTGCGGACAATGAAGCAAACAGTGACTATACCGCTGCTGGTATACCTCTGTTGGTTCGTTTGAACGCGCATTTTAACGCTGGAACCCGCCGGTTTGATTCTCAAACCACCGCGGATTCTACCGGCATTTAAGGGGGTTTAACCAATGGCTATTTCTCGCGCACAACTTGCGAAAGAGCTAGAACCCGGCCTAAATGCCTTGTTCGGGCTCGAATACGACCGATACGACAACGAGCATGCTGAGATTTTCGAAACCGAAAGCTCAGATCGTGCATTCGAAGAAGAAGTGATGCTGTCTGGTTTTGGCACTGCGCCAGTTAAATCAGAAGGCGGATCAATCTCGTTTGACGACGCGCAGGAAACTTACACTGCTCGTTACACTCACGAGACCATTGCTCTGGCTTTCAGCATTACTGAAGAAGCTGTAGAAGACAACCTGTACGATAGGCTGGCTGCTCGATATACCCGTGCCCTGGCACGGTCTATGTCACAGACTAAGCAAATCAAGGCTGCCTCTGTACTGAACAACGCTTTTGACACCGCTTACCCTGTAGGCGATGGCGCTGCGCTTTGTTCATCAGCTCACCCTTCTTTGAGCGGAAACCAGCGTAACCAGCTTTCTGTAGCGGCGGATCTCAATGAGACTTCGCTTGAGCAGATGCTGATCGATATTGCTGGCTTGACTGACGAACGTGGTCTGAAGATCGCTGTACGTGGCATGAAGTTGATTATTCCTAAAGAACTGCAATTTATTGCAGAGCGCGTAATCAACTCTAATCTGCGTTCCGGCACTGCGGACAACGATCTGAACGCCATGAAGTCTATGGGAATGCTCCCTGACGGCGCGGTAGTTAATCACTTCCTCACCGATACAGATGCCTTCTTCATCAAGACAGACGCTCCTAACGGCTTCAAGCTGTTCGAGCGTACTGCCATCAAGACTGGCATGGAAGGTGACTTTGATACTGGAAACATGCGCTTCAAGGCCCGTGAGCGATACAGCTTCGGCGTCTCTGATTGGAGAGCGGTTTTCGGTACCGCAGGCGCTTAATCACCTAAATGGTGTGAGAAAAGGGGTGGCTTGTGCCGCCCCTTTTTTTATCGTATCGTACACAAATTCCTGACAGTCACATCCCGTGACTGACACTAGCCACGACAGGAGAACCACATGGCTAATACTACTTTTTCTGGACCAGTCCGGTCTAAAGACGGCTTTCAATCAATCATAGAAAACACCACCACTGGCGGAATCACTGCTACGGGCTACGGTGTTATGTCTCAGTCAAAGCAAGTTACTTTTGCTGCGAATGGCACAGAAACTGTGATTGGAACTCTTCCAGCAAATAGTCAAATCATAGACATTAACGTAGATGTAACCACAGCATTTGACGCTGGAACCACAAACACTTTGGATTTAGGCGATGGCACCACTGCGGATAAGTATGCGGACGCTCTTGCTCTGGGCAGTGTAGCTCGTGTCCTGGCAAGCTCTGATGTTTCTCAGCTTACCAATTTAGTGGACATTGGCACCTCTGATGTTGCCTTAACTGCAACCTATAATCAGACCGGAACCGCCGCCACAGCAGGTGTAGCACAGGTAACTGTACTTTACGTGCCTAATAATAACCTCTCTTAATAGGGGCTAAACATGGCCGGATCAGATGTCAAAAGTAAACGGCTGACCGCCGTCGGCTCTGCCGGGGTTGGTCCTGCGCGTATACGTCAAATACAGGTCTTGACGGACAATGTTGGAGCAGGTCGTCTCACCGTTACCGATGGTAGTGGTGGGGCCACGGTTTTGGACATTGATTTCAAGCAGGATGACTCGCACTCAATAAACATACCGGATGAGGGTATCCGCGTGTCTGATATTTATGTTTCGGTGGAAACTAATATCACGGCAATGACAGTGTTTTATAGCTAGGTAACTCAAATGGCTCGTGAAGTTTCTTCGATAACCAGAGTAGGCACTTCTGAGCCTTTTGAGCTTCAAGTCGCTAGGGGTCAAATTGCCTACCATGAGTCTGTTTACAAGTTTGGCAACAACCCGGTAGTTGCGGACTCCGTAGAGACCATTTGGCCACAGGGTGGGCTGTATTCATACCTGTCTGCGGCGACTGTGCTAAAGGTTTCCAGTAGCTCCACCAATGACGCTTCGGCGGGCACGGGGGCCAGAACCGTTGAGTTGTTTGGACTTGATGGCGATTACAACGAAATATCAGAGACTGTCACCCTAAATGGGCAGACGGCGGTCAACACCACGCAGTCTTATCTGCGGATAAACCGGATGATTGTCCGGTCTGCGGGGTCTGGAGAGGCAAACGCAGGGAACATCTATGCGGGCACCGGCACTGTCACCACGGGCGTACCAGCAAACATTTATGCAATTATCAATGGGGACGGCTCAAACCAGACCCTGATGGCGCTGTGGACTGTACCGGCGGGCTATACAGCCTATCTGATGCAGTATGATGTTTCTAACGGAACAACATCAAACACGCCAGCAGTATGCAAGTTGTCGCTAGTTGCAAGGCCGTTTGGCGAGGTATTTCAAACTAAAGATGTAAAATCACTCACCACGGGGATGCACATCGAAAACACGCTTGTTATCCCAGTTAAATTCGCGGAAAAGACGGATATTGAGGCGCGGGCGATTTCTTCTTCGGCAAGTGTAACTTTTGATATATCCGCCGCTTTTGAGATTATTTATATTAAGAATGGTAGTGAGCTTGCCTAATGGCTACAACTAAAAACGTAACACGGTCTTCATCCGGTCGATTGTCTTACCGAGGGGAAACGTTTTCTGGTTACAACAAACCGAAACGAACTCCTGGGAAAAACAAAAAATTTGCGGTTTTAGCCAAAAAAGGTAGCGAAGTTAAGATTGTTAGGTTTGGTGACCCGAACATGACAATTAAAAAGAATATTCCTGGACGTCGGGCAAATTTTAGAGCGCGACATAACTGTGACACGGCCAAAGATAAATTTACGGCACGTTACTGGAGTTGTAAGAAGTGGTAGATATTGACGTTCATGATGTAGATAAGCGTTTGAGCAACGTTGAAGTAACGTTAAACCGCTTAGAAAACAATCATTTATCCCATATTGAGAAGAAAATCGACAAGCTGGATAACCGCTTGTGGATGCTGATTATGGTTGTGACCGTTGAGTTAGTTGGAATAATCGGGATTTTATTGAAATGAGTCGCGTAAGAACTGGGACAGTCGTGCCTGCTTCTAAGTGCGGCGTCATTAAGATGGCTAAAGGTGGAGAAGCAAAAAAGAAAAAGGGTAACAAAATATGCCCAGAAGGCATTGCTTGGGCAAAACGTACCTTTGATACCTATCCCAGTGCTTATGCCAATTTAGCGGCCTCTAAATACTGTAAAGACCCTAATTACGCAAAGAAGTCGAAGAGAAAGAAGCGTGGGTGATTTAAAGAAATGGGTTGACCAGGACTGGGTCAGGATAGACAGCTCTGGGAACATCGTTGGGAAATGCGGCACGTCTAAGGATAAAAAGAATCCTGATCGGTGCTTGCCAAGATCAAAGGCAGAAAGCCTGTCTAAGAAAGAACGTGCTGCCACTGCTCGTAAAAAGAAACGAGAGGGCAAAAAGGGTAAACAGGTTGTTTCTAACACCAAGAAAGCCAAAGTTCGCAATTTAAACATGGGTGGCGAAGTGAGTCGTGGGTGTGGGGCAATCATGTCTAACCGTAAAAAAAGAACACGGTATGCATGAATTCTTTGTTGACGACGAAAAAAAGATTTACAATGAAATTAGAGAGTGGTCAAAAACACTCCTAGAAGAAAACAACCCAGATTTCAATGGGTTACCCGCTTGCCCATATGCCAAAGCAGCTTGGGCAGCGCAACGGGTTTCGGTTATTTTTAAACGCGATCCCGCGAATTATCATGACTTGTGGTCAGTCATATCCACCTGGGACGACAAGGTGGATTTGGTAATCATCGTGGACCTGGCGTTTCCCGAAGACTCGGAAGCCTTCCACGAATACCTCGATGACATCAATCAAGCCATATCTGACGGTATGTTTATAGACCGGGACATCTGGGTTATGGGGTTTCACCCAGACCAGGAACCCAATGAGCTTGTAGACAATGGCTCTTTTGAGCCAACAACCGCAGAAGAATATGCGATGATATTCGTTCAGCGCCTTAGCAAGCTGGAGGAATCAGCGGATAAGATACGAAAATTAGGTTATTATGAGCGTTATTTTGACGCATATGACGTCGAAAACATGTACAAGGTTCGCCACGAGTTTTACAGGAGATTGATAAGTGGATAAATCCAGAGTTAATTTAGGGATGGGTGCCTCGAAGAGAAAATCTTCTAAAAAAGTTGCCGCCACCCAGGTGATAGGTGCGTTTCGGAAAAAAGATGAATTTAATCCTATGCTTGCCGCCGATGGCGGTCCCGCTAAAAAACCCAAAAAGATGAGGGGCGGTGGAAATGTGGGTGGCCCACTAAAAATGAAAGATGGTGGTTTCCCTGATCTAAGCGGCGACGGTAGAGTCACGCAAAAAGACATTTTGATGGGAAAAGGCGTTATTAAAAGAAACATGGGCGGAAAGGTCTCTAAAAAGTCTGGCGTAATTAAAGGTAAATAACAATGGTTGTTGCGACTATTGCTAGAAAGGCACTTACTAAAGGCACTCAAGCGGCAAGACGAGCCGCAGCGGCAGCGAAAAAGAAAGCCGCTAAAAAAGCTAGAGAAGCTAGAAAAGTTGCTAAAACCGCCAAAAAGAAGACGGCTAAAGTTGCAAAAAAGACGTCTAAAAAAGCTAGTCAAGCCACACGAAGAGCCACTAGTTCCGCAAAAAAGAGGGCTAAAAAAACCGTGGGCGCTACTAAACGTGCGGTTAAAAAAGCTAATACAGAGGGTATTGTTTTAGGTGGCTTAGCTGTAGAGGGTGCAAACAAAGCCACAGAAGCGATGACTAAGCCAAGGCAAAAGCCGGATGCCTCCAAATTTGATCAACGTTTGGAAATGATCGGAACGGGTGGTGGTCCCCGGAGGAATGCCACGCGAATGAAGAACGGCGGTAACGTTAGAGGAAGAAGTAAGAAATGACCGTTTCTGGTTCTAAAAACTTTGAGTTAGACGTCACCGAGTACATCGAGGAGGCGTTTGAGCGTTGTGGTCGAGAGGTTCGTACTGGATACGACATCAAGACCGCTAAACGCTCTATGAACCTGTTGTTTGCTGATTGGGCAAACAGGGGGCTTAATTCCTGGACGATAGAGCAGTCTACACAGGCTCTGGTTGCTGGGACGGCAGAATATACGCTTGGGTCAGATACTATAGATATTCTGTCAGCAGCCGTTCGCCGCGATAACGTGGATTACAACATACAGCGGTTAAGTCGTGACGATTACCTGGGTGTGCCTAATAAAACCACTCAGGGACGTCCCTCACAGTGGTTTCTGGACCGTCTAATAAGTCCTGTGTTAAAGCTGTGGCCTGTCCCGGAGAACAGCACAGACGTGGTGGTATTTGACCGTCTTGTCCGAATGGATGACGCGGACACCGCCCAGAACACGGTGGAAATGCCGTTTAGATTTTACCCTTGTTTAGCTGCCGGGTTAGCTTACTACATAGCCATTAAGAAGGCTCCTGACAGGGTGCCGTTATTGAAAGCTGTGTATGAAGAAGAGATGGAGCGGGCCATCAGTATGGACCGTGACCGGGCTTCCTTTAACATTGTGCCAAGCTTGGCGTATTCGCAGAACTTGTAATGGCTAAATTTGCTGTTGGTAAAAATGCCTATGGCATTTCAGATAGAAGCGGGTTTCGTTACAAGCTGAACGAGATGAAGCGGGAGTGGAATGGTCTCCTGGTGGGTAAAGATGAGTGGGAAAAGAAACAACCTCAGTTAGAGCCCCGAAGAACCATTACAGACCCGCAGGCTTTGCGTAATCCCAGACCGGATCGCGTAGAGCCTATGGACGTTTATGTAGGCTTGCCTACCCTGGATGCCCCCGATTTACGGCCTGTGACCGGATTTGGTCAGGTTGGTAGCGTGACAGTGGTGATTTCATGAGTTTTACTTATGACGAGTTAAAAACGGCGATACAAGACTACACTCAGAATTCTGAGACCAGTTTTGTAAATAACCTGCCTGTTTTTATTCGCGTGGCTGAAGAGCGTATCTTAAAGAACGTTCAGCTTACGCTTTTTCGTAAGAATGCCAGCGGAACCACCACAGCAAGTAACCAGTATTTAGCGGCACCTAGTGATTTTTTGGCTCCGTTTTCTTTATCGTTTACCACGGGTGGGGATAAAACGTTTTTAGACTACAAAGACGTTAACTTTGTGCAAACCTACAACCCAGATCCAACGGACACAGGCGCACCAAGGTATTACGCTTTTTTTGACGACTCCAACTTTTTGCTCGGACCCACGCCCGATGCAAATTACGACGTGGAGTTGCACTACTTTTATCGCCCAACAAGTTTGACTGCGGGGGCAGGAAGCGGAACTACCTGGCTAAGTGAAAACGCTGAAATAGCCTTGTTATACGGGTCTTTGATAGAGGCGTACACTTACATGAAAGGTGAGCCGGACATGATGCAAGAATATGAAAAACGGTTTGCTGAAAGTGTGGTTGCTATGAAGAACTTTGGTGAGGCCAAAGAAGTCACCGACGCATATCGAACAGGTTTGGTTATTAGGGATAAGGCATAATTGAAAGCGTACAAACAACGCTAGGCAATGGCTAGTTGCCTGAAGAACT
>CENS01000733.1_pt1 | contig 16179 bp, 25 predicted proteins | sample 530201 | NCBI WGS metagenome assembly CENS01 (sample SAMEA2619747, study PRJEB7988) | marine metagenome | biome: marine biome (ENVO:00000447); feature: surface water layer (ENVO:00002042); material: "saline water (ENVO:00002010), including plankton (ENVO:xxxxxxxx)" | depth 5 m | reverse complement strand
TTCATTAGTACCCATACAGCGTTAGTAGCATCATAACGATACTCACAGTAATGACGATTACCTGCTATATCTCCTGCTGCTAAAGCTGAACCTGAGTCCTTTACGATAGTCACAGCACCTGTGGCATTTACATTCAACGTAGGCGTTGTGCTAGTATTGGCTCCTGTAGCTTTGACTACTACAGTTAAACCTTCTACTAAAGTGGGGGCATTAGTAAAGGTAGCTACAATAGCATTCACAGTACCTGTGGCTGTAACAGCATCAAAAGAGTTTCTTTGTAATTCATTGATCTCTGTCTTAGCTGCACTGAAGTTACTTCTAACATTAGCAGTTGAAGCATTACCTGCTACTGGTTTAGTAGCATCTATATTACTTGACATTATACAATCTCCGCAAGGATTAGGTCGACTTGCTGTTCAAACAAAGTGATACTAGCACCTGTGAACTCGCGGGGCACTAATTCAAAGTCTTGGTTAACTGAGTACAGCAGCACATAGCCACCACTTTTGGGTAAGTTATTAGAGACGTTCTGAGCTACTGTGTTCAATGCTTGTAATAATTTAAGCAAAGAGCCTTCTAAACCGTTCTGGGCAGTAGTACCAAAATCTAACTCTTGTGCTTTACGCTGAATCTTGGTTCCTAGTCTACGAGATTCTGACAAGAATTCCAATAAATGGTCAGCGTTAATACTACCAGTTCCTAGAGTTTGTTTTGCTCTAGTAAGAACCTTCTTCAGTTCTGCAACTAACGTTATAAGCTCACCTAGATCCTTAGCTACCCCTTTATCTGTTGGAAACGGCATATTAGTCTCTCAGTTTCTCTAGTATATGTTTAATATCTTCTCTCATTTCCTTCAGAAGTCCCTTACTATCTTCACGATCTCTAGACTGCTGTTCTGATAGGTTTTGTTGATTAACCTCCAGTATAGTCATCCGTTGATCGAACTTATTAATGAACACGAATACAATGCCAACCATTGTTATAGTAGTCAAGATATGACTAAGATCAATTGTTTTACCTACATGCCATCTTTCTGAATTCATACTACTTCCTTAACTACCTTAACTGTGTTTTATCTATACTATTAAAATCAAGAGTCGTAGTAAACAGCTGTAGCTGTAGCTGTTACAGACTTCCTTAGTCGAAAGTCTCCAGGGCCTGTTACTGTATTATCGTGTACTTTGCCGCTGAGTACAACACCACGAAACTCATTATCTTTAACAGGTAGCCAAGTAGTTCCTGAATCTGGGGTTCTTTCGAGAGTGACCACCTCTCCAACTGGGAGTGCTGGATTAGAGTACACTTGAATACTGCTACCAGCTGCTAGAGAAATAGTACCACTATTCGCCGCTGCTGTTTGTGATGCGATTGCTGTTGTTGCCATGTTAATTATCCTATAATTGGTGAGCCTATGATGCCGCCCGCAGCGCCAGCTGAAGCAGAATGGTCTACATAACCTATGCTTCTACCAGACAACGGTGAGCTGGCCTTTAGTTCGAAGTCTGAGGGGTTTAGATGCCCTTCAGTTGTTGTTTTAAATTCAGGGTCAATCAGGTTTGCTTGATTACTTTCTGTAGTGTCGTGGTAGTCTGGGACATCAATAATAGATGTTCTAGGCCACTGTGTACTGGAACCATTATAAGCAAGGGCCCCAGCACTGGCAGTCATACGAGGATACCAGCAGTTATTATTTTCCTCGAACGCTGCTGAACTCCCAGCTTGGAAATCCATTGCCCCCGCCTCGTTATCTTCTCCTATAAACCCGAATACTCTGAATGAGCCGCCAGTTAGCAATGAACCCAGCAAGAAAGACAAATGAGCACCACGCTCTACACCATTCACAATAAGTAAATCAGGTGTCCCTGCATAATTAGCAGAAACAAAACGATGGCCACACCAAGACCCTCTAGGATTAAACACGTTAGTACGTCCAGAACCTTGTACGTTAATACCCTCATTTTCTGCAAATGCTAAAAATGGGTTTATGAAATCCCATCTTGTACCAGAAGCGTGTCGCGGTCGTACACACGCAAAGTTACCATATCTGAAGTCAGCATCATAAAATATATGATTATTCCAGTTAGCATCAAGAACGTAATTACGCTGCGACATAATGATGTCAAGATCAGCGGGCGTACCACTATCTACACGAATATAAATAGTGCTATAACCCAAGGTATCATTGTCTCCCCACCCCCAAGCATGGTTAGTAGTAATTGAACCTGGCGTTTGTCTTTCTCTAGCTGCTTCTGCGCTAGAACCCCTATAGTAGTTGTTTACTGTTCCGCATTTTGCTTCAACTAGAGTTGGGTTCCCACCTGATATTGTAAAATAATACTCATTCGTACCACCGGAACTCGCCACCCATTGGGCCCCTGATTTAGCGTTTAAATCATCGCCCGCCCGTATAACTACACCGTCAGAGCTTCCTAGATTTCCATTTAAGTACCACTTCATTGGAGCTGCGGCTGTTCCGTTGCGTTTTATGTTCAACGCCTCTTCATAAGGGCCAGAGCCACGAACAAATGTAACCGTGTCTCCCGCCGCTAGAGTACCAATATCAGCTATGGATTGCCAAGCATCTGTGACTACCTCAGATGATGTTGTACCAGCAACAGCGTCTCCAACTGCTCCATCATTTGCACCTGTTGCGCGGCTGTCAACAAAATAATCGGCCATACTATTTCCTCAATAATTTATTTAGATAACCTACCACTAAAGCCATTAATCATTCCAGAAACCGCCACCAGAACCTGGTGTCTTAGTACTTGTGTTCCAAAAAGACACTCCAGAATCATCATCATTAGTTGGGTTATCTGCTTGTCCCCAAAATGATATGTTTTTAGTGAACGAAATGTCAATGCTAGGAGCATAGCCTATATAAGTAAGGCTACCAGAAGGAACTTCTACAGTAATAGCGTCAGTGCCTAGTATACTAGGGGCATAGCCTATATAAGTAAGGCTACCAGCAGGTACTGATATTAATACATTTTCTGTTACAGCTACTGATGGTACATATCCTGTGTAAGTAAGGCTTCCAGCAGGTACTTCTACTATTTTATTAGCTGCTATATCTATAGTAGGAGCATAGCCTGTATAGGTTAAGCTACCTACTGGGATTTCTACACTAACAGGCGTAATAACAGTTGGGGCGTAACCAGTATAAGTTAAACTACCAACTGGTATTTCTACCGTAATATTATTGTCTACAGCTACTGATGGCGCATATCCAGTATAGGTTAAGCTACCTACTGGGATTTCTACTGTTTGATGGTTACTAGCTGTTACAGATGGTACATATCCTGTATAAGTGAGACTACCAGCAGGTACTTCTACTATTTTATTATTAGTAACAGAGACAGTAGGTGCGTATCCAGTGTAGGTTAGACTACCACTACCAGGGGTTACGGTAATCCCTGTGCCGCCTCTAGCAGTAGGAACAAGATATAGATTACTGTTAGCAGGTTTTAAAATCTGATAAGGGTTATCATCAAGCAGTTTTACTTCGTCTGCTGATAATTTCCTATCATAATAGTAGAAGTAAGGGATAGTTCCGTCAAGATGAGAGGCGCTTGTATATCTCTCAAGTAAGTGTGGGATAAACGAGAAAACACCAATTTTAGAGATACCAATTGCTGATGCAACTTCTGAACCAGCGGAATATGCTCTATACCTAGTCGCATCATCGTTTTTCCATGTGAATACGATATTTCTATTCTCATCTATTGGCAAAAGACTTGACGCACTAATTGTCAGCTTTTTTCCACCAACATGCCAGAACTCATAACTACTAGTCCCACTAAGTTGGTAAAAAAGTGTCCTGTTTGTCCCATTATCGTGATCAAAAATATAGTCACTGTTGCTTGGTACATCTGATCTTCTATGTACATTTAAAACAAAGGATGCCTCTGTCTCCATAGTAATTTCTGGAAGAATAACACTCCTAGATGAACTCCCATCACCATCAGCAGCCAAGTAACCAGACGTAGTACTTGTTGGAGCTGTGCTTGTAGCTTGCCTACCAGTAACAAGATCGACGCTATTACCAGCAAGCCAACAAAGTTTTAACCCTTTTGTTAATGGATTGTTCCAGTCTATTTCAACTGGGCCTACAGGCTTTACCCCAGAGCTAGAAAACTCTGGACTATATAACTTGTCTAGCTCTAAAGGCTGGGCCATTCTATGCGTGAGGCCCGATAGCAACTGGAGTTATGTGCAAAGACCAGCTAGCAGACAATGTTTGTCCAGCATTGTTCTGAATGTAAAAGTTATATATTTGGCTTGTTTTAGAGTTAGGTAACGAGATAAGAATACCCTTAGTCTGTGCAGAAGTAACATCATTAAGACCAAACGAACCTACATAACTAGAAGTGTTGTTTGCGTCAGGTGCATCTTCATCCTCAGTCCCAGCATTTCCAATATCAATTTTTCTAGCATATAGTGCTACGCTTGAGCCTGCATCTGGAGCAACTGAGAACGTACCCTCAAATACTGCGTGAGCCATAGGTGCATCATCATCGTTAGTCCAAGCACTAAGATCGTTTGTACCATCAGAAAAAGCACCATCTAAAACAGACGATGTAGTGTTGTCTAAGGTATCTTGTGTACCAAAGAAATGTATTGCTGTGTCTGACCCAATAGCCATTACACTTCACCTCTTTCTCGTTTACGTCTAGCATCAGACAAATGTCCTATACGCAAGTTAGGATATTTTGCAGAAGTTACGTTCTGTAAATCTAGGACTGCGGCTTCGTCTCCTGCACTTAAACCAAGAGTACTAATAACTACAGCCACTTGTGGGTCGTTTATATTAATACCGTCACCTTTTAAAGCAGAATCTACTAGGTCTGGGAACACTCCAGCATCTATAGCAGCTTTGATTTTTAGTTGTAAGTTTGTGGCAACCTGAAAACCAGCTTCATTAGCTATATCAATATAAGATAGTTTTCTGTCTTGTGCAGAAGTGACAGTCTCAGCCTGCATCGCTGCAAAGGCAGTTTCTATATAACCTCCTGGGTCATTATCTGCTAACAGCTTATAATCTACAATCATGGCAAATTCCTTGCTCCTTGTACGTCACCTGCCCTAAGACCACCAATACCAAGCTCAATAGCCCTAGATACAGGCTCTTGTCTGTCAGACGATAGTTGTTGTACAGTTTGAGACTGGACTCCAAATAACTGAATAAAAATATCTGCTTCTTTACCTTGAGGATTAATACTTCCGAAGCTCATGATATTCATAATCAAGTTTTGGTGACCATCGGCAAGAGCCAGAAACTCAGCTTTGTCAACAGCTTGAAATACTTCAGTAGATGACATTGCTGATCTAATACGTGAACGATACTCAGTTTTAAGGTCATCTACAACAGATTGTTCATCCATAGCTTGATAACCGCGGCCTAGTGGGTCATTATCTAATTCATTTTTAAGTACTACTAATTGATCGTTGTTTAACGCCATGCGTTTTCTCCATCTTTTAAATTTACTATATTTCATCAATGTTCTCTTTATGTTCTTCGTTACGAGTAACATCAGTATCGTAACAAGCAGCTGCTATTGAAGCAACCACTAATACTGCTACTAAGCAGCAAACACAGATTATAAATATGAGTACCAACCACCATGTTGACAATGAGTGAACCCAAGCAAGGTTCAGGGGTGTGAAGTAGAACATTATAGGTCAACTATATAGCGATCAAGACCATCCCTAGTGTATTGGTATTCAGCCATACGAGTACATGGCGTACCTTCAGGAACTTCCATTTGGGCCTTAACATACCCTAAGTCTTTTACTGTATTGAATACTATCTCGTTTATCTCTGGAGTCAAAGTGCCTTGTACGAAATGTACACGACACTCTTTTAACCCTAGATCAGTGAGAAGCATAGAACAACTGTATCGGGTGCGTCTGTCCTTAGACTCACCCTTATCAGTATCAAACAGCTGTATAGTTCTTACTAATGGAGATAGACTAACTTCTATCATTAGGTTCCTGAGAATATACCAGAAGCGTTGAACTCAACAGCGAAAGTATTTCCGGCAGTAGCTGTCACATCTGCTGGTGTATTATCTAGTAACGAGTGTGCGATCAACGTGTTCGCTGTATTGTCAAAAATACCTGCGAAACGAGCAGTAATACCAGCTCCAGTAGCTGTCCACGCTGTAGGGTTAGTTGCGTCAAAGGTACTTGTACCAGAAGCATCAACATAATCGTTCCCTGTCAGTGTTTTACCACCAGCAGTATACCCATTAGCTGTACCAAGTTCATTAGTAGGTAGTTCTACTGAAGTAGTGGCGATATTAGAGGTACTAGAATACAAACGAATACTTAGAACATTTGTATCTAGGTCTACAGTACCATCACCCATGTATTGTTTAGCTTTGTCGTGTAATACCCAAGCATCTGCTGCCATGTCTTTGTTTCCTTAGTTGTTAATAACTTGTAGTCTACCGCTATATTCAGCTTTAGACTTCTGTGTTTTAAGCATTTCTAATGCTTGTTGATATTTCTGTTCGTATTTCTGTTCTTGTTCAGTATCTTTCATAAAAGTTGCTGCTTCAGCCAAAGCACCAAATAAAATTAACTCTGGGGAATACTGGCTAAACCAATTAGTTTCTGTAGAAGGAGAGATAAATTCTATTTCTTGATAATAGACCAAATCTACGGATGCACCAGATGGTGCTGGGCCGAATACTATATTACCAGCTACAGTATCAAAATAAGTTGGGCCATTGTTATTGACAAGCCTAGCATTCTTAACTTGTGCGTATGTGCCTCTATTTACAGGCCATGCTGATACCCCATCATAAGCGATGACCTCTTTAATATCTAACATAGCTGTTGGGATAGCAGCAGAACCACCTGTAATACTAATGTTTTCACTAAGTACTTCCATTGGTGGGACTCGTACATCCCTTTGTATTCTTCGTTGTGCTAGCTCAATAAAGTTTTCTGTATTTGCTTCTACTGAAGTAGCACCTTCCCTATTCAGCCAATCTATAACAGCTTCAGAGATAGTTGTGTAAGAAGATAAAGCCATTAAACTGGTCTCCAAAGTTTAGAGCTATTAGTTTTTAGTACTGGATAGTCTATCTCTATAATCTTTTCTAATCTTTTGATGTCATTAGGGTCTGTAGAGAAAACATCAAGATGGTATCTTTTCATTATTTCATGTTGTACGATAGGAGGAATACTAGCTACTTTGTGAAACTTCTGCTTACCGCTGAAGCCGCCTGTTACATTAGCTTCGTTCTTGCAAGCATCAATTAGTTTAGAGAGATCAGCGGTTCTTTCGCAGACAATATCATTACCATCGAAGTACCAACTCTTAGTCTCTCCTGTCCAGGCATCATACTCCTTTTCGATAAAATCCATTACTTACTCTTCTTTTTACCTAATGCAGCAGCTTCTGCATCTTTGATTTTTTGAGCACGACCTTTTAATGCCTTTGCAGCACCGTTAGCAGCACCTGTACCTAGAATCCAAGGTTTAGGTGGTGATACGTCTCTTTTGTTTGGCACGTTGTTGCCCCCTTTTGTATGTACACTTCTTACATTTATGTCAACTTCTGTGTACACAAAAGTACAAGACTGTAAGAATATTATAAAAAATAAAAATATAGACTTCAAAATAAAAAGGGGGCCAGTTGCCCAGCCCCCGTTTGGTTAGCCGTTCAAGTCAGTTACAAGACCGCTAGATGCTTCATTACGAGCTTCTAGGGTGTACTCAACTAGAACTTGACGCTTCTCAGCATCACCAGTAGCAGCGATTTCCTTAGAGTTCATATTACGAAGGAAAGCGATAGCCCACTTGCTCTTATTATAAACAAGTGCATCACGACCACGGATATGACGACTAGGAACGATTTTTAAATCGCCGTAGTCAGACTTATACACATCAGCAGCAGAGATAATACTACCAGTAGCTACATTGTGATCTGTGCTATCAGCACGACCAGAGAAGCCATTCATTGCACGTTTGTTAGTTGCGTTCAACAGAATAGTGTCAGCAAATTCACCAGAGTTAGTGAAGATACCATCGACTACTGTCTCAAGCAATGTTTCAGTAAACGCACGTGGAGTAGTACCGTTAGTACGAGCATCAGTACCATCACCAGTTGGATCAGCACCACCAGACGCAAAAGACGTATTAGTAGTAATCCAAGAGGTAACACCAGCAAGCTCACCAGCAGTAGATACAGCAGGAGCTACTTTTGCATTGTTCAAACCAATACAAGCGTGTTCCATATCCAGCTTCAGCTCTTTACCGCGCTTCAGCATCTGGTAGTTCATTTCACGGTCACGGCCTGCTCGGATAGTGGCCTCAGTAGTACCAGCAATTGCAGCAGTACGTTGTGAAATCTGAGTATAGTTATCCAGACGCACAGTAGGACTAGCAGCCGTAAAACTAGCATCAGCACCTTGCAATTCTTTGTTATCAATAGCAGCACCCAACGTATCAGTTTGCCACTCATGCTTAACGCTAGTAGCTTTAGTTTTTGGGGCCATTGAGATAAATGGTGTCTCACTAGGGTCTACGTTATAAATAACATTAGACAAATCTTCTCGAATACCTACCTGATCGTAGGTATCTGTAGTTGAAGCAGACATAATAATTCCTTAGTTAAAAGTAGTCTAAAGCCTCGTTTAGCGAAATACCACCAGGTTGATTTAGTTTCGCTTGTTTAGCTTTAGCCTGTTTTGTTTTTTGAGCTGCTTGTGAGGCAGCAGATTTAGGTTTAATAGATTTCTTGATCGACTTAGACTTAGCCTTGCCAACCTGTACTTTCTCTTTCATTCTTTTAAGCTCAAGCGCATCTGCTAGAACTCGTATTTGACGATGATCGTAGATACTATCTACGTCGACATCACTGAAGCCATAGTTCTCAAGAGCAAAGGCTTTAATGTCAGCAAGTAAGGTACTCCCTTCTTCTGCTACTTCTGGAAGTACAGCTGTAAGTTTAGCTAACTCGTCTTTCCTGACTTGTTGTGCTAACTCCATAGTCTCAGCGGTTAGTTCTGCTGAGGCTTTCTGTTCTTCTAGATTACTCTGCTCATATGCTAACTTAGCAGCTTCGAACTCAGATTTCAGCTCATCGAATTCAATCGGATCATCTTTTTGTAAAGCTGTCCAATCGACACCAACAAACTTACCTAGTTTATCGCTAGCAGCAGCCTTGTACTCTGCAATAGTTTGCACATACTGGGCTTTTGATTCTAATAAACTAGACTTTTCTTTCTGAAGCTCTTGACGCTCATTAGCAATTTCTTGAGTGACTTTAGTGAATTGTTTTTGACGAAGGTAGCCCTTCTTGGCTTCCTCAGCGTCTTTTACAATGAACTCTCCGTCATCATCTTCGATCTTGAAAAGGTATTCCTCTTCCTGACCTTCTTCATCCTGATCTTCTGCTTCAGATTCTTCTTCATCTTCAGGTTGTTCTTCTTCAGAGTCCTGAGATTCATCTTCTTCTTCAACAGTTTCTTCCGTGTCCTCGTTAAGAGGTTCTTCATCCTCGGTTATAGTGTCTGCACTGTCCGATTCTTGCTTAGACATATAGTCTAAGGCTTCGTCGATTCCATTAAACTCTAATGGTTGTTCGCCGTCATTCATATTCATAATCTATTCCCCTGTATATATTGGTTCCTGGAACTCTTTTGCTTGCGGTTCTTCTGGAACTTCTGAAATCTTGTTAACTAATGTGATAACAAGAGGTTGTACTTGTTTGTATGGTAGATTAGCTAACTCGTCTAGAATAGCTAGTGCTTCATCCCTTGTTAACTCAATCATTTTTAGCATCCCTAGCCCATACTTTTAGTTTGTCGTCTAAAAGTCTTAAAGCTCTGACTTGTCTTAGGATAGACATTGCAGGTACAGGGTCATCGGTAGGTAAGCAGTCCAATCCCTCATGCAAAGTGTCATACATATCTTGTATACATAGCTCATAGGCTGGTGATTTAATAAGTACTTCTGCATTAACACCCCGATCTCGTTTCTGTTCATCAGTAAGTAATAGTTCTTTTTTGTTCATCTAGCCTCCCACTTTTACTGCTCTTTTTTGCTCTGCTTCTAGCGACAGTTCAGCAATCTTGAATTGATTTTCATCTTCATGTATACGTTCTTTCAGCCTAGCGAGTTCTTCCTGTAATTCCAGTTCTCGTTCCTCTAGTGCTAGTTGAGCTTTCTTAATATCTATGTTTTGAGCATCTACAGCCACTTGCATTTCTTTTAGCTGTACTTCTTTCATCTTGACTTGTTCTTCTACGCTTGGCCCTTGGTCAACATCATCTGATTCAGGTTTAGTAAAGAACAAGTTACCATCTTTACGACCAGCTATCTTAGTTTTCTCCATAGCTAGGTTCCAGACGTTAGTTGGCTTAATAATAGTGCCTAGTCCACCAGCCCCAACAATAGCTTGCATTGTCTGTTCAATCTGCTGCATCTGTATCATTTGCTGGTTCTTAGAGCCGTTACCAATACCAACAGTCACGTTCATATCATAACGATTACGCCATTCTTCTGGATTAATCGGGATAAATTGTCCGTTGTTTGTTCTGATCTTCTTACCAGGCTTCTCGTGCTTTAATCCAAGCCTATGGATTCCTAACATTAGTTCTTTTAGTCCTGTTTCAGCAAACACACGAGCGACAAGCTCATTCTTTTGTTCTGCTGAAGACATTGCTAATTCAGCAGTACTAGCCGCTGTATTAGAGTTAAACATTTTAGGGTCAAGGCCTTGACCACGCTCAGATACACCAGAACGCTTTTCAGCCATAGAATCAGCGTAACCCAAGATTTGGAAAGCTGATTGATCTAGTTTTGGTGTTGGTAGTGCTTCTACAGCCCCTTGGAAGTTCATACGAACAACACTCAAAGGAGAGCTTGACATCAGATCATCAAGATTAACTTGACCATCAACTACACCGAACCTACCGTTATTGATACGCTCTTGGTTATCAAGAAGGTTCCTAGTAACCTTAGATTTAAGAAGCTGGATGTCCATAATAGGGTCAATAGGTGTACTACCTACGTGCCTGTGCGGTACAATAATAGGGCTCCAGCTGTATATAGGAATCTCATCTACTTCTTCTACAGACAGTACTTCGTCACCGACCCTGAATACTTGTAGAAGCTCAGTAATACCATCATCATCTATGTCATAACGAAGATACTCTTCTCGTAGGCTTACTTGTCTAGCAGCTCCTAGGTCTTGTCCATCTTCACCAAACAGTTGGTTACTAATATCTTCGTGACGGTCTTGTTTTATAATAGATAATAATGAACTATTGTCATCTTCTACATCATCATCTATCTCAAACCCTAAAGCACGAATATCTGAAATAGTTCTAGAGCAAACCCTGCCCACATACCTAGCATCACACACACTAGTTGCTTCTTCAGATATACGTAATTCTTCTGGAGGGATGTTAGATACTACGGTACGCTCTCTACCACTTTGTTTGATTATTTTGACATCAACTAGATCATCATCTTTCTGTATTAGTTGTACATCACCTTCGAAATCGTCTCCAAGACTAGATAACAGCATCCCTACTTGTTCTTCTGTCTTGTTCTCATACACATCATAAGTAGGTGCTGCTGTCTCTCTAATAGCAGACACATAACCTACTTTGTTCATCAATCCATCTTTTAACCACTGATACCCGATCCTAAAACCAGGGTTATCCTTATAAAATACCCAGTTAACATACTCTGTTTCTTGTTCAGCTGCTTTAGTATCATCTTCATCTTCTGGGTCAAAGATAACAGCTTTTTCAGAGCTAAAGAAAATCTTTACAAGATAAGGCATTATTGACTCTACAGTCTCATACACTTCTCTTGTACGAAGCTGAGACCGGCCTTCTACTTCATTGCCGTATGGCTTACCATGATAATAAGCATTCAAATCTTCTATTTCATCAGCTAAAGCGCCTTCGTGAGCACCAATACTCTCGCTATCTTCTAGTTTGAGCGCTGTTAATATTTCTTCTGTCCTATCTGACATTAAACGATTCCTTTAGTGGGAACTGGCAACGGCTTTCCACTATATTTGTTATTTGAATCCGACTCAGCTTGTGTCTTAGCGAACTTAGCTCTTGATTGAAAAGCGTACCTAGTAGCAGACATCAAATCATCTTGTAACGCAACAATCTTTCCTTCGTCTCTGTGATATAATCCCTTTTCTTCAAACCATTGTCCACAAGTGCTAAATACTTTGAACTGACCGTTCTGAATTGCTTGTAGTAGTGCGTTGATACCGGGCTCTATCTTAATATCACCCTTACCTTTAGAACCAGGTGTAGGGGGGTTTCTGAAGTGTTCTATTGTCATGTTCAAACCCTGTGACCTGTACTGGTCTGCTAGAGTGACTCCAGAACCCTTCTCATGCGACATGCCGTCATGTGGCCATACTACTGGTATCCACTGTCCTCTTGCCCTAATAGCAGGGGCGTGTTGTTGGGCTGTTAACTGAGATTGTCTGTACTCAGCGTATAAGTACACACAATCTGATTCTCTGTCCCATGCAAGCCATACAGCTGCTGTAGGGTGATCCCAACCGAAATCAATACCACAAATACGAGGCCAATGAGCTGGTATCTCGAATGGCTCGATTATTATATCTTCGTCTGTTACACCAGCGAACACCATACCAGATCCGAACACTGGTATACCTTTTGAACGCATCTTAGCTTCATGTGGAGGATACTGAGCTAATAGCTGCTCTTTCCTTTCTTCTGAAAGGTGTGGTGCGTCATCCCATGAAGCCTGTAATAGACACTGACCCTTTTTGATGTCATTCATAAACTGATGAATAACTGGGGTTACACCATCTTCAGGGGTAAAGGTCATCATAACAATACCCTTAGTAGCTACAGTACGAGTAATGCACTGTGTATAAATACCACTATCAGGTTGTTCATCCAACCATATCCAATCCATTGGACGACCCATGAACTTATCTTCGCCCTGTTCATAGGCTTTAAAATCTAGCCTAGATACTCCGTTCTCTCTACCAGTAACAGGGTCATGGTGTCTAACTAAAACTGTCTGTACTGCGTTAGGAACTTGCGGCTTTCTTGTAGTAGAAACAATACAATCTCTTGGTATAAAGCCAGTTCCTTGTGCTTCTGAGTCCCCAGCCTCTCCTAGTAGGTTGTTTTGTAGAATGTCTCTTGTTGTCTCGTTAGAAACACCACAAGCCCACGCCTTAATAGGTTTAGTGAACTTATGACCTTTCCACCACTTAGGGTACTTACCAGTTAGGTGGCAGGCTGTGATATAAGCCCCTGTAGTCGTCTTACCAATCTGGTTAGCACACATAGCTAGTATCTGTGCTGACTCAAGAGTACTATTTGCTAGATCACGCTGCCACTCATACGCTTTTGGCCCCCACACCTTTAACTTATTATAGCGTAATCGTCCTTCTTTCTCTTTTAGAAGGTCTAAGAGCCTTTCTTTTTCGTTCAAGATACTTTAGGGACTTCTGATGCAGGGACGATTTTAAGTAGAGTCTGAATCTCTGCATCAATTTCCTCATCACTTGCTTTATCTAATGAGTTAATGTTCAGAGTAGTCTCAATAGGCTTATCATAACCAGCGCGTTGCAGGTAGTCTTTAGCTGCATTAAGCCTTACTGCTGGTGAGACACCCTTATCTTCCATGATCTCACGAATAACACCTAGAGCTAGAATAGCACCTTCACCAATACGAAGATCAATGCGCTCTTTAATGATACTCTCAAGCTCTAAAAACATCTTACGGGCATTAGCTCTCCAGCCTCTACCCTCTACACTATAGCCAGCCGCTAAGTAAGCATCGTTTCTATCACCTAATTCAAGGTATTTATCAACGAACTTCTGCTTACTGGGTTTTAATTCGTCATAATTCAAGATTCAATAGCCTTCTTTACAGCAGCGACTTTCTTAACAGCTTCTTTAACTACTTCTTGTTTAGCTTCAGAAACCTTCTCTTTAACTTCCTTAACCTTTTCTTCAACTTCTTCTACTGCATCCTCGACAATATCCTTAATTTCTTCAAGGGTTGCTGGAAAGTCAAAAATATCATTGATTTTAACAATACGGTCTTGTATGCGCTCTCCAACTTGGCTGTGCTGCTCAATAGCTACATCAACCTCATGCTCTAGTTCGCTTTTAAGGAAAGTAGTCACTAACTTACCTTTTTTATACAAGGCACGTAATCCGTTCTCAGCCCTAAGCACTGTTAAACCATTATCTTCTTTCATTTAAGCTTCGATCCTATGTATTTTGATAAAAAATGATCTTTAACACAAGGCAACCATGTTGTTACCTTTCCTACTCTAGTTTGTTTTACTGGGTGTCTTCCGTATGGTACTGTAGAAACTATATCCTTGCCGTTGCGATACATAACGGCGTTTATCTTCTGCTTGAACAAGAAAACTCTAGGTGCACCGAAGGTAACTACCTGCACCGACTGCTTATTGTCTAATTTCTTCAGAAAAACACCGAGGGCTAGCGCAATTGCACCACCTAACGAATGCCCTGTACATATAATCGGCTTATCATATTTCAGATGTCTGGGCATAGAGTGTTCTAATACGTCTCTAGCACCTTTAACAAACCCTGAATGACCCCACGGCATTCCCTTTATCTTCCAAGGTAAGATACGAATATCACGTATTACATCCCTAAGATTCTTTATCCTGCCTAATAATCCATCTTCCTCAGTACCTGTTATTTCAGTACCACGAATAACAATAACCTGACAATCATCGTACTGGTACACAGAGTACTCAAGCTCTTTCACTACAGACGTTTTTTCTTCGTACCCATCTTTAACTAATCGTAAGAGTTGTAAGTCTGTTAACATCTTGTCCCTTGAGTTTTGTCGGCTAAAGCCTCTACGACTGTCGTAAAGAAGGGAGCCGTTCCTTTTCTTTACCCTTGTGGTTTGTTCAGGGGTACAGGGATCAAACCTGTTCAACGTTGATCAGACGCTGTGCTATCATTACACTAACCCCTAATTTGGTGTGCCCCCTGAGACTCGAACTCAGAAGCACTGTATTCTAAGTACAGTAGGTATACCAATTCCCTTCAAGGACACATAAATTGGTCTGGGTGATTGGATTTGAACCAATGACAACTCGCATCCAAGGCGAGGACTCTACCAAGCTGAGCTACACCCAGAATATCTGGGCTTCGGTTTATCTTTCATAGTATTACCTAAAAATATATTAATGCAGTATCTAGACTCTCTACAATAGCCCCATGGCCTTGTAAAGTAATCCTTGGCGACTTAAGAGAGCTAGGTACTGGCTTAGCTATTTGATGTTTTGTTAATCCATCGTGTAAATACATTGAACCGACCTTGTATTCATAGAACTCAAGGTCTTGTCCGTAATTCAATCCTGCTTTCTCTGGTAACGCTAATGCTACAGTGAACGAAAAAGGAGAGCTAATAGCGTCAGGCCACATAATCTTCTCAAAAGGTGTGTCTATGTGGATACTTGCCTCTTGATCTCCTGTGTCCTCAAATATATGAAAGCCAGGGGGTGCAGCAAACTCATGTAACTTTACTTTTACGTTATAATAATCTCTGACTTCACGCATGACTTCTGCGTATAACCAGCTGAATTGCGTTCTTAAACTTTCTGCTGTCAAGATAGTTTTCCTAACGTATTGGTTAGGAGAGTCAAGATAAGCAGCAGCCCCTAGGGTATACCAACCTTCTCCCCTTTGTGTCCAAAGGTCTCTTAGCCAGATTACGTCTCTTACTAGAGACTGTGACTGGGCTTTTGTTATTAAAGGTATCTCTTTTATTGTATCCATTCACCAGAGCCTTCTTTTGGAACTCTGATTTCAATTACTTTGTTCTTACAGGCCACCCCTGGGTATTCTGCTTTAAGGCAATCTGTTGTATTGCACTCAGGGCAAGATTTCTTCCAAACCCAGTTCTTAGCTACGTCATCCTCATTACAAGGCCTACGTCTACTACCTTTACCCGCCATATTCGACCTATATAGTTGTGTATTGCGTTCTATGCGCCATATAAGGCAAGTTTAAAGGATTACGAAAAAAAAAGTAATCTGTTAGTGTAGGCATACTGCGTAATATGAGCAGCGAAAGTAAGCTACGAATAAAATACGAATAATACAGTAAGCTACTATAAACTTCCTTGAACACCAATCCGTCTTAAATACTA
>CENS01026705.1_pt1 | contig 16209 bp, 20 predicted proteins | sample 530201 | NCBI WGS metagenome assembly CENS01 (sample SAMEA2619747, study PRJEB7988) | marine metagenome | biome: marine biome (ENVO:00000447); feature: surface water layer (ENVO:00002042); material: "saline water (ENVO:00002010), including plankton (ENVO:xxxxxxxx)" | depth 5 m | reverse complement strand
GCTGACGGCGAGGGAGACTGTGAGACTATCCGCTTTGATAGTATCCGCAAGGCAGAGCGCGATGAGTTCACCGCATACATCGAGCGTGTGCGCGAGCTTCGCCCCTCTGCATAAAGCAGTCAAGCCAGCCAGCAAAACTTATTCACAAGCCCCCTGTTTTTGAAAAAAAGGGGGTCTTTTTATATTTTTTTTGGGGGGTAGGGGGTTGTCATGAGTCTCCCCGAAGAACCGTTCGCTTATCATATACCCCCCTTATAATAAACATAATCTAATTAAAAACTAATTTTAAATTAACGAAGGTAAAAAAATCGGGGGGCATACAACAAAAAGTTTCACTTGTCATATACCCCCCTGTATTTAGCTTACTTTTACTTCTTTTAACTTATCCTTTCTGTTTACAGTAACAACAAGCAAGCCATCTTCATATTTGGCTTTACTAGACTCTATATTAAAGTTTGCGGGGATTTTTAATTGGTATTTATTTTCGGGGGTTTCAACATACATTGTATTTTGTGTATGTTTTATTTTTATATCTTTCTTTTTTGTACCTGCTAGATTCAGGGTATAGGTTAATTCATTTTGGGGTTGTATCTCTTGATCAAAGAAATCCATCATTCTGTTTGCTATTAGCGTATTCATAATGTACATTTAGTAAAGCATCAGACATGCCAATACTTTTTGTTTGTTTTTTGGGGAAAAACGCCACCCCACATCTTCACCTGAGTCACTGTGTCTCAACACATCGAGACAAAAATGTTCCTATTTGTTTAAAAAGGTGTAATTAATAGTACCTATGTCAAAGCGTAGAAGAACCTCAAACAATGAGGTAATACAAAAAATAGAAGAAGAGTTAATGAACTCTATGACTGAAAACCAATTTCAGCCAATAAAGAGACAACTCAAAATTAATCAGTTCAAATGGACTGATACTCAAAAGGAGTTTTTTAGATTAGCTCTCAACCACGATACAAAGATAGTCTTTGTGGATGGCCCAGCAGGGACATCCAAGACCCTTCTTTCTGTATATTGCGGGTTGCAACTCTTAAATCAAAAAAGAATCGCTGACATCATGTATTTGCGGTCTTCCGTGGAAAGTGCAGATCAAAGACTTGGATACTTGCCAGGTAACGCTGACGAGAAGCTGGCGTTCTTTAAAATACCTTTATTGGAGAAACTAGATGAGCTTTTACCAGAAACTACAACAGAGCGGCTGGAAAAAGAGGGGCGTATTTCAATGTTTCCTATTAACTTTACTCGTGGCGTTAACTGGAAAAATAAGTGCGTTATTGTAGATGAAGCTCAGAACTGTACACTAAAAGAACTTACCACTGTTTTAACTAGATTGGGGGAAGGTAGTATTTGTTATATTTTAGCTGATCCTATGCAAACTGACTTAAAAGGCGGAAGTAAAAGTGGTTTTTCTAGAATGTTTAATCTTTTTACTGATCAGGAAAGCATGGAGCAGGGAATTCACACCTTTAAGTTCACTGAAGAAGATATCATGAGAAGTGAGCTTGTTAAATACTTAGTTAAAAAACTAAAGCATATCAACGACTAAAAGTGTAAATATATGTATGCAATCTTTGCACATAAATGGGTATAAGATAAAAGTATTCCTGTGCGATGATGGATTCTGGAAGCATGATACTGTTTTTATTTACAATAACTCTAAGTGTATAGCAGAAAAGGAAATCCATGTTATAATGGACTATCTTTTCGATGAAGGGTTTATCAGAGACAGAAGAACCAAATACTATGTGGCAGAAAAAGAAAAATGATCAGATACATAGTCATAATTATTCTTAATATTCTTGATTTGCTTTTAACCTACATTGGCATAGAAAAAGTCGATGGAATCAAAGAAACTAACCCTTTAGCTAATTTTGTTATTCAGCACGGCTGGGAATACGCTTGGCTGCATAAAGCAATTGGGGTTGCTTTTATTATTTACTTTCTTGAAAAGATAAAGAGCGAAAAGAAGTCAAAAAGATACTCTTCTATTGTTTGCTTGGTGTTTTCGTTGATATGTTTGTGGAATGGATATCAACTACTAAAAGCTTTGTCTTAGAGTATATTTTTTAAATGTTTTTTAATTTGGGGGTCTTTATCAAGAAGGTCGTAACAAGATTTGGCGAGCTTGTTTATTTCATAAAATTGCTTGGCGATAACAGGATCAGGATGTTTGCAGTTTTCTATTGACTCGGCTCCTATTTGTTTTAAGTTTTTGTGTATTAAACTTAAAGATACTACGAGAGAATTTTTCATTTTTTTCTTTTGTTTTTTCTGGCTTTAGCAGGTTTTTTGGTGGTATGTTTTCGCCATTTACATTCATTGTAAAGAAAACGACTCAATGCATTTGCAAAAGCATATACTTCTTTCTCCGATTTATCCCAAAAGAAAGCATGAGCAAACTCATGTATAGAAGTGTTTAATTCGCTTTGATCTGTTTGGTAAGGACTTATATAAATCTTTGGATGTTCATCATCAGGGTCTTGACAGATACCAACAGCACCATCAAAATGCTTTTCGTGAGGCTTATAAAATAAAACCTCATATTCTGTACCTTCTGTGTTCTTGAAGGTAAAGTTTGGTCTTTTCGGCCCTTTACGCATCTTTAATCAGTAAACAAAATATCGAATCCAGCATTGATTGCTGTATTATTGTCTTTGATTGTTTGACATCTAATAAGAATGTCAGATTTTTCAGGAATCGACATAGGAGTGCTGAATTGATCTTGATAAAAGCCATCTGTTAATTCAAAAGTATACCTAACTCTAAAAACTTTACCAAATTCTCTAACAAGAAATTTCATGTCACCTGCTGGATTGCTCACCCCTGAAACCTTGCTACAAATACCAAACATATCAATGACTTGACCTATTTTACCTTTTGGCACGGTGTAAACGCACATCAAGGTTTGTTGATCGCCCTGATTGATTTTAGCTTTGATTTTAGAAGCTGTGCTTGGTACACCAACACTTACACTGTCATCAGTATAAATATAAACATCACCCGCTAAATCTGTAGAATCATCGTTATAAGCCCTAAAAACTCTTGAAAATACTCCATCTGGTATTGAAGTTTTTGTTTGTCCCGCCAAAGTTACTGACAATTCTTTTTCATTAAAGTCAGAGTCAAGACCAAATATCTTAATTGAAACAGTATCACCCGAATTAGAGGAAGAAATATACATTTGTTCCCCCGAATCACTTGGAAATGTATATAAACCCCCACCATTCCAAATGTCTTCTGGATCAGTAGATGTATCGATGTCTGAATTTCTACCGAATTTTCTTAAGTAGCCATTAGAATTTGTTAAATGCTTATAATCAACCATATATTTGATTACACCTAAAAAATATTTTTTAGATAAAACCGTCTATAATTATTATAATATATTAATATAGCTTATGAAAACTTATTGCCCCGAATGTGGAACAAAAATCGAATATACTGCAAAAAAGCCTAATTTTTGCACTAATTGCGGTTATGCGTTCGCAGGAACCAAAGCCCCACAACCAAGTTATAAAGATCACCTAGAAACCATCGAAGAGGAACCGAGTCAGGTTCCCCAATTAAATGGTCTTGATTATGATTTGGATTTTGTTACTGAAAAAGAAAAAGGTTTTGCCTTTGGTGATGTTGTTGGAACAGCACCTCCCCCAGCGGAGGGAGATTTTCCAGTAGAAGAATCACAAGCTTCCTCAGAGGAGTTCTTAGCTAATTTTTTAAAAGAGGCTGGAACGTCTCGCCCCAACGGCCCAAGAGCGTCAGACAACGATTCTGATTAATTAAATAAATGCCCAGAGGAAGACCAAAGAAATCCGCAAACACTAAAAAGTCACAAAATCTAGAAAAAAACAAAAATTCCAAAAAAATTACTAAAAAAGTAAAGCCGACCTTTGAGGAATCGATTGACGTTATAAATACGGAGATTCTTAAAAGAAAGGCAAAGTGGAATTTGACTGTTCTAGCATGGATGGATTTTTCGGATGTTTCGCAGATTCTAAGAATACATATCTATAAAAAATGGGATATGTATGATCCTGAGAAGCCTTTGGCTCCTTGGGTAAATAGAATAATATCTAATCAGATAAAGAATCTAATAAGGAACAATTACGGCAATTATGCTCGTCCTTGTTTGAAGTGCGCTGCGGCTGAATCTTCTGATCTTTGTACTATTTATAAAAAGCAAGGCCCAACTTGCCCACTTTACGCTAATTGGCAAAAAACTAAAAAAAGAGCACACGACGCCAAATTACCTGTTTCTCTAGAGGATCACCCTCAAGAGGTTTTCATTTCTGAGTTTTCTTCTTTTGATGTGGAGAAGGCAGCACCAATTCTTCACAAAAAAATGAAAGAGGTATTAAAACCTTCTGAATGGAAAGTTTATGAAGCTCTTTATGTAAAAAATAAATCTGAAGAAGAAGTCGCCAAAATAATGAAGTACAAAACAAATGAGGCGAATCGTGTTCCTGGTTATAAGCAGATCAAGAATATCAAAAAGTCTATAATTAATAAAGTCAAAAAGGTGCTGGAGAAAGGAGATTTGGATTTGCTATGAGTGATTTTACATATGAAGACTTGGCGTTAGATCAAGAGCATCAAGACGCAATAGTAAATGAGTGGAATAACAGAAAAACAAATCCACCATCATTAAAGGAACTGGTTTGTTTAGCATTCCCTGATATTGAAGAAAAACTTCAAGACGGAAGAAGCAAGTACGGAAAATGTGTAAAAAGCTTTCTTGCCTCAAAAAACATTAAAGCCAGAGCAGCCCACGAGTACAAAGGTCGCGATGATGTTTCTCTTTCTCAGGAAATGAAAGAATACATTGACAACAATGGTCATGCTATGACTGATGTTGATATTGCAAAAATAATTTTTGACGACCCTACACTTACTAACCTGCATAAAGAAGCTCGCCTCGTAGCAGAATACAGGAAAGAAAACAATATAGAACAAACACTTGTTCCAGCCCCGCTTTCCAACAATGTTCCAGTAGAAGATTATAAACCGCCAAAGACTATGAACCTTGCGATCACCAAGGTCAACAAATATCTTCTCGATGCGATTAACAAAGAAAAAATAACCGCTAAACAAAAACTACAAGTACAATCACTGATTAGTTACTTGCATACATATAGATTTTTGCATCAAATCAATTCTTATGAAAGTTTAAACGATAGGGAGTTGTTTGAATCTAGTTTTGTTAGATACACCCATGATAAAGAAGATTTAACGCAAGAAGAAGTTGACCAATACATCGTTTTATCCTCTGAGGTCGTTATTGCATCGAACATACAAAGAAGGGTTGAGCATCTGCAAAATCTTTTGGATGAAGCAGCACAAGACACAGAGGGCAGAAGAATCTCAATGTCTCTAGTTGAAGCTATTGGCAAAGCTCAAAATGATTACCATCAATCTGTTAATAGACAACAAAAACTTCTGGAAAGCTTGAAAGAAAAAAGAAGTGACAGACTTAAAAACCAAATAAAAGAAAACGCCAGCATAATCAATCTAGTACAACTATGGAAAGAAGAAGAGTCCAGAGAGAAACTAATAAAACTAGCAGAGCTTAGAAAGCAGGTTGTAAGCGATGAAGTTGAGAGGCTCTCATCTATGGATGAGGTTAAAGCTAGAATTTTAGGTTTAAGCGAAGACGAAGCACTTAACGGATGATTATACCAAACAAAAAATCTATTTTTGTCCACATCAACAAAACTGCTGGTAGTAGTGTTGAACATGCTTTTGGTGTTTACCCAGACGACCAACACAACACAACCAAAGAATATATAAAAGAATTAAGTTCTAGAAAGTGGTCTACTCATTTTACTTTTTCTTTTGTAAGAAACCCTTGGGACAGAATCGTATCTTGGTATCTCTGGACTAATAGATCAAAATTTTGGTATGACGGAATTCCAGACGATGACATGTTCCCACAAATGTCTGCTGGGCATGGGGACTCAAGAGCCTACATAGATCACGGAGGGCATCCACAGGTTAAAGAGAATTGGTATTTAAATTTAAAACCTCAATTTTTGAAATTCTTAAAAACCATAGAGTCTACAAATGATATGTCACTCTATACAAATATTTATAAGAACAACAACAAAGGTAGATGGGTAGCTAATCAAACTAATTGGTTAAAAAATAATAAAGGTGAAATTGATTTTGATTTCATAGGAAGATTTGAAAATCTACAAGAGGACTTTGATAAAGTTTGTGACCAGTTAGATATCGATAGAAGACAATTAGTTGAAGCTAAAAAATTAAACAAAAAGCCGCACTACTCTAAATTCTATGATTCAAAAAGTATTGAATTAGTTAGAGAACTCTATCAAGAAGACATAGAATATTTTAATTATGAGTTTGAAGACCGAAAAAGAGCAATTGCATAAATGTAAAGTTTGCGACAAGACTTTCGCCACAGAAAGGTCTTTACATGCACATCTTAAAGCTCACAAGCTAAGGCTTGCCGAGTATTATCAAACTTATTATCCACGTTATGATAAGCACGATGGAAATATAATTAAATTTAAGAACAAAGATTACTACTTTGAAAACGATTTTAACTCTCGTCAAAACCTGCGTCTTTGGTTGAAGGGGCAATCTAAGCCAGAGGCAAAAGAGTATTGTCGAGAGTTATTAATTTCAAGAAAAGAAAAAAAAGACATTGTTTTTGCCCCAACTCAAGTAGAGTTAAGAACATTAATGATGCCACCAGTTCAAGTTTATAATTCATTTTTCGATGACTATTATAAGCTCTGTGAAGAGGTTGGTTTAATTTCTAGATATAAAAAACCTGAAGATAAAATTTCAGTAAAAAATCAGAGCAGCGCAAAAATATACGTTGATACAAGAGAACAGAAACCTTTAGATTTTGAAAACCTTAATAAACAAATCAAAAACTTAAAATTTGGAGATTACGCTTTTAGTGATCGAGACTCTAACACTTACATAGAAAGAAAATCTGTTTCTGATTTCATAGGCACACTTAGTGGGGGCTTTGACCGATTCACTAGAGAGATAGAAAGAGCAGGAGAAGCAGAAGCTTCTCTTATTGTATTGATTGAAGAAGATTTAAATAAGTGTAGATCATTTAATTTTTTACCTCATGTATCTAGGAAGATAAAGGCTACTCCTGAATATATCTTTCACAATGTTAGATATTTAATTCAAGCGTACCCCCATTTACAATTTCTATTTGTTAAAGATAGAAAAGAATCGTCTAGGGTTATTGAAAAAATATTTTTAAGCAATAGTACACACAAGTATTATGACTTGCAATACTGTTACGACATGAAAGTTTTATAAATATGAAAAATAATAAACCAATTGAATGGCTTGGTGGAACATTTACTTTTGATTTTCAAACTAGAGAGTCAAGACTTAAACCAATGGAAGAACATTTGCTTCATTTAAAAGGCAAGCGCAACTTGAAATTTCTAGAGATAGGGAGTTGCGAAGGTCAATCAACGCTTTGGTTTTTAACTGAAATATTAACTGATCCGACATCAAAGATAACATGCATAGACCCTCATAGAGATAAGGGTTGGTATAATAATCCAGATAACAAAATCAGAATTAAAACTGAAAACCAAAAAACAATTTACGAAGCGTTTAAGTCAAACATTTTAGACAAATACAGTGACAAGGTTGAGTATCACAGAGATCGATCTTCTAGCGTCCTTCCTTATTTAAAATCAAAATTTGATTTGATTTATATTGATGGAAATCACGAATTTTATCATACCTACATGGACGGTAAATTTTCAATCAATTTATTAAAAAAAGGAAGATACATAATTTTTGACGACTACTCAAATGATGTTTCTAAAGCTATCGAGTTTTTAAAACGAGACAATATTATAACAACCGAAGAAGTATTGCACGATAAGGATATTCTCATACTCAAAAATGCATCGTAATGTGGTATGCTCAAGAAAATGAGAAGTCTTTTGAGGACTTAAATAAAGAGTTCTTAAAAATACAAGGAAACCTCGAAGGAAAAGAGGCTAGAATAACTTTAGCCAAATTTCTTAGAGCTAACCTCGGCATAACGACTGAACTTATATCTGGAATTAAGTTAGCTCCTTTCCAAGAGATAATGCTGAAAGGAATGCTAAATAAAAATTTCAGTATGCTTGTTCTTGGTCGTGGCTGCGGCAAAACTTTTATTGCCTCTGTATTTTGTTTTCTACAATGCATTTTTGAACCTGGCACCAAGATACTAATTGCTGGCCCTACGTTTCGTACCGCTCGTTTTATCTTTAATAATTTAGAGAAGCTAGTCGAGTCTAAAGGCGCAGAGCTTTTGTCTCAAGCTTTTGGAGTTAAAGCTAAACGCAACGATCAATTTGAATGGCAGATCAATGGTGGCTCTATAACAGCTATTCCTTTGAACGGTGAAAAGATTCGTGGTTTCCGCGCAAACATTCTGGTTCTTGATGAGTATCTTTTGCTACCAGAGGATATTATCAATACGGTTCTCATGCCATTCCTTGTTGCCCCTCAAAACATGAAAGAACGTTTAGAGATAAGAGAGGTAGAAGACAAGCTTATTGCTGAAGGGGTAATGACTGAAGATCAAAGAATGAAGTTTGAAAACAATTCAAAAATGATAGCTTTATCTTCTGCAAGTTACACCTTTGAAAATTTATACAAGACTTATAAAGAGTGGGTTCAGAATATTTATAGCAAAGAAAAAGAAAGTGATACAAGTTATTTCATAAGTCAATTGAGTTATGAAGCGTTGCCTCCAGAAATGATAGATACAACAGTAATCGAAGAAGCTAAAAACGGCGGAACTTCAAACGCTTCTTTCCAGCGAGAATATTGCGCTCAGTTTACAGATGGTTCTGATTCTTATTTTAGTGCAAAGAAAATGCACGAGTGTACAATTGAAGACGGGCAAATTCCAACGGTTAGAATAAAAGGCTCTACAGAAGACAAGTACATCATCGCGATTGACCCCTCGTTTTCCAACAGTCCAAGCTCTGACTATTTCGCGATGTCAGTGATAGAGATAAACGAAGAGAATCAAACAGGAACGCTTGTTCATAGTTATGCCGTAGCAGGTGGAGACCTAAAAGATCATATAAGTTATTTAAATTATTTGATGGAAAACTTTGATGTTGAGATGCTTATAATTGATAATGCGGGTTCTCAATTTATAGATAGTTGCAATGAGTCTGAAGTATTTTCTAAAAAGCTAGAGTTCTTTGAGTTTAATAGTGATGCGGAAGGCACTGACTATCAGAAACAAATCGCCAGAGTGAAGAAAGATTACAACAAAGAAAGTGGTAAAATCTGCTTCAGACAAATCTTTACATCAAACTGGCTTCGTAAAGCAAATGAACATCTTCAAGCTTGTATTGACCATAAAAGAATTTGGTTTGCTTCAAAAGCCACTGCAAATGGGCCTATCTTCAATTCGATGACATCTCAGAGGATTAATTTAGAATTACCAAAAGGTGAAACAATACTGGACTTTATAGAAAATCAGGATAACTTAATATACCAAACCAAAAAGCAATGTGCATTAATAGAAGTAAAAAGCACAGCAAAAGGCACACAAACATTTGATTTACCGCAACATTTGAAAAGAAATACTTCAGCAAACAGAGCAAGGCGAGATAATTATACCACGCTAATGCTTGGCGTTTGGGCCTTGAAGTGCTACTTTGATATAAAAGGTGTGCAACAGGAAGAATTTAGTGACACTTTTTCTCCCATGATGCTTTAATTTGTGTAAATATTTAAAATAAAATAAAGTTTAGCAATGGAACAAAACAACAAAAAAGCACCGAAACAAGCAAAAAGTGCTAAAAAGCCAGCAAAAAAGGCGACTCCTAAAATGCAGGAATCGGTGGCATCTAGTGCCACCCCTTTGTTTACTGAGGAGATAGTCGCGACTTCTACAAGAAGAAACAAAGCTGGCAGTATTCATAGAACTGATAGGTTCAAGAATATTACTGATGGAGTAGTTCCATATAAATATACATACGGTGTAACCAATAAATCTAATTTAGACATTAGAGACACTGTTATTCTTTGTCAGAAAGCTTATTACAATTTTGCTATATTTCGTAATACAATTGACATGATGACAGAGTTTTCTTGTTCTCCTATTTTTTACAGAGGAGGAAGCAAGAAGTCTAGAGATTTCTTTGAGGCTTTATTTAATAAAAATAATTTAAGAAGCTTCATGGACAAGTTTTTCAGAGAGTATTATCGCTCTGGAAATGTTTTTGTTTATAGGTTTGATGGCAAGGTCTCAAATGCTGATTTAAGAAAGCTTACTCAGACCTTTGGCTCAAATGGTATATATGTTAATCTTCCTTTGAGGTACATGATCCTGAACCCAGCCGATATTCAAATCCAAGGGGGTTTGAATTTCACAACTGGAAGCTACTTCAAGATTCTCACAGACTACGAATTAAATAGGCTCAGAAATCCTAGAACCGAAGAGGACTTAGATGTTTTTAATAGTCTCCCAGCAGAAACCAAAGAAGAGATAAAAAACACAAAAGGTAATTCTGTTTTAATGCCTTTAAGTTCTGAAAAGATTAAGGCAGTCTTTTACAAGAAGCAAGATTACGAGCCGTTCGCGGTTCCTATGGGCTACCCAGTTTTGGAAGATATCAACTGGAAAGCTGAAATGAAGAAAATGGATATGGCTATTGCCAGAACCATGCAGCAAGCTATCCTTCTCGTAACAATGGGAACAGAGCCAGATAAGGGCGGCGTTAATCCTAAGAATCTAGCAGCGATGCAAGACCTTTTCAAAAATGAATCTGTAGGAAGAGTTCTTATTGCTGATTATACAACAGAAGCAAAATTTGTGATTCCTGATATTGGGAATTTACTTGGGCCTCAAAAATATGAGGTTGTTGATTCTGATATTAGAATTGGATTGCAAAATATTCTTGTTGGAGATGAGAAGTTTGCTAATCAATCAATTAAGACAGAGGTATTTTTAGCTAGACTAAATCAAGCTAGAGAAGCATTTATAAATGAATTTTTACTTCCAGAGATTAAAAGAATCTCTAAGGAAATGGGATTCAAGAATTACCCAATGCCATGCTTTGAAACTTTTGCTCTTGGTGATGACATGACATCATCTAAGATTTACAACAGACTTGTTGAGTTAGGTGTTCTCACACCAGACGAAGGAATAACAGCTATCGAGACAGGAAGACTTCCAGACCCAGAAGAATCTCTTGAGTCTCAAAACAAATTTAAAGAACTAAGAGATAAAGGTTTATATCAGCCTGTTATCGGAGGAAAGAAAAACGGAGGAGGCGGCAGACCACAGGGAACTGGCACTCCTCAAGAAACTAAGAATGTTAGCCCGATAGGTCAAGGCGAACAAAGTCAAGCTTATTATAGTTTGAGAAAAGTTTCTGATAATCTTATTTTATCTAATCAATTGATGTCGCGGGTAGAGGCTTCTTTAAGAAAGCTACATAAAATCAAAAGATTAAATAAAAGACAAAAGGAAGTGGCTCAAGGTATTACTGAAATTATTGTTGCTAACGAGGAACCTAAAAACTGGATTAAAAGTATTGATAAATATCTTACTAACCCAGTTGACAACAACGACGAAAGAGTTTCTCAAATCAGAGATATAGCACAGCATCATCAAGTTGATTACTATTTAGCCAGCATTCTTTTAGCTAGTGAGCAGAAGAAAGAATCTGACGATGGCAAAAAATAGAATCAGCTACGGCGTACAAGACGTATTTTTTGGATCGCCAGAAGGAGTAACTGACATTTCGGTTACTGGTGTTTCTGGTGGCAATTCCGATGGGTATCAAGTTCTCAGTCGGCTTTACAGGGTTCAGGATTTTAATTATAGCTTTGAACTTCCAAAAGAACAGGTTGCTGTTCTTGGGAGAACTTCGAGCGTCAGCAGTCAATTAACTGCTCCTCCTTCTGTTAATGTTAATTTTAGTTATATATCTGATGGAATAAATAACGAAAACAGAATGGGGCTTAGTTTAAGGAAAAGCAGGGTTGAAACCCCAGTTCAATTTATATCTGGACTGTTTGATAGATCAACAGATAGAAAAAATATTTACCTTCAAATCAATCCAGAAGAAAAAGAAGAAGTAAGAAGCCAAAGAACTGGTGGTTATCCAGAGCCATTATTTCCAACTGGCCATCTTGTTACAGGTCAGATTGCTGATCCTAATGCTTCTAATTATGATTATTTAATTTTCCAGAACTCTTATATTAATAATTATTCTGTTAGTTTGGGTGTTGGTGAATTAGTTAGTGTTAGTGTGGGTGCTGTTGCTGATAATGTTTTTATGGAAAGAGACATTCAATTCAAGGGTGTACCTTACATAAATACACAAACAGCGGAAACTGGTTTTAGTGGTATGGCTCTTTTGATTCCAGATCATTTTAAACCAACCAACATAGAAAACCCATCGGTTCCACTTGTACCTAGCAATATTAGTTTACAATTAACTAAAAGAAGTGACACAGGAATTAATTTTGAAATAGATACAGTTCAAAGCTGTTCTGTTTCTCTAGATTTGGGTCGAGAGAATATTTCTTATTTAAATTATAAACTTTACAATGATCGACCACTAAATTTACCTGTTGGAATAAGTGTTGATTTAAGTTATTTAACTTCGGGGAGTTTAACTGGCAATCTTTATCAAGATTTTGTTTTGGATGACCAATATGATTTAAATGTAATATTTAAAACAGGTTTGGGTGTTCAACACATGGTTTATGATATTTCTGGTTTGAGGTTAGCGTCTGTGGATTTTTCATCTGCAATCGGTTCTAATAAACAAAGTTCTCTCAATTTTGTGGGGGATTTTGATTTAGATGATAATGATAAGGGATTTTTCGTCAGTGGAAGTGTAATGAATATAGAACCTCTGCAAATTGTTGTTACAGATGGGGGAGTAGATAAAAATGTTGTTACAGGTGGAAGTGGAATTGATACGACTGCATCGCCTTTTTTACAACCACGATATTAAAAGAATTTTAAAATGGCTACAATAGAATTAAGAGATTTAAATCCAGCGGAGTTTAACAATAATTTAATTGTTTATGGTAGACTCGGTGTTGGGACAGCTTCCCCAAGTAACGCTTTGCATGTTTATGGTGATAGCGCAAATGGAGAGATAAAAACAGAGAGATCATCTGGCGCAGTTTCTCTAATTCAAGCTCAGGCATCGTTGGTTAGATTTGGAGCTACTAGTAATCATAATCTTCAGCTTATAAGTAATGATGATACTAAAGTTACTATTACAACGGCTGGCAGACTCGGCATCGGGACGACTTCGCCATCCACAGAGCTTCATGTTATTGGCGACACAACCGTTAATAATACAAGCAGCAATGCTGTTATTAATTTAACTTCAGATAGTAATAGTTCTATTTTAAATTTTACAAATTCTAACGAGGGTGCTGTTTTAAGGTCGGATACTTACATAAGAATAGATACAAATGGCTCTAATGAAAGAATTCGTGTTTTGTCTGATGGCAAAGTCGGCATCGGTACAACTTCGCCAAGCGACTTATTTGAAATCAGCAGTTCATCGCCTGTTATTCGCGGCACTGACACAGATGGTGGGGCAGCAAAAGTAAATTTTGATAGTGGTAATGTTACTCTTGATGCTGACTTTGGGGCTTCTCAATCAAGCTCAATTATAAATTTTAAAATTGATGGTAGTGAAGTTGCAAGATTTGATTCTTCTGGAAATTTAGCAATAGGCACAACTTCTCCAGCAGAAGAATTGCATGTAGTAAGTAGCTCCACTGGAACTATCAGACTAGATGGTAGTGCAGCGCAAATAGAAATACAATCAGAAGGTTCTACTAGAGGAAGTATAGGTACAATTACAAATCACCCATTTAGGCTTATTTCAAATAATACTGAAAGGGTAACAGTATTGGCTGATGGTAAAGTTGGAATTGGATTAACCTCACCATTAACAAAACTTCACGTTGCGAATACTGGTAGTGGTGATGATATAAAATTTGAGACCACTGATGCTAATGATCTTAATTTTGTTTTGGAAGCTGGAACTAGTAACAATAATTTTTCTATTAAAGTTAACAACAGCACCGACAGACTTGATATCTTAGCAGACGCCAACACTAGACTCAGCGTTCTTGACAATGGCAACGTGGGCATCAACGAAACTACCCCAACCGAAAAACTTCATGTTGATGGTAATCTTAAAGTTACTGGCGATGTACTAATAGGAAGCACTGCAACTTCAATAACTGAAGTTGGGCCGTATGATCCTTACGTTCTTTATCACTGGACAGGAAGACAATATCAGAACGGCGGATCAAGCGATATAATGTATTTTAATGGTGATGCTCTTTATTATGCTGATGCGGATTCTCCTTGGAATAAATCAAGTGTTGCGGCAGCTAACCCAGAGAGTTTAACTACTCTCGTTGGGGGTGCTACATTTAATAGAACCTATCAGACTAGTAATTGGAACTGGCATTACATGATTAGACTCGACAACACAACCAAAACTGACAGTGCGCTTCCAACAAAATACATGAGAATTAAAATGCCTGTTTATTATACAGCGGGTGCTTCTGAGCATCATGTTTTTTATTTTCAAGTTTTGAATGATCGACAAAGTGGATTTCAGTTGTGTGTATGCGACAGTTCTGGTAATCCAGTAAAAAGAGCAGCAGTACAGCACAAAAATGGTGGTGGTTATCAAACTTACGGGAGCTTTCAAAGAGGGCCAAATAACTCGCACCCTTTACAATCAAGTGGTCATTATGGTGAATGGACAAACTCTTTGATCATGGGTAGTCATATTGATAGTTATTCTTTTGCTGATTCTGACTCGCCAACAGGAAGATCGATATATCTTTCTATAAATTGCAACACGGCTAATAGCAACAATTATATTTACTTTATGGGTTTTGCTATGGGTAAAAACAAAAAAGGCGTTGCCATTACCACGCCGAGAATAATAGTAAATGGGGCGAATGATCCAACCAGAGGAAAAGTAAACTTATATGGTAATGGCTGGAGACATCACAACAACTGGTATTGGAGTGAAATGGCTTATGTTCATCAACAACACGCAAGCACTACTCCGATTCAAATAGCAGGTACAGACAAAGATGTAATAATTTCTTTCATGTTAAGTGGTCATTCGGATCACAATTTTGAGAGAACCACTCTCTTCTTGACCGATAAAGATAGCAACCAAAGATATGATGGAGCAGGGGGAGGCAATTTTGGTTATGACTCTCACGTTCCCAATCAATGGGTTAATGCTGGGTTAATGAACATCGGCTCTTTTACGGGTTCTGGATCAGATAAAATGATTGGATATTCTCACAGAGGGGGACAGGTATTGACATGGATAATAAATAAAGCACTTTTACAAGAGCTTGCTTATGATGTTGATGGAATTATGAATTTAAGAATTGGAGCTTCTCAGGTAGCTGACCACTGGAGACACGGATATGTCAGAGGCATCGCAACAGAACAAATCAATTCATAAAAAAATTTGACACAAAAGCTTCTACCAGCTATAATAATGTAACTATGTCAGAGGAAAAACAAATGTCTACGACTGAAGCGGTTAACCTTTTGGTTAATGCGGCTCGCCAACTCAAATTAACTTTTCAGGAACATCAGACAATCGAGCAAGCTGCTCAGATTGTTGTTTCTGAATTAAATAATAAATCTTCAGAAACTGAATAAAAAAAAACTACAACACAAGAATAAAACTCAAACTCAAAACGTCTAGTTTAATCAAATAACATTATGGCTACTGCTAAAAATAATAATAACAACGATCCAAAACCAGGATATAAGTCCACAGAATTCTGGATCACAAGTGTCGTCGCAATTCTTTCTATTTTGTGGGGAGCAGGGGTCGTAGACCCAGAAGGTGCTTCAAGTGCTGATAAGGTATTTGGATTTATCTGTTCCGCCGCCGCCGCTATGGGTTATACCATCTCTAGAGGTATGGCCAAGAAAAAGGCTTAATTAAATGGGGTTCTTGTCAGCAATATTCAAGGCTCTCCTTGAATGGTTGTCTGCTGAAGTTAAAAAAGATACTAAAGCAAGTGACGCCGATGCGACCCCAAAAGACCTTAAAGATAAATGGCGCAAAAGAATTCTAGAACAAGAATCAAAGTCTAAAAATGATTAAGCGACTCCAACACATTCTGATTCTATCTCTGATT
>CENS01008127.1_pt1 | contig 16269 bp, 11 predicted proteins | sample 530201 | NCBI WGS metagenome assembly CENS01 (sample SAMEA2619747, study PRJEB7988) | marine metagenome | biome: marine biome (ENVO:00000447); feature: surface water layer (ENVO:00002042); material: "saline water (ENVO:00002010), including plankton (ENVO:xxxxxxxx)" | depth 5 m | reverse complement strand
GCACCATTTGCGTTTACGTCTAAGTGGAAACCATCTGTTTTCCCAGTAAATACTCCGTTGTTAACCGCATTTTTACCTTTGTAATCAAAGAAGTCTTGATCCACACCGATTCCAGAATTTAAACCTAAATAAGTTCTTCTTAATTGTGCAGTAGTCAAAGACGTTGGGTATTGTGTTTTATATTCAATCTTTGGTGGTAGAGAAGTTCTACTTCCGATGTAAGTTCTATTTAAAACCCCTTCGAAACCTGCAGGTACTCTACTACCTAAACTAGGATCGTTTTCATCATACAACTCAACCATAACATACTTACTCCTTAATGGGTATTCTCCATTAGAAGTACCAATTTTTCTACCAATAAATCCAGTAGCGTTAACATCTAAACTAATGTTTGAGAATTTTTCGACTACTGATGGGTTAGCGTCAGTATCATTAAAATTTCTAATCAATAAATCAAATGTTTTATTGTCAGGTCTAATATTAACAATTGAAAATTTAACGTCTTCATTTGCTGCATTACCATCAGATATTGTAATGAATCTAAATAGTCTTTGTAAAGTTGCACCTGATCCTGTACCCATTAGTTCTGAAAGTACCCAAGGTGAAGCCGCTGATTTCCATTGTTCTTGATAATTATTTAAATTATTAGTTGAATCTCCACTAATAGTGTTGAAAGTTACATCCAAACCTCTAACTTGATCTTTAGCGATTAAATCTACTAACACATTTTCATATATTTCCTCAACCCATAATTCAGTTTCTTTATCTTGTGTAGAAGAACCGAATACTCTTGGTAAGTAATTCTTTTTAGTTCTGTCCATTGATACGTCATAACTAAATGTGTTACCATTTGTTGCAGTACCACCTATTGTAAATGATGCTAATGCGTTATTTGGTATGTTTGTAGTATTACTCATTGTTGCTGAATTACCAGTAACTTCAAATACTAACTCTTCGTCTCCGTTATAAGTACCTCTCGATCTCAAAGTTGCAATTACACTATCGTCAATGTCTGTTAAACAAGTTGCGGTATAACTTACAACCGTACCACTTGTAGTACCAGTTACAAAACTTCCACTTGTTCCTGTTGCAGTTACTTCCATATCGAAAGTTGCACCACTAAAGTCACATCCTGTTTTAACGTATATTGGATTAGTTTGTGAAATAGTTGCTCCTGTGTCTAATAGTCCTAATGTTGTCAATGTAAATTGTCCATCATTGTATAATGCTTCTAAATTTGCGTCTGACCAACTCAACGCAACTGGATTACCTGTTGTTTCTGCGGTATATGTTAATATAGGATCTGTAGTAACTGTAGATGCACTTCCTACAGTTGTTGGGTCTTCTGCGGAGTCCAATGTGATAGACCACGCATCACCTGCTTTATAACCCGAATAACCCAAAACTCTACTTACATATAGTTGGTTAGTTTGAGTTAAAAATGATTTGGCGATATAGTTTAGTTCGTACTTTTGATAACCTGTCCCTTTAAATTTTTCAGGGTTTAGTCCACCAAAATAACTAATAAACTCATCGTAGTTTGAGATAAATACTGGTTCAAACGCTGGACCTTTAGGAGTTTCACCTAATAACCCTAACGTTGTAACACCGACTTGTCTCGTAACGAATGTTAAGTCCTTCTCCGATGTGAATACACCTGGACTTACAAAAATTCTGTCTGTTGATGCCATTTAATTTTATTTTTTAAACTTTTATTATTAATTTCTTTTTATTATAAATATGCGGTTATTTTTGAAAAATTTTATTTTGTTGTTATACAACAAAAAATAGTATGATTTTTGTCTTACTTTTATCATAGTTACATATTTATACTATATGAAAAGGGATAAAAACTTAAAAATCACACCGCAAACACATAAACTTTTAAAAGAATATTGTGAAAAAAACGGACTTAAGATGTTTGCGTTTGTTGAAAAATTGATTAGAGAAAAGTGTAAACCTAAGACTGATATCTATGGTGATGAGGTTAATTAAAAGTAAATAAGTCTGTATTAACTATCACTCTATTAATTTCATAGTTTAAAAATAACTCTTCATCTTTTTCTATATCTCTAAAAGAATAAAAAACTAATATCTTATTTTCATTATCCCATTTAAAAACTACATTTGGGTCAATGGATGAATTAAACAACGCACCATAACCAAAGGGAATTACATATGGTAAAGTACCTTCGTCTTCTACTCTAATTGTATTTCTTTTAATAGGTTTTAAATGATGTGTATATGAAGTTTCATCTTCTGTCATATATAAACAATGACATTCTTCTAATACTTCACCTTTAGATATTTTCTCTTTTGCGAATATTCCCCACCCATGTACATCACTTTTTCTAGGTTCAATAGATGTGTTCTTATATAAAACAGTTTTCATTTTACTAAAATACTACAAAAAAAAATATTGTAAATTATATACCTTTACCGTCTTGATGTGATACACCTTCTACAATTAAAGAATAAATGGCAACTTCACCTGTAGAATCTAATGTACTAACGTTAATATTTACCAAAACAATGTCCCCTTCATAAATTGATTGAACATTTACTTGACCTAAATCAATTTCAAAAATCTGGTTATCTAAATCTTGCCAAGTTGTTGTAGAAGGTACATAACCTTCAGGTAAGACAGTTACAGTATTTGAGAATGGGTTTTGAGATATAATGGTACTAGTTTGTGCAATGGTTCTTTTTATTGGTTCTGTCCCACCACTAGAATCCGCAATTAATGTACCTATTAATGGTTGTGGTAAAACACTTGTAGTTAATTGTATAGTATTACCACCATTATCTATTGCGGTGTTGTTACCATTAGGAGCTTCCATAACTAATTTAAGTGTTAATGGAAAAGCAGTACATGTACCAATAGGTAAAGGGAATTGAATACTAACACTATCTGATGCACCTTCAATCAAAGAGTCGTTAAAATAATGTGTGTAAGCATTTCCGCCAGTACCCACCGTTCTATCATAACTAGCCAATGCAGTACCCATACCTGCAGCATTACCAGACCATATATTACCATTTAAGTTTATAGTTTTTCTAAATTGTGCCAAACCTTTTGCGGAAGGAACACCATTTTTAGAAAATGAATAAATACTATCTAATATTTTAAATCTTTCAAAATTAGGTAATGTACCAGTTACATCAGTACTAATCCTAATTCTTAACCAATACGCGTCTACACTATTAATAGTTTTGTTAGACCAAGTAACTGCAGATACCCCAAAATCCGCAATAGGGGATTCAATAAATTCATCTAAACCTACTCTAACAAATTCATCGGTATTAGGTCTTATAAAATAATCTGTACCATATGAAAACCCCTTATCAACACTACTACACATACCCATAACCTCAACCCACTGAGAACCGTTCCAAGATTCAAATACATAAGTTCCACCAGATGAAGCTTGTGAACTAACAAAAGTTTCTAAACCATAAAACTTTAATGGGTCACCATTTAAACTTTGTCTTCGAACACCCACCAATATTGTATGGTTAGAACCTGCCCCTTGAAAAGTAAATGTACTACCTGTTTTACTAGTCGCCTCATCACTTACATCAGTTAAGTTACCACCATCTGAAGAACTACTAGCAGTATCATCTGTAGTTAAAACAACCATACCTGTAGTATAAGGTGCTCCTCTACCTATGGAAACAGAGGTACCTCTTTCAGCAAAACCAACCGACATTTGTTCTGCACCAAAAATATTAAAACTTGAATCAAAAGTATCTGTTGATTGTTGTGTAAATACTAATGAGAATTCCCCCAATGCAGCCGCTTCTTTATTATAAAGATATAATGGTTGGTGATTTGCGTTTATTCTATATGTAGATTCCTGTGCGGAACCAGCTAAATCTAATTTAACTGCATAAGTTACATTCTCAAATCTACCACCTAACATATTTAAAGTTTCAAACTCCCCATCACCTGCATATGCATTTGTTGCGTTAAATATATTTGGGGTGAATATTAAAGCGGTTGGTATTACTCCTGTAACACCACCAGTAGTTTTAACTACATTTGTGACATTATTATTACCCGAATTAAAACTTAACATTTGTGCTCTACCCGCTAAAGTACCACCCGAAGTTGTAACTAATAACACATTTTCGATTGAACCGCTAGATTGTGGTATGTGTATACCCTCTAAAGCTAAAACTCCTGAATCTACTTTTAAACAATCTTGTATTCCACCACCTTCTACTCTAATACCAGTACCGATAAGTTTTCCACCACCACTTTTAAAAAGTCCAACACCTGTACTACCTGTAGTACCATTACCGTAAAAAGTTACATTGTATGCACTATTTGTACCTGCAGCGTTACTAGCGAATATACCACTAAAACTACCTTGTGGTACGTTAACACTTACACCTTCTACATATGCATTCTGTTTTAATTCAATAATATCTGTTGTTGCAGAAGCGGGTGAAGGACCGATAGTCGTTACCTGCCAACCACCTTCACTAACTAAAGATACATTGCTATTAACCACTAACCCTTCTTCGGGATATGTACCAGGCCTAACAATAACTGTCGAACCTGTGATTGGTGCGTCAGTTAACGCAGCACCAATTGTTAAATAAGGTTTATCTTGCCTATTAGGTAATGCGGTTCCATCGTCACCAAAAATACTATCAACCCATAAAATGTTTTGAGTATTTATAGTTGTATTAATACCCGTTAACCCACTACCATCACCAACAAAAGTGTCTCCCGATATTGTTGTTGCGTCAATAGTAGTAGAATTTAAGGTTGTCACGTCTATCGTTGTTGCACTAATTGTACTAGCGGTAAGACCATTTTCTGAAAGTATGTTAGATGAAATAAAAGTTCCCATATATTATATAATTATTGTTCTCCGTATTTTATTGTAGTCCAATCAACAATATCTGTGAATGGAGTATTAGCGTTAGTGTTTATTACAAAACTGGAAGCAGTTTTATCTTGAAAAGTATAATTTCTATTAACCACACCCGTAATGTTTATAGAGTAGTTTGTATCACTATATGCAGTTGTAAATATTACTTTATATGTTTTAGGGTTTCCCGTAAAATCTGTACCCCTAGCAAATCCTGATTTAATACCTAAATCTAACCCAACTTTTATTTGATTTGTAGATGGGTTTGAAAGTACTACATTAGTGTCTCCAGTTATTTTTAAAACTTCAGTACCATCATTTCTTGTTAATGTTGCCTGATTAGAACTAAATGTTGTTCCTGTTGTAAACGTATCTGTAATTCCTGTTACATTAACAAAATTTCCATCATTTCTTAATAAAGCTAAAGTGTCTGTAGAATCGACATATGTTCCAGATATCACAAAAGTATTGGCACTTACAGAACTAACTAAAGAACTTAAATCTACATCGAAAGTAGTTTCTGCAGAATTACCACTAAAATTAATATTATTTGTTGTATCATTATAAGTACCCCCACTAACAAAAGTATTTGTATCAGGAGTGATTCCACTAACTGGTCGGTATTCTACTTCACCTGTACTACTATTTCTTACTAATATGTCAGTTGCGGAATTATTAAGTGTTGGTGTTGTTGTTAAAAAAGTAGTTTGTGCCGATAACACACCATCTACAATAGTATCACTATTTATGTACGTGTCATATCCAGCATTACCAACAAATACTCTATCTTGATTATCTACACCAATTAAAGATACATTAACATCCGCAACAGTTCTACCTTGTAAGAAATAAGAATTATCTCTTAAATTAACATGTCCGTTAAATACGTTAATTGCGGAATTAGATGTAACACTAGTTGCGGTTAGTGGACCAAGTGTTGTATCACCTGTAACATCTAAATCACCATTTATGTTATAACCACCTGTGAGTGTTTTACTATAATCCCAAACAGTAGTTGCGGAGTTATAAACAATTAAATCACCATTTGTTGCTCCAGTTGTTTGAATATTACTAATATCCCCTAATTTAGTTGATAAATGTCTATCTACAAATATAGAACCGTTAGCTGCTGCATTTAAAATAACACCCATCTCCAATACTTGATTGGGAGCACTTGGTTCTACTGAGGTTAATCCTCCTGGTATTGTTGGTGAAACGTATAATACGTCACCATCAGACCAAGATTCACCATATAATGAACCTGTGGTATCTATACCTCTAACAACACCAAATTCAGTAACTAAACCATCTTCACCATTTAATATATCTTCTGTTGCAATACCTAAAGTTTTTGCGAAAGGATATGTACCATCCGCAATCATATATTCACCTAAAATCCTACCCGATGCACCAAATGAACCAGCGTTCCTAACAACCCTACCGTTTGATATTGTTGCCCCACTTTGATTTTTAACTATATAATATATTTCTTGTCCAATCTGTTGGGTAACGTTTCCACCACCCATACCTAAATCTAAAGTAGCATCCTCAAAGTTCCAAGATAACCTACCTTCAGCGGTCGCACCAGTATAGTTTAAATCAAAATCAATTGTGGTAGCAGTAACCGCATTTAAGTTAGAAGTTCCTGTGACAGTTATATCACCATTAACAGTTAAACCTGTCATTGTATTTATTGAGGTGTTTAAATCAACACCATCATTTCTACTAATTGTAAACGTATTTGTATTGTTGTAAGTGAATCCTGTGACAAATGTATCATTAACATCTATTGTTGATAAATCTAAAGTATATGTCGTACCATCATTTTTAGTAAATGTCGCTAACGCAGTTCCATTATCGTATGTAGATCCTGTAGTAAAAGTATCTGTAACACCAGTAATGTCTACTGTAGCCGCATCATTTCTAGTTAAAGTAATTGTATCAGTAGATTCGTTATATGTACCACCAGTAACAAATGTATTCATAGAAGGTGGTAATGAAACATCTATTAGTATATCATTTGTTGCCGTTTCACTTAAAGTTACATTAGAACCACCAGATAAACTAAATACATCTACATTATCATTTCTTGTTAATGTTATTTGATTGGATGCGAATGTTGTTCCAGTGACAAATGTATCGTTATCAGTAATACCTGTTAATCCACTACCATCACCGACAAAGGTTCCATTAAACGTACCACCATTAAATGTTGTTGCGGATATACTACCAGATGTACCAATATCGAAAGTAACTGCACTTAGTTCAGTCGCTAAGTCTATTGTATCTGCGGTAGCGACAAATGTGGTACCATCGTTTTGTGAAATAGTAAATGTATTTGAACTTATACTAAAATCATTTATAAATGTATCTGTAAGTCCTGTAATGTTATATGGTGTAAAACCTGAATTACCTACAATTTGTACAATAACTTCACTATCGCCACTTGTTGCGGATTGTGTTACCGTACCACCAGTACTAAATGAATTAGTGTCAGTAGCACCTACAACTTCTAAATTGACCGTTGTACTATCATTAGTAATTGTGACAGTACCACCAGTAGATGTTAAACCTTTAAATTCTAAATTATCGCCATTCTTTTGTACAAATAATCCTGTGGCAGACAAATTAGTTGCCCCACTTACTTTTGAGTTTAATATTGTTTCAGTATTAGATGTATAACTATTAAATGTTAAATTATCTGTTTTACCACTTAACACAGGACTTAAACTAACATTATAATAATTGGTGCCTAATATATTACTATCGAATTGAATCGTCTCACCAACCAAAGTAGAACCAGTGGTAAAGGTATCTGTTATACCTGTAACAAAACCACAAACATCGAAAGTTGTCCCACTATTTGTGGTGAATGTGACACATCCTGATGATGGATTATAAGTACCACCAGTTACGTTAATATCATTGTCTGAGAATAACGCTGCGGAATTTGTTACAGTAAATGTACCTCCAGTATTATATGTAAATGTTAATTGTGAAGTTGCAACATCCGCGTTACCACTAACTACAAATGTATCTCCACTTACTGAACTAATTAAAGAACTTAAATCAACATCGAAAGTAGTCTCAGAAGAATTACCTACAAAGTTTATTTCATCTGTCCCGTTATTATATGTACCACCAGTAACAAAATTATTAGGTAATTGATTAGCATTAATATACTTTACTACTGCAGCGTCATCATCATAGATAACTAATTTATCATTTGCACCATCTACTGTTATACTTGTTCCATTACCAGCAGCCAAGATAAAGGAGTCAAGACCAGTATAATCCATAGCAATTCTAACTTCAGGGTCAGATACCCCAATATTAAGTCCTGATTGACCCACAAATTGGAGTGTGTCCCCAGAAACTATGGTAAAAGGTGTACCATTATCCCCCGCTACTGTAAATTCAGTAGATATCCCAGTTAAATTAGAGCCATCCCCAAAATAAGTTGTAGCAGATACAGAACCATTAACTAAAGTATCAGAATTAATAGTTAAACTAGTGCCGTTTATAATAGTCCCATCACTATTGTTACCCAATACAACAGAACTAGAAGGGAAATCCCAATCTAAAGCTAAATTATTTTCTACATAAACTTGTTTTGTTAACACATTTCCTGTACCACCAGTAACTATAAGATTGCCAACAACTTCTACATTACCATTACTAGTTAAACCAGTAACAGTATTAATTGTTGTGTTAAACACCCCTCCGTCATTATCGGTTATTGTAAAGGTATTGGCATTATCATAAGTAAATCCAGTGACAAACGTATCTGCGGATGTTGCTGCACTTATAATTGAACTAACATCTCTATAATTTATTACGCCATTAATATTGTCCCTAACTAATAATTGTGTTAGTGAATTATTTTCATTTATAGTGGATAAATTTAATGTATTACCTGTTATATTGTTACTAACAAATAAGGAACCATATATATTTTGTTTTAAACTCATTCTATGTCTAATTCTGTTAATTCTGTTATTATACCACTTATATTGGTAGCAATTACTGTTGTATTACTAATTAAATTACCTGCAACTAATGGTGAATTACCACTAATATTGATGGTATTACTACCATTGGTAACTAAATTACTATTATTAATCTGTAATAGTCCAGTATTTGTACTATTAGTAAATATATCTGAGGTACCACTATTTTTAATATTCGAATTTAAAATGTAAGTATTTAAATATTGTCCATCACATAAATCAGTTATTGAATTATCTAATAAAATAGTTGAGTTTCTAATTGATGTGGTTCCCGTTGATGTAGTAACATCATTACCTAGTAAAGTACTACCCGTAACTGTAGGATTAAAATTACAATTAGAGAGTAACACACTACCGTTTCTATTATTAATTATTCTATTGGCAAAAGAACCATTTACACTTGTCTCTAAATTTAAAACACCACCCCACACATCAAACATTGTTTGAGTAGTAGGGGTAACTCCATCATAAGTTATTTTAGAGTTAAAAAAAGTTGTATTATTACTAGATCTAGATAAAAGAATTCTTCTACCACCACCAGAGGTTAAATTTGTAAAAATTTTACCATTAGAAATAGTAGTATTATCTAATGTTGAGTTTATATCGAAAGCGGATGAGGTAGAATTACTCATATTAAATATGTTAGCATTAAGTGTAGTTGTACCATTGGTTGTACCCTGACATAGATAAAATCCCCCATTCATTGAAACATTTCCGATATTATAAAAACTATCTCCTTTAAAATTAATATTTCTAACCACATAACTATCGGTGTTTGTGGTATCAACATCAATTCTAAGTTTAAAATCAGAAGAATCAGTAAAAGTAGTGTATGTTCTATTATAAAAACCATATAACCAACTATTAAGGGTATTAATTTTTAATGTTCCCTCAAATTTACCATCTGATAATATAGATATTGCACCACCATTACCCGATTGACCTTCTACAAAATCGACTGATATTGTATCCCCAACTATATTTAAAAAACTTATAGAAGTTGCTGAAGTTGATACCCCTATTTGCATTATCTGATTAGCGTTTGATATTGCAGTATTAAACTCTAAATTACATGAGTAACCTTCATTGGAAATTACACCCTCATTACCACTATCAAATAATAATGAATAACCACCATTATTGTTACAACAGAAAGTACTTGTTTCAAAATCTAATTTACCGTACACATTACAAGTTTCGTATTGTGTTAGGGGTGGCCTAAATAAATACATCCTATCACCACCACCAGAACCTAAAACACCACCTTGATTTAAAAATATAACTTTTGCGTTTGGTGAAAAATAATAATCTACACCATCTTTCCATAAATTAACTAAAGTCTCTATATTACCATTAAATGGTTTACCTGCAGAATCTCTATTGTCATATGTCCAAGTTCCTGGAAACACATAAACTGTATCTCCCGATGTTGCAGCACTTTTGGCACCATATATATTTCTGAATGGTTTATTTATATCTCCTCTAACACCCGTAGAATCGTCACCAGTTTCAGAAACAAATAATATTTTACCTAAGTCGGTTATGGGTAGTGAACTTAAATCGGTAGTCAATTCAACACCGTCATTTCTATATAGTATTAAAGTACTACCACTTAAAGTAGTCCCAGTGACAAAAGTATTGGTGTCCATACTACCAAAAATATCTAATAGGTTTGTACCACCACTTAAAAATACAGATGAATTAATTGTATTTGCAGATAATATATCACTATGTACTATTATAGTATCACCAGTACAAGGATAAATGTCGTTAGTATAGAATCCTGTACAAGCACTTAATATATCTTGTCCTGAACCACTTACTATATAATTTTTTCTTATGTTAGAATTGTCACAACTACTCATAATATCGTCCCAGTTACCTCAACATCAGATGGTAAGTTACCATCAATTTTATTTACTTTGATATATAAATCATCACCATTACTCACAGTAAATGGTATTGTTTTAGTATCTCCGTTAACTTTGAATATTACTGAACTACCATTAGTAAAATTAAAATCGTTATAAGTTGCGTCTATTTCTATAGGTATATTCACACTACTAACTCCCCTATTAAATGTAACATTAAGACAAATTGTATTGTTTTGATCGTCAACATTGATTTGATAAGGTGCTCTATATAATTCTTCACTAATTTCATAAAATTGTATACCTCTACTAACTGCAGGTGTAACAACAAAGTCTTCTTCATCTAATAAATATCCCATCATCTTAATAGTGAACAATTGAACATAATATTTTCTTTCATCTAAATTTGTAATTTGACTTTCATCCCCAATACTATCTAATATTAAAGGAATAGGATGTCCATTAACTCTAATATATTTTTCTAATGAGGAAAAAGAAGTTAACATTTTTCTATTAATAACATTTAAGTCCCTCATCCTATTACAAAACAATCTTACTTCATACATTATGTCTACTGAAATTGGTTGAGGTATTTTATAGATATCATAACCTTTCCTATTACCATCCCATGTAGGAATTTTCATATATGTAAATGTTGGTCTACCAGGAATATTAAAAGATCCTGCGTAGTTTGAACCTTGTTGTGGATCGGGTTTTCTAACAATTGTTATAAAAGGTAATTTAATATTTTTATCGATATCAGAATATTGCCATGTTTTTGAAAACTCTGCCCACCTTTGTGTTGTTAAAAATATTACAGGAACTTTTTCACCAGCTAAAGATAAATCTATATCGTTATTTACATAGTTAATCATCTCAGCGTCCATATCTTCATGTAAGATACCTTTGGGTAGATAAGTACCCTTATTAGCAATATCGTCTAATATACTCTGTCTTTGTGCAAACCCCTGTTTGTGTGGAGTTATTTTTAAATCTTTTCTATAGTTCTTTGGTAATCCCATAATTATCTTCCGTCAAATTCATCTAAGTCAGTTGGTACACAAGTTATAGTCCTATAAAATCCTTTATAACCGACTATTGTATGTGCATTATCTGCATTTATTCTACCATCATTAGAAACAGTAAAGTATTTTATTTTTGTTTCAGTTTCTGCGTAACCTATGTAATCACCATAACTAATATCTACACCTAATTCATCTAACTGATCTTGATAAACACCAATAGTTATATTACCACGCTCTAAATACCTTAAAGAACCATCAGAATTATAGTTTTTATTTGTTGGTGCTGAATAACTAAAATTCACAGGAATTTCCACAGGAGGTTTAAAACTAATTTCACCTTTCCCTGCTTCACCATAGATATCATCAGTGGTGGTTTCTTCCCTATCAACTTGATATAGTATGACTTTTATATTAATATCACCTTCTAACCATTCTCTACCAAAACCAATCTCTAATTCAAAATCCTCCGCAGAAAAAAATTTATTTAACCTTTCAATAGGGACTCTTTTTTGTTGTGACATAATTCTTTTATAGATAAATATTTATTTTTAGGAAAAAAATCCTTATAATTATAATTATGTTGGATGTTAAAGATATAAAAAATCTTGACGGTGAGGATTTGCTTGTCACATATGAGGGAAATAACCCTTATATAAACTATATGAAAAAAAAATTTCAGACTGAAAAAAAATATTATTTAACCAATAGTCAATCTAAATATGTTAAGAAATATTTTAATGTTGAACCTAAGAAACTTAACAAAGTAATTGAATTAACTAATTATTTTTCTGAAGAATTAAAAAATGAACATAAATTAAAAATTACCCCTAAAAAAATATTTGTAGAAACTTTATTAGCTGAATCAGATAAAGCTATACACATAATCTGTAAACTATATAAAAATCAAAAAGATGTAAAGTTAATTTGGATCCCCAAAACACAAATATTAGATGACATACATTATGAAGATATAGAAGTTAATATCGATTTTGATAAATATTCTGAGTTAGACAAAAGAGGGTGGAAAGCGTTTAACCATCAAGAAGATGGTATAAAGTTTCTTTTAAAAAATAAAAAATGTATATTGGCAGATGATATGGGATTGGGTAAAACATACCAATCTATAGTTGCTGCATTAGAATGTAACGCAGAAAGAGTTTTAATAATTTGTCCTTCTTCCCTTAAAATAAATTGGATGAGAGAAGTTCAAAACTTCTGTGACGATGTTTCTATTATAAGTGGTAATCATTGGAGTCCTAGTAGGTTTACTATTGTTAATTATGATATTTTAAAAAACTTTCATACTGTTGCAGAAAGAAATAAAGAGTATGAAGATTGGGAACTGATGAGAGACATTGTAGAATTTAATCCCGATTTATTAATATTAGATGAAGCACATTATGTTAAAAACCATAAAAGTAAAAGGGGTGCAATCTTAAAAGACTTATCTAAAAACTTTGGATGTGAAAGAGTATGGTTATTAACTGGTACACCTATTGCTAATCGCCCTATGGATTATTATAACCTATTGGCAATTATAGACTCACCAATTACAAACAATTGGGTTCATTATGCAAAGACATATTGTGATGGTATGAGATTTAAAAAAGGTGGTAGGTATATTTGGGTAACAAAAGGTGCATCTAACTTAGATGAACTATCGGCAAAGACAAAAAGAACCATTCTTAGAAGGAAAAAAGAAAATGTGTTAGATTTGCCTGAAAAATTAATTACACCTGTTTATTTAGAATTAGAAAATGTTGATGGTTATAAAAATGTTTGGAATGAGTATTTAGAACAACGTAAGTTAGATGGTAAAAAAGGTAACCCAGCTAAAGATTTAGTAGAAATGACTCTATTAAGAACTTTTATTGCGATGGAAACTGTACCTTATACTATAGAAAAAACAGAAGAAGCTTTAGAATTAAATAAAAAAACGATTATATTTTGTAACTTTAATGACGAAATGGATTCTTTTATTAATCATTTTGGTGATAAATGTGTGTGTGTTAGAGGTGGAATGTCTGATAAACAAAAACAACATGCGGTGGATAGATTTCAAGAAGACGATAGTTGTATGGTTTTTGTTGGTCAAATTAAAGCTGCGGGTGTAGGTTTAACTTTAACTAAGGCGGAAATTGTTATTATGAATTCATTAGATTGGGTTCCAGGAAATCACGAACAAGCGGAAGATAGAGCATATAGAATTGGACAAAGTGAAACTGTTAATATTTATTATATGTTAATGGATGATACTATTGATACATTGGTATGGAACATACTAAATGAAAAAAAGAAAGTTATCGGAACCATAATGGGGGAAGATGAGATAATAAATGAATTTTTAAATAAAATAGACAATGAAAGTTAAAATATTCTCAATGGAAGGTTGTCCACATTGTGACAACTTAAAAGAACAATTAAAAGAAAGTAATATTGATTTTATCGAATTAGATGTTGATAAACATGAAGAGTTATATGAAAAATTTTCTAAAAAAGTAGATAATGAATTTTTACCTGCAATTATGATAGGTAAAACTGCGTTTGTACCTGATAGATCATTTAATACTATTAATGAAGCAGTAGATTTGGTTAAGCGACACCTTCAGGTGCTTTAGGACCAGGACCATTTAGATTAAAATTAACGTTATCTTGTTTTTTACCGTCTATCATATCCCCTAAAACGTTTATAATGTTATCATATTCGGTATCGTGTTCTGCAGCAAAACCTTCTTGTCTACCACCATCACTCAACAAAGACATTCGTATACTATTTAAAACCTTTTCCATATTTTTATCATCTACGTTTTCTAACGCAGATTCAATATCTCTAAGTGCATCTATTAAATGTTGCATCGCTTTATAGGATAATCCTAACGCAATCTCATCTTGTGTTTCATAAACATCGGTTCCATTAAAACCTATTCTATTAGTTTCCTCTTTTAATATTTTTTTAATCACATTTTTCATCATTTAATAAATATTGCAATATTTATAAATAAACAATAGATTATGCCAAATTCTTTAAACGATAATTTAAAAGAAGATTTATTTACACAAATTAAACATAGGTTAGGTGCACCAATTAGAAAAATAGAGTTGGATTGGGATCAAATGAACTCTCTTTTGGAAACTGCCGTTGAGGATTATGCTCAAAGAGTACAAGATTGGTTAATTGAAAACCAATGGTCTTCTTTATTAGATAAAGATGCTAGTAAAGTAGATATCGCATTTGCATTAACTACTAGATCTTTGGATTTTGAAAGTAACTTTTCATATGCTTATTCTAAACAAGTTGGTTTACAAACTAGGGGACCTTGGGAACTCAAAAAGGATTATGTTACTATAATTGCAAATCAGCAAGTTTATCAGATACCTAAAGGTAGAGAAATAAATGAAATACTTTGGATAACACCTAACTCTACCGATCACGCACTTTATTCATTTGCTGGTTTTGGTGATTATGGGTTTGGTGGTGGATTCGGACAAGTACCATATGCAGGATGGGGACAAGGTGGTGGATTAGGAAATGGTGGATTTTATGTGGCACCAGCATTCGATGTATTGTTAAGGGCACAAGATTTTAGTCTTAAATCTAAATTATTAAGAAGTGAATTATCTTACAAAGTAACCGCAGGACCTAATGGTACTAGATTATTACACCTTATGCCTATACCAGGAAGTAGATTGTCTTTTGCTGGTGGCGGTTTAGTCGGTGGACAAGTTGGACTTGCAGGTACGAAAGTATGGTACCATTATTACGATGTTACAGACGAAAATAGAGATGAATGTTTAGCAGATAATCCTGACATTATTAAATTACCTAATGACGTACCTTTATCTAAGATACAATACTCACAATTAAATGAACCAACAAGAGTGTGGATAAGAAGATACCTTACGTCTTTATTTAAAGAATCTTTAGGTAGGGTTAGAGGTAAATTTCAAGGTGCATTAAAAGTACCTGACGCTGAATTAACTATGGACTATGATAGTTTACTTAGTGAAGGTAAAGAAGAACAACTTAAATTGTTAGAACAATTAGACCTAAGATTAGAAAGACTAAGTAATGTTAAACAGTTAGAGAATAAAGGATTGGAAGCGGAAAATCTTAATAAATCATTAGGTTACCGTCCTTTGGGTTTTTACGTCATATGAGAATTCATCATCTATTCCATAATCTTCGAACATATATGTTGGAGAAACACCTATTTTTTCCCAAAATTCTAATTCCTCATCAGTAATAGTTAACAATTCATCTAACTTATCTTGATCCCCATCTTTAAATGGTTGTCCTGATGTTAATTCTAATTCTTGACGAGTATAATATTTTCTATCGGAAGGATTAGAAATTAAAATATCATCCCTTAATGAAGGATCGAAACAAACTAATAATGGTTTAACTCTTTTATTAAAAGCGTCTAAATATCTATCTATATTATATTCACCTGTAGCTTCTGGATCGTTTTCTATAATATTG
>CENS01044223.1_pt1 | contig 16306 bp, 22 predicted proteins | sample 530201 | NCBI WGS metagenome assembly CENS01 (sample SAMEA2619747, study PRJEB7988) | marine metagenome | biome: marine biome (ENVO:00000447); feature: surface water layer (ENVO:00002042); material: "saline water (ENVO:00002010), including plankton (ENVO:xxxxxxxx)" | depth 5 m | reverse complement strand
CTTATAGTCTAATGCAAGTTAACCACGGTTAATTCAGTGGTAACGACAAGCCCTTTCCAGTTAACCGTGGTTAATTGGTTTGTTTGTTTTATCATCTGTTTTTTTTATTTGGCCTGATTGATTAACCACACTTGCATAATGGCAAGGTTTGCTTTAATGTATAATCAGGGGTTCGCTCCTAGATAACGAGTGTGACAAAAATATCACACCATAATTAACCACGGTTAACCCATAGAAAAAAGGAACAAGGATATGACTACATTACTAAAAAATACTGAAGCCCTTGATGCACAATTCGGCGCGGCCCACGAGGCCGTTCAAGATATCATTGAACTACAGGAAAAGGCTGAAGGCGTTTCTGGGCAAATTGGCACGGTTGCCGATACGCTGTTTTCTGAGATTGTAACCATCCAGAAAGAAACAGAGCAAACCGCCGCGCAAATCTTCAACACGTTAGCTTACTTGTCGGGTCACGATTATTATCAGGATGAGGCTGGCAATCCTGACAGCAACGGTAAAAAGAACAATCGCGGCGCACCATGGCCAAAGGGGACACTTTCAACTTATCGCGCCCAGTGTCAAAAGGCTGAACGTGCTGAATGTGAAGGCGGACTAGATAAGCCTGTTTCATCTTTTGATAGCTTCAAAGAGCTACGTGCTGAAGTTAATCCACGCGAAAAAAGGGTGGATGAATTACTGGACTTAATCAAAAAGTATCGCAAAGAATTGAGCAAGGACGATGCACAGCACGTTGACGTTGACGCCTTCAATTATATCAATGGATATGTGTCTAAGATTATCGAGCAGCGCGAAGAAACACGGCGCGAAAAAGAGGCCGCGCAGATTGCGGCAGAACTGGCAAGGGTAAAGGCCGAAGAACAAGCCGCAAAAGCAAAAGAGGAGGCCACAAAGCAAAAGCCGCTCACAAAGGCCGAAGCCGCCAAGCGTGAGGCCGCGCAATCTGCAAAGGCCAGTGTTAAGTCGAACGCAAAGAAAAGGAAGGCCGCATAAAATGCTGGAGTATATAATAGCCTTCTATTGTGGGTTCGGACTTGCTGTTATAGCTTTTTGGGTCTGGATGGTGTTCAACCTGAAATAATAAAATCTTAAGAGTCCTCACAAGAAATTGTGGGGACTTTTTTTTCATCAATTTTTTTTGCCATCCTATCATCCTATCATACCGTATTCCGTCAGTTAACCACGCTGGACGTATACCTTACACATTGGTAATATATACATAGTGGGTCTTGTATACCCGCTGTTTCTCAAAAATCATGGAAGGAATACCGCAATGCCGCTAGATACTAGCCAACAGTTAACCACGGTTAACTCAAAGATACGCAAGGCTGACAAGAACAAGCCAGCGTTTACCATGTACCCGAATGCCAGACGTACTGTTGAGGACTGCACTACTGGGGTTCTGAAGGTATCGCGTAACAAGAAGATATCTAAAGACAAACTACCCATGATTCGCAAGGGTGAGTTTGCTGGTTATGTCATCTTCACACTTACCCTTGAAGAACGTGCTACTTGCCCTCGCACTTGTTACCATTGGGATGACTGCTACGGCAACAATATGGCCTTTGCCCACAGGTTCAACCATGGCAAGGCTCTTGAGGATGCCATTGAGCGCGAGATTGCCGAACATTGCGCCATTTACAAGGGCGTTATCGTGCGTCTTCACGTTCTGGGTGACTTCTATTCGGTCGATTACGTCAAGCACTGGCAAGACCTTTTGTCCCGCCATGACAACCTCGCTGTCTGGGGCTACACAGGCTACGCACCCAACAGTGACATTGGCCTTGCTATCCGTGCGGTTCGTGGTGGTTTTGGCACTCGCTTTTCCGTGCGGTTCAGTAATGCACCTGATGAAGTCTTTTCCGCTAACTCAACCGAAGTAGCCGAAGAAGAAAGTGGCAAGTCTGCCGTATGTCCCGAACAAACTGGTAAGGCTGAGTCGTGCGCTACTTGCACGTTCTGCTGGTCTGCACAGACCCGCCAAGTTTTGTTCCTTACCCATTAGAAACAAGGGAGAAAAACCAATGACAATTCTAGATATCAAAGAGGGCATCCGTCATCACTTGAGGATGCTGGCTGAAGCCGCAGTCCGTGGCGATAGGGTAACCGCAGGGGAGCATTTCGCTGAAATTATGTTACTGACTGACAAGCTAGGTGGATTCCATGACCCAAAATAAAATATATGTTTTGCTGAATATTGTTGATGGTGAAACAAGTCTTTGGACACTCCCCGAAATACTGGAAGAAATCAACCGTGACCGTTCAGACGAATGGACTCCCTATGATGAATCCGATTGGCGCGAGGGTCTTGATGAATTTACGAACTTTCAACTGTTGGCAGAAGTGGACAGGGAACGTCATTTATTTAGAGTGGACAGGGGGAGATGGCAGATGTTTAACGTAAAGCGAAATGGGCAGGGATTGTTTAACGTAAAGCGAAATGGGCAGGGATTGTTGAACGTGTACCACGGTGACAAGCAAACCGAATGGAAAATCAGCAACAACGGTGGTAGGTGGAAACTTTACTGCGTTCTAAACAATCAGACGCATGAACACCCTTTTGATTTTGCACCACTGATACACCACCCAGAGAAGCTGTCCGATAAACTGGGTGAAATTCTAAAAGGGGATTCCGATGACTAAAATTTTAGACATTGTAGCCGAGCTTCTTTTTTGTGTTGTTTGGTTTGTTCTCCTACCCTTGTTTATCACTGTGGCCCTAAGTTAACCACGTTGGACATAACCCTTACAGTCTGGCAATATATACAGACATTATAGTTTCCTCCCTGAGAAGCCTTGGGGGTGGCGATTAGTTAACCACGGTTAATTGAAAGTCACCCCTCTTTTTCTGCCTTCTCGAAATTATCCGAAAGGACATCACGACATGAATATATTTTACCTTGATGAACAGCCGAACCTTGCGGCTCAGTTTCTGTGTGACAAGCACATACCAAAGATGGTTCTTGAGACTGCACAGATGTTGTGTACCGCTCAACACGTAAACGGCTGTGGTCACGATGGGCTGTACAAACCAGCCTACATCAAGCACCCATCTACTCAGTGGGTTGGTTCATCCTTGTATGCATACGAGTGGACGTACCACCTTTTTCTTGACCTGTTGCACGAGTATGAATATCGGTTTGACAAGATACACTCGTGTGACCAGTTGCGTGAGCATCTAGGTGTATTTCCATCCTGTCATAAGGGCGAACCTTCCGCGCCACCTCAGTGTATGCCCGAAGAATACAAGGGTATTGATACCGTGAGTGCATACCGCCGCTACTACATTGGCGAGAAACTATCGTTTGCCAAGTGGGTGCGTGGCACTCCCTCTCCGTACTGGCTACACGACAAGCAGTACCGCCCGTCTACCAGACGCGAGTCAGTTCAGGGTGATATTGAACGTCTACTTGGCCTTTGGAATGGGGAGACTGCGTAATGGCTAACTTTGCTGTAAAGTTACGAGGCGAATACTGGCTATCCTTTTTTCAAGAACCATACAATGGCTATGACGCAGACGAGGGAATGTATACCTGTGAGGTTGCCCTCATGAATGGTCATGGCAATGATGCTATGGTTGGTGAGCCTGTTCGCTTCTCTGATGCAGAGGAGTTGATATATATTATGGCATCACTTCTTGCTGGTGATGAGAAACTCTTTCGTAACCAATACACCTTTGAGTTTGATATGACGGGCAACGATAACAAGCCAGTTAACCAGACTTGACCTATATCTTACCAAAGTGCATAATGTACATACTGGATTACTGTCCTGAGTATGACGGCCTCTTAAACTACTCACTTCCGATAATTAACCACGGTTAACTCTATATCTAGGAAAGGATATAAAGAACATGAACTACGTTAATCCAATACTGGCACAGCCAGAGCCGTTTAAGTCCACAATGCTTCCTGAAGTACGTAGGAAGGTTTCTCGTGGTCATCTGTCCAAGTACAGCAAGGCTGAACAGAAGCGTATTATTGAACACGCTCTTGTCCACAAAATTCGCTTTGTTGACCTTGCAAAACATTTCAATGTTTCACTGGCTACCGTCTACAACTGGCGCAGTGATTACATGGTTGGGATGTACGCTGATGAGGTCATCTACAATCAGACCATTTCCTTCAGACGCTCATACTGAGCGTGGGGACACACGAACTTATTGTGAGGATATTCGGTAAGTTGTTTATCCTCGCAGTGCTTTTCTACTTGTTCTACCTAATCGACTATTTCTCTAGCTAAAATAAGGAAAACCATGGCTATGACTACCAACGAAATCAAAAAAGGCATGAAGTTTAAGCTGGCAAACGGCTGGATGGCTACCATGCGCGATAACAAAAAAGGCAATATAAGACAGGCAGAGGTGCAAGGGTTGTATACCGAAGTTGGTTCTGTTTATGCTCACGATATCATCTCGTGTAAACCAGATGCGAATGTGGATGTGTGGCATACCATTGTTCTGACGGATAAACAAAAGCAACACGCATCCATTGTCGGAAATCTTTTTGGGTAGAAAGGGGAGAGTGTTAAAGTGAATACAGAATCAAAAATAAACGCCCTACCAAAACCAAAGTGGTGGTACTTCACCGTATTCGGTGTGCAAATATATATTGATTACCACTCGGTTCGCGAAGTTTTGACGTTTGACTTACACGTAGATAAGTCTAACTGTGATGTACAGGTTTCACTAGCGAAACTGTATATCATCATTTCCCACTAAGGGGGGCTGATAAAAGAACGGGCGGTTCGTTCACAACCCGCCACCTGAAAGGAGAATATAAAAATGAACATTAAAGACCTACTCATGTGTATGGAGCAGTTTAGGAATCTAAATCCTAATATGCCCATACAGCAAGCACAGACATTTCTGTACATCTGCCAGCATGAGAACAAGCCAGATGGGTTAACAATCAAGGACATTAGTGATGCCCTTGGTTTTTCCCATGCCTCTGCCAGCCGCAATGTTGCGGCATTTACTGACTGGTCACGCCATAGGAGAAGCGGTCACGACTTGGTAGTTGCGCTGGAAGACCCGATGGACAGGTCAAGAAAACTTGTCTCACTTAACGCACAGGGGGTGCGTATGAAAAAACTATTGGAGGCTCAATGACGGTACGGCAACGAGGAAAAGGTTGGCAAGTTGATGTATTTGCCAACGGTAAACGTGCAAGAAGAAACTTTGACTTGTACGAGGATGCGTTGGCATGGGAAAAAGAAGCCAAGCAATCCTTGAAGATTGGACGCCCGTTAACCGTGGTTAACTCTACAGCCAAGGTTAACGGATGGACACTGAAGGATGCCGCAGAGCGTACTTTTGTTATGCGGTGGGAGAACTCTAAGTCAGAGAAAACCCACCTCATCAACATGAGAAAGAACCTTGAATATTTTGGTAACAACTGTCTACTCACAGATATAACAACAGAGAGAGTGGATGACCTTATCCTACACCTGAAAAGTACACGGTTGTCTGGTTCAACAATCAATCGTGTACTTATGAATCTCTCTCGCATTCTTCGGACTGCGAGGGAGTACAACAAAATGACTCACCATGTCTTCATCCATAGACAGCCAGAGGGGGAACACCGTCTGCGCTGGTTGACGGAAGAAGAGATGGTGATGATGACAGGATTGGCGGCAGATATGGGGTATGTTAATTTGCATGATGCCATGATTGTTGCTGTTGATACTGGTGTTAGAAGAAGTGAGCTTATGCGTATCAAAAAGGCTGACATAACGGCTCAAGGTCTGGGTGTATGGGAGAGCAAAGCACAGCTTCCCAGAATTATACCGCTCACAAAAAGAGCTAGAGCCGTGCTTGAGAATAGAACAGGTGACCCCTTCATGTTCCCACAGAAGGAGTTCATTCGTTCTGCCTTTGAGAGAGTAAAGCATCACTGTGGTCTGGGTAATGATGTTGTATGGCACACACTACGTCATACGTTTGCATCAAGACTTGTTCAGAGGAACGTACCAATACAGGTGGTACAGAAACTGATGGGCCATAAAACTATACAAATAACAATGAGATATGCTAAAATAAATGATACAAATATGGTGAATGCCATAAGTGTATTAGATAATTTATCTACGGAGTAATTTGTGACAACCAGTGTGACAATACTGGCACAAACGGAGCGAGCGTGGTGGAATTGGTAGACACACAGGACTTAAAATTCTGAGCCTTTTCAATGGCGTGGGGGTTCGAGTCCCCCCGCTCGTACCAATGAGAACAGACTTAAAATCGTGTGTAACTAATATACACATTGGTATATCTGCCTCAAACGTATAGCCTGTATCAAATACTCCTACATATCTTATAAATGAGAGCGGGTCTTACACTAACGTAAGACTCGTTTTCCATTGTCACAAACTCCTGTGACGGTGGTGACAATTAATGGACATTATAGCCCTCGCTGGGTCAACTCTAGTTACCTATAGGAGTAACGATGAACCAACATCTCTTAGAAATTCAGAGAAAGTTAGAAGCTGATATGCAGACCAAGGGTATTGATTACTACAGGTCTGAGGTCAGTAAAGCTATTGAGCAAACCAACGAGTCAACGACTCTGTATGGTATACTCGCAATGAAGAAGTCAGTGGACTCTGTTACCAAGTGTATTGAGGAGTTTCTTGACGATGCCTTTACAGGCAAGGCTGGTAGGCTATCGTCTGCTGGGCATCTACTGTCCCTTCTTGACCCCGAAGTTGCCGCCTACCTGTCGCTGAAGAGTGTTATAGACTCTGTGTCCAAAAACCAAACGCTAACCAAGTGTGCTATGGGTATAGCTGGTATGCTAGAAGACCAGTTCAAGTTCTCCATGTTTGAAGAGCAAGAACCACACTGGTTCAGACGTATCCAAAAGGATGTCAACAAGCGTACCAGCAATCGGTACTTCCGCCGCTACGCCATCATCCACACGATGAACAAGAAAGCCCTGATTGACCACGAGCCGTGGAGTAAGCAAGAGAAGATGCACCTCGGCTGTAAACTGGTTGACCTTATCATTCAGTCCACAGGTCTTGTGGAGTTAACTACCCACACGTTTGGTCGCACCAAGCGAGTGTTATATCTTACGCCCACCGAAAAGACTATGGAGTGGATTGATAGAATTAATGCTCGTGGTGAGATACTTGCGCCTCGCTATATGCCGTGCGTTGTACCACCGCGTGATTGGACTTCTCCTACTGACGGTGGGTATCACACAAGACACATTCGTCCTCTACCACTCATCAAGACGGTGAACCGCCGTTACCTTGAGGAGATGGAGCATCACGAGATGCCAGAGGAGTATAGGGCTATCAACGCTCTACAAAAGACCAAGTGGGCGGTCAACAAGCCTATACTAGAAGTGATGAAGACAGTGTGGGAGTCTGGCGATAGCTGGGGCGGTTTACCACAGCGTGGCCCTCTGCCTCTACCGCCCACGCAGTTCCCTGATAAACCTAAGTCAGAGATGACTGAGGCTGAACGGGTTATGTTCAAAGAATGGAAACACGCCGCCGCAAGGGTGCATCAGTCCAACTCTAGGCTAAATAGCAAACGTCTACAGCTTGTTCGTACCATGTCTATGGCAGACAAGTTCAAGGACTTTGATGAGTTCTACTTTGTCTGGCAGAACGACTTCAGAGGACGTAAGTACGTTGTCAGTAGCTTTCTTAGTCCACAAGGGCCAGACTATGCCAAAGCGTTACTTACTTTTGCCAACGGCGTACCGCTGACCTCAGAGGGTATATACTGGCTGGGTGTTCATGGTGCTAACTGTTTCGGTGAAGACAAGGTATCGTTTGATGACCGCGCTTATTGGGTAAGTAAGAATACCGATGCTATCGAAGCCTGTGCGGAAGACCCCTATGAGAATACGTGGTGGACAAAGGCCAGTGACCCATGGATGTTTCTTGCGTTTTGCTTTGAGTGGAGAAAAGCGGCTGTTGGTCGTATCTCACATTTACCAGTGAGCCTTGATGGGTCTAACAACGGGCTACAACACCTGAGTGCCATTAATCTCGACATGAAGGGTGGTGAGTCAACCAACCTTGTACCGTGTGAGATACCTCGTGACATTTATCAGGATGTAGCTGATGAGGTTAATCAGGTTCTGGAGAGTCGTAAGTCGCATGATGCCATGGCTCGTGAGTGGCTTGAGTTCGGTGTCACTAGAAAGTGTACCAAGCGGCCTGTGATGGTAGTCCCATACGGCGGTAAGATATACAGTACCCGTCAGTATATTGAGGATTACATTACTGACCGTATTGAAGAAGGGACTTTATCGCCTTGGGGACATGACCTGTTTGAACCTAGTCACTATCTTGCTGACATTGTGTGGGCTTGTATCTCAAAGGTGATTACCGCCGCCCGTACAGTTATGGATTGGCTACAAGAGATATCCAGTATTGTATCGGCAGAGAACCTTCCAGTTATCTGGGAGACACCAACAGGGTTTCTGGTGCATCAGATGTATCCAGAGACACGAAGCAGACGCATCACAACCCACATTGATAATAGCCTTATCAAGCCACAGGTTCGTGAGCAAAACTACATGAAGTCAGACCGCCGCCGCGCAGTCAACGGAGCAAGCCCTAACTTTATCCACTCGCTGGATAGCGCGGCTATGACGTTCACTATTAACAACTGTGTGGATGTAGGGATTACTGACTTTGCCATGGTACACGATAGTTATGGTGTACACGCCTCACTTGTACCTAAATTGTACGAGCAGACACGGGCTTCTTTTGTTCGTATGTACGAGCAGAATGATGTCCTTGAACAGTTCAAAGGCTTCGCTCTTGAAGTCGTAGATGAAGTACCTACACCACCGCAAAAAGGTAGCTTAGACCTTTCTCTCGTGAAGGAGTCTAAATACTTTTTTGCTTAGTCTTACCAAAGTGTAATGCTTGCACATTTATGGACATTATAGTTATGGAAAAACATACCGAAGCTCTTCTTGTACTTTACAAGATTCTAATTCGCCGTGACCTCGCAGTCCCAGTGGATTTAACAGCCCGACTTATCGAAGCGGGTATTGACTTAACCATGGTTAACCATAAGGAGACAGAATAATTATGGCAACCTTACGTACTAGCAAAGGATTGGCCTACTGGCCTCATATCTTTACACCTGACACACAGTTCAACTCTGACGGTGACTACTCAGTGAAGTTCCGTGTGGCTGGTGAAGACGCAATCAACCTTCAGAAAAAAGTTGATGCGCTGGGCGAAGAGTCAGTCCAGAAAGCAAAGACAGAAAACCCTTCCAAAAAGATTAAGTTAGCCAACGTACCCTACAATGAAGTTCTGGATGAAACTGGCAATCCAACTGGTCAGCTTGAGTTTAAGTTCAAGCAAAAGGCAAAAATCCAAACCAAGAATGGGCCTATGGATATGAAGGTTGCAGTGTTGGATGCCAAGGGTACTCCGATTACTGAGCCTGTGAATATGGCTAACGGTTCTGAGGTCAAAGTAGCCTTTGAACCAAACCTGTACTACGTCCCATCTTCTGGGGCTGGTGTATCTCTGCGCCTCAAGGCTGTTCAGATAATCAACCTCATTGAATATGAGTCCAACGACTTCGGCTTCGGAGAAGAAGAAGGCTACACGCACGATAACAATAATAATAATGGTAGCGATAATGCCCAAGAAGACAACGAAGAGTTCTTCGGTAACAACGAAGACGAAGAAGAAGACTTTTAGAAGTAAGTTTGAGGAATCTGTTGCAAAGAACTTAGACAGTCAGGGTGTAGACTACGAATACGAAGCCTACAGATTGCCCTACATTGTCGAGCGTAACTACCTACCCGACTTCCGACTACCCTCTGGGGTTTATGTCGAAGCAAAGGGATATTTCAAGTCTGCTGACCAACGCAAGCATAAGCTACTGAAAGCACAAAGCCCTGATATTGAGGTTCGCTTTGTCTTTCAGAATGCCCGTGGTCGTGTTCAAGGAAGCAAACTCACTTGCATCGAATGGTGTGAGAAGAATGGCTTTCTGTATGCAGAGGGTACAGTCCCAAAGGAATGGTTACATGAGTGAAAGACAACAAACAGATTACATTATGATTCACTGTGCCGCCACGAAGCCATCTATGGATATTACTGCAAAGGATATTGATAAGTGGCATCGTCAAAAAGGCTGGCGAAAGATTGGTTATCACTGGGTTGTTTGTCGTGATGGCACAGTCGAAGAGGGCCGTGAAATATCAGAGGTTGGCGCACACTGTCGTGGTTATAACGACAAGAGTATCGGCATCTGCATGGTCGGCGGCATAGATGAAGAAGGTAATCCTGAATCAAACTTTACAAGTGAACAATGGGATGCGCTGGCAAAGCTAGTGTGGCAAATGAAACTTCCGTACCCAGATGCGGAAGTCGTAGGTCATAACGAGTTTTCCTCTAAGGCGTGTCCTTCTTTTAATGTGAGGGAATGGTGGAACGCAACGGAAGTAATTTCGTAGCTCACATACCTTGCCCAGCTTGTCCGTCATCAGATGGCTTTGCAGTCTATGATGATGGGCATGGTTGGTGCTTTGTGTGTGGTCACTACGGAGACAGTAATCAGGAAGAGCGGAGACAGAGTAAAGTGAACCACGATTTAGTCAAAGGCGGCTCATACAAAGCACTAGCCAAACGAAACATTAATATGGAAACCGTAAAGAAATGGGGTTATCAGGTAGGTAAGTTCAAAGGCAAGCCTGTTCAGATAGCCAACTACAAAAACCGTGATGGTGATTTAGTTGCTCAGAAGTTGCGGTTTCCAAATAAAGACTTCTTGTTTATCGGTGACACCAATGACATTGGCCTATACGGACAGTGGCTATGGCGTGATGGTGGTAAGCGAGTAGTTGTTACCGAAGGGGAGATTGATGCCCTTTCGGTCAGTCAGGTCTTAGGTACATCATGGCCTGTGTGTTCCGTTCCTAACGGCTCACAGGGGGCAAAGAAAGCCCTTCAGAAATCACTTGAGTGGCTTAACAAGTTTGACAGCGTTGTTCTGATGTTTGACTCAGATGATGCTGGTCGAAAAGCCGCAAAGGACTGTGCCACTTTGTTCCCGTCAGGCAAGTGCAAAATTGCACATTTGCCCTTGAAGGATGCCAATGAGATGTTGGTAGCTGGTAAGACCAAGGACATCAACAACGCCATGTTCGATGCCAAGGATTATCGTCCTGACGGTATTATCAATGGGGATTCTCTGTGGGATGTTGTTACCAAAGAAGATAACACTCAGTCCTATGAGTACCCCTACCACGGACTCAATGAGAAAACCCTTGGAATACGTAAGGGTGAAATCGTAACTGTGACCGCTGGTAGCGGCATAGGGAAAAGTCAACTCTGTAGAGAGTTTGCTCACTTCCTTCTGCAACAAGGTGAGACTATAGGTTACATAGCACTAGAGGAGTCGGTAAAACGTACTTCCTTGGGCCTCATGTCTATAGCTATGAACAAACCCTTGCACCTTGGTAACTCTACCGCAAAGGAAGAGGAGCTAAAGGAAGCGTTTGACTCTACCCTTGGTACAGGCCGTGTGTATCTTTATGACCACTGGGGTTCAACCGAAAGTGAGAACCTCATGGACAAGATACGCTACCTAGCCAACGGGTGTGGCTGTGGCTTCATTGTTCTTGACCACATTAGCATAGTTGTTAGTGGCATGGAGAATGGTGATGAACGGCGGATGATTGATAACACCATGACGAAGCTCCGCGCTCTCGTTGAGGAAGTTAAGATTGGTCTGGTTCTCGTAAGTCACTTGAAGCGTCCCGAAGGTAAGGGACACGAGAATGGCGCACAAACAAACTTGTCACAACTCAGAGGCAGTGCGGGTATCGGGCAACTATCCGATATCGTGTTGGGCTGTGAGCGTGACCAGCAAGACCCAGAAATGGCAAACGTAACTCAAGTTCGTGTGTTGAAAAACAGATGGACGGGGGAGACAGGCATTGCTTGTAGCCTTGAGTACGACAAGTACACAGGCCGAATGACTGAGTTGGCGATACCAGACGCTGAAGATGAGACTAACCCCTTCCCTGTAGAAAAAGGAGAGTTCTAGTGGCTAAAATGAGAATGGATTTGGATGTTCATACAGAACTGACACGCGAAGGTGTGGAAGTAACCTTGATGATGTCAGGCGATGATGAAGGTATAACAACCACCGTCACCTATGATGATTTGTTCGATGACATCAAAGATGTCTACCTTACAGACCACCCCGAAGATATGAGAGAAATACAAGCCATTGCAAAGGGTATGGCTGACATGAGTAAAGACCTGTTCTGCTTACTGCCAGCGGCGGATATAGATGAAGTACAAGAGGATGCTTAATGAGGTTAGTATTCGATATTGAAACCGATGGTTTATTGGATACAGTCTCTAAAGTTCACTGCATTGTCGCTCGTAACATTGATGATGACAAAGAATATGTCTTCGTTGGTAACGACTGTCGAGAGGGCGTTAAGTTCCTCGCAAGTGCAGACACTCTCATAGGCCACAATATTATAGCCTTTGATATCCCTGTTCTACAGAAGTTATACCCAGACGTTGAGTTAACCACGGTTAACTGGGTGGACACTCTAGTCCTCACTCGCCTCATCTGGCCTGATAGAAGAGACAGAGATTACAAGCTATTCCGTAGTGGCAAACTACCGCCAAAGCAAATTGGCTCTCATAGTCTAAAGGCATGGGGCTACCGCATTGGTGAGTACAAGGGGGAGTTTGGAGAAACAACCGATTGGGCAGAGTTCAGTGATGATATGCTGAAATATTGCCAGCAAGACGTTGTTGTGAACTTGAAGCTGTACCTCAAGATTGAGGCTATGGACTACTCACAGGATGCTATCGACTTAGAACACAGCATCCACAAAATATTGGTGCAACAGGAACACGATGGATTTCCGTTTGATGAACGGGCGGCAGAGAAGTTGTTTGTTGTTCTTAACGAAAGACGGTTGGAGATTGAGCGTGAGCTTATGAACAGCCAACCCCCGTGGATTGAAGAGACTGAGTTCATACCAAAGGTCAATAACAAGACACGAGGGTACGAGAAGGGTGTGCCTTTTATTAAGACAAAGGAGATACCCTTTAATCCTAATAGTCGTGAGCATATCTCAAGAATGCTTATAGAAAAATACAACTGGCAACCAACCCTATTTACTGAGACAGGCTTGGCGCGAGTGGATGAAAAGGTACTGAGCGGTCTGGATTACCCAGAGGCTAAACTTCTAAACGAATCCCTCATGCTTCAGAAGCGTCTTGGTCAACTAGCGGAAGGTGCAAACGCTTGGTTAAAACTATCAAAGAATGGAGTAATACATGGGCGTGTTAACCACATGGGCGCAGTCACTTCGCGTTGCACTCACTCTAATCCAAATACGGGTCAAATTCCTAGTGTCTCCGCTCCTTACGGGAGTGAATGTAGGAGTCTTTTTCATGCTCCTACCAATTACATGGTCATGGGTTGCGATGTTAGCGGCCTTGAGTTGCGCTGTTTGGCTCATTTCATGGCTATATATGATGACGGTGAGTATGGTGATATTCTTCTTAACGGAGATATCCACACGGCAAATCAAAATGCGGCGGGACTACCCAGCCGCGATATGGCTAAGACATTCATATACGGTTTCCTATATGGGGCAGGTGATGAAAAGGTTGGCAGTATTGTCGGAAAGGGCAAAAAAGAGGGTGCAAGACTCAAACGAGAGTTTCTAAAGAAAACCCCTGCCCTTGATAAACTACGCAAAGCGGTCAGACAGAGCGCACTCCGTGGTTACCTAATTGGACTTGATAAAAGAAAGATGCCTGTTCGTAGTGAACACGCCGCGCTGAACACACTGCTTCAGGGCTGTGGAGCAATCATCTGTAAACGATGGGTTGTCGAGTTTCACAAGCTACTCAAAGAGCATGGCTACAAACAACAAAAAGATTACTGGCAAGCCGCCTTTGTCCATGACGAAGTTCAGGTAATTGTCAGAGAAGAAATAGGTGATGACATTGGAAGACTCTGTATTGAAGCAATCAAACGAGCGGGAGACTACTACGACTTCAGAATCCCTCTCGATGGCGAGTACAAACTCGGAAGAAACTGGGCTGAAACCCACTAAAGAGAATCGTAAGAAGTTTGATATTGACTTAGCTTACGGTCACCTACACGAAGACCGCATCATAGATATGCTCCAGAACAAAAAGATAGAAGTGAAGACAGAGCGTGATATGTGGTCACGTACTGGTAACATAGCCATCGAATATGAGAGTTATGGTAAACCTAGTGGTGTCAACGCTACAGAAGCTGACTTCTGGTTTCATAACCTTGCTATCAAAGATGATGTTTACTGTACGTTGGTATTCTCTGTAGAAAACCTAAAGAAGATTGTTCACGGGTTGGATTACCACAAGAGCGTGAGCGGCGGTGATAACCATGCTTCCCGTATGTTTCTTGTAAATCTATCCAAGCTGTTCTCTACAGATACGCTAAAACTTTATAAGAACATATCCACTTTGGTATGAGGTACACACATGACAACATTACTTATAGACGGTGATATCATTGCATATCAGTCTGCGGCGGCTACAGAAGTAACTGTTGCTTGGGATGATGACCTGTGGACAGTCCATGGTTATGCGTCAGAAACCAACGCCCATGCAGACCAGACGATTACAAGGCTCATGGAAAAAGCAGATTGCTCTAGGTGTATCGTGATGCTCTCTAGTCGGAACAACTTCCGCAAAGAGCTAGACCCTGAGTACAAAGCCAACAGAGTAGGTAAGCGTAAGCCAGTTACATTGTCGGCAGTACGTGAGCATCTCTTTAACAACTACAAGGCCATGATTGGTGACCCTGTAGAAGCGGATGACTTGCTGGGAATCTTGCTTACTAAGAACCCTGAGAAGTACATCGTGTGGTCTATCGACAAAGACCTCAAGCAGATTGCTGGAAGACACCTTACTGATGACGGTGTTGTAACAATCACACAAGAAGAAGCTGACCGTGCCTTTTGGACGCAAGTTCTCACTGGTGATACTGCCGATAACTACAAAGGCATCTCAGGTGTTGGCCCAAAGACTGCGGAAAAGATTCTGGATGCTGATGACGGCAAGACCTATTGGCAGAAGGTTCTCACCGCATATGAGAAAGCAGGGCTGACCAAGAAGGATGCAGTCAAAACAGCAAGGCTTGCACATATCCTGACCAACGAAACTAAGAACACATTATGGAGTCCACCCAATGACTGATTACGGACGGATTATGCGTGAAATAGATGCAGAAAGGGAAGCACAGGATGTGGTCAACAGGCCCAAACACTACAACCAAAGCAGTATCGAATGCATTGAGGCAATCAAGGCGGCAACAGGTGATGGTTTTGAAGCCTATCTCCAAGGAAACATCCTCAAATATCTGTGGCGATACAAATATAAAAACGGGGTTCAAGACCTCAAAAAAGCCCAGTGGTACTTAAACAAATTAATAGAGGTGAAGAATGTCTGAGTTCGATAGTTACCAAAAGGAAGCACATAGCACAGCGGTTTACCCACCAGAGATGGGAATGGCGTACTGCGTCACTGGCCTGTGCGCTGAGACAGGTGAAGTAGCCGACAAGATTGCTAAGTATTATCGGGGCGATGGTGGCCTCGATGAACAGGGTCTGAAGAAAGAACTGGGGGATGTTCTCTGGTTCATTGCGGAGTTATCTACTCACCTTGGTTTTAACCTGAGTGAAGTAGCTCAACTAAATCTTACCAAACTAGCTGACCGAAAAAATAGAGATGCCCTCAAGGGTAGTGGGGATGAACGATAAATGGACTCATATCAACAATACATAGCTATATCAAAGTACGCACGGTTTATTGAATCAGAGGGTAGGCGAGAGACTTGGGAAGAGAGCGTAGATAGGTACATCAACTACTTCTCAGAAAAGTTTCCAATAGCAGAGAGCGAACTAAAGGAAGCGTCTAAATACATAAAAGAACTTGGTGTAGTCCCATCAATGAGGGCGATAATGACCGCTGGCCCTGCGTTAGACAGAGATAACATAGCTGGTTACAACTGTTCGTATCTTGCTGTAGATGACCCAAAGGCTTTCGATGAAACACTCTATGTTCTTATGTGTGGCACGGGAGTTGGTTATTCTGTAGAACGTGAGTTCGTTGAGAAACTACCTGAGATACCCGCAGACATTCACGACACAGATGAGGTTATCAAGGTCGAGGACAGTAAGATTGGATGGGCAAAGGGTCTACGTAAACTTATTGCTCGTTTATATGCTGGAGAGATTCCTAAGTGGGATTTATCAGGCATTCGTCC
>CENS01077577.1_pt1 | contig 16534 bp, 22 predicted proteins | sample 530201 | NCBI WGS metagenome assembly CENS01 (sample SAMEA2619747, study PRJEB7988) | marine metagenome | biome: marine biome (ENVO:00000447); feature: surface water layer (ENVO:00002042); material: "saline water (ENVO:00002010), including plankton (ENVO:xxxxxxxx)" | depth 5 m | reverse complement strand
ATCAAGTTGAGGAAACTGTTGTCAAAAAATGGTTTAGGGAAAGGCATAAGTTTTCATATACATTAATGCAGTTACATCATGCTCACCCTATGGTCTATTGGTTAAAATCTTTAGATCATAGGTTTGTTATGACTACGGCAGTAGCTTGTAGGCTTGGTGTTTGTGATCATGATTTATGTAATGGAGAAGATTGGCTTATCTATTCAGTAATAGCTAAACACTTTAGATGTAGCAATGATAAAGGTAAAAACATTGTTGCAGAAGGAGTAGATAGAGGTGATCTTATGTATATTGATCCGCCATCTCATGTGACAACGAGAGGTGCTTGTTTTACAGCTACAGATAAAATAATAAATACAATAACAGAGTCACTATCAAAAAGAGATATTATACTACAAACTAAAGAAACATTTACTAATGACAAATAATTTATCCAAGATATTATCCCAGATATTATCCCAGATATTATCCCATTTACAAATTAATACGGCTTGTACTAAAGTTAATTTTTATACGAATCATGTGGAGGAAACAATGTATATTAATTTAATTTTATTTAAGCTGTATGTATCAAGAGAGTCTGGAAGTTTTTTCTTTGATATTTGGAAGGAAGACTTTGAGACATTTATACGGCTTGGAAGATTACAGGCTATAATATCGCCATCATGGAGGGAGCACAAATTATGGCAGGACTACTTAGCGAAGAACAAATCGAAACAGCAAAATTAACACATAAATTAGTTAATCAGTTTCGTGTTATTGATTCGGACATAGCATCACAAACTATAGACGTTTTTCTTGTGGTGGCTATGAAAGGAGGAGAGGGAATATCAATGCAAGAAGTTAAAGAGGCTTTAGGCATTGCACAATCGAGTGTATCTAGGAACATAAACTTACTATGTAAAACAAGTAGGCATATGCGAGAAGGACATAATTTATTAATTACTTACGAAGACCCTATGAATAGAAGACAAAAGTTGTGTAAGTTATCACCTAAGGGAATATTATTTTTGGAGGGATTGGTTAATGCTATATAGTGTACGTCTCATTAAGACCGATCTGGTGCCCTCAGCAGGACTTGAACCTGCACGAACATTAAGTTCCAGAGATTTTAAGTCTCTTATGTCTACCAATTCCATCATGAGGGCAAACCAGAAAGGATTTTATAAGGGAAGAAAATGAAAAATGCAAAAGAAAAAATAAGTGTAACAGTAAATGGAGTTAGATATAGAAAGACCTGGAGTGCTTTAGGTATTACCTCACAAGTGGAAGCTGATGAGGCTACAAAAAGAATAAGAGCTTCTTTATTAAGAGGAGATAAAATTACAGACTTTATTATAAGTGATATTATATCTGAAGACATAAACCTAAAAGAATTATACAGGCGAACAGCAAGTGCTTATTGGAGTAGTACTAATCATGGAGCAGACATGGTAAAAATGTCTGAGTTAATCATGTCGATTATAGGCCACAATACTTTAATAAAAAATATAGATTTAAATGTAATAGATAACCTCATAGCAAGTTGTAAAGAGCAAGGTAATTCTGATGCAACTATTAATAGAAAACTATCTAACATATCTAAGGCTTTAACTTATGCTTACAAAAGACAGTTAATAGATAAAAAACCTCAAGTTGAATGGAGAAAAGAAAATAAAGGGCGAATAAGATTTTTTACTCATGAAGAGGAATTAAAAATTACAAGCCTGTTAAGGTTACAATCTCAAGACGAGATGGCAGACTTTGTTACTTTCTTAATTGATACAGGTTTAAGAAGAGGAGAAGCTTTAAGATTAATACCAGAAGATTTTATAGATAATAAAATAATTGTATGGGAGAAACGACATACAAAGAATAGAAAATCCAGAGCTGTACCTTTAACTAGAAGAGCTCAAAAAATCTTAAAAGATAGAGAACATAGAACAGGTAAATTATTTAAATTAACTAGGACACAAATTAGAGATAAATGGAATCGTGTGAGAGGCCATCTTAATTATCATGACGATCCACATTTTGTCCTACATACTTTAAGACACACTTGTGCTAGTCGGCTTGTGCAGAATGGTATTACTATACAAGTTGTTAAAGAATGGTTAGGCCATTCAAGTTTAAGTGTGACTTTAAGATATGCTCACCTATCCAAAGACAGTTTAGGTGATGCTGTAGCTGCTTTAGAACCAAAAGAGGAGGTTCGTATAGTAGCATAATAAGATTGACCTAGAGGTAAAGTTCGTTGCCTTATTTTGACTTTGTGTCCTCCCTAGCTCCCAGCTTTCTGTGACACACCGGTCTTAAAATCAAGTAACGACATAATCCACTAAGAGATAGGTTGCCAAAAACATTATCCTCCCTCGATGTAAGGCACATATCCACCTCTAGGTCATTTATAAATTGGCATGACAACGGAGTGGCTTATGAGTACAATGAATCAGCAGATTATTCTTGAGTATGAAATGCGATACAGAGGCATTAGTAGATTTAATTCAAGAAAAGACAAAAGAATACAAGCTAACACAGAATCTGCTACGTCTCATGGCAAGTTTATATTAGCTGTAAGTTTAGAGCCTGTCATAAACAAGATTAAAGAACATATTAAAAGAACATTAGATGGTAGGCCTTCTCCTGCTACAAGACCTATATCGGCTATCATGTTGAATAATTTAGAGCCAGATATAGTGGCTGGTATTTCATTAAAGGTTGTAATAAATAGTTTAACTTTAAATAAAAAAACTACTGAGACAGCAATAACAATAGGATCAACAATAGAAGATGAGTTAAGATGTAGGACTTTTGAAGAAGAAAATAAACCTTTATATAAAGCTGTTTTAAAAGATATTGAGAGTCGTTCAAGCAACTATAGATACAAAAGAAGGAAGCTATTTGAGTCTGCAAAAAGAGATGGAGTTGTTTGGAAAAAATGGAGCAAAGAACATAGGCTTCATGTCGGCATATTTTTATTAGGAGTTATAATAGAAGAGACAGGTGTTGTAGAAAAAAGAACATTAGTTAAGAAGAATAAAAAGCAAGACCATTTAGTTCCAACAAGAAAAACTTTAGAGTTTATTAAAGATAGAAATACTAACCTGGAGGTATTAACTCCGGACTACTATCCTTGTGTTATAACACCTAGACATTGGACCACAGTATATGGTGGTGGTTATCATACTGAGCATATAGCTCCATACCCTTTAATTAAAACTAGAAACAAAAAGTATTTAGAAGAGATTAAAAATAGACCTATGGAAATGGTATATGGTTCGATTAATGCTATGCAAGAAACACCATACAAAGTTAATAAAAAAATTTTAGAAGTTTTAGAGCAATGTTGGGATGTAGGATCAACTCTTGGTGGGTTAGCTAGTAGTAGAGATTTAGAGTTACCTCCTAAACCACCAGAAAGTATTTTAAAAACTAACAAACAGGTGTTGTCAGAATATAAACAAAAAGCAGTTATTATACATACTGAAAATAATAGGATGACTAGCAAAAGATTATTGTTAAGAAAAACTATTAATGTTGCTAGGCATTTTATAGATGATCCAGAGATATATTTTCCTATGCAATTAGATTTTAGAGGTCGAGCTTATGCCGTACCTAACTTTTTAAACTTTCAAAACTTTGATCCTGCTAAAGCTCTTTTATTATTTTCTAAAGGTTTACCCTTAGGAGAGCAAGGAGCTTGTTGGTTAGCTATTCATGGTGCTAATACATATGGAGAAGATAAAATCTCTATGCAAGAAAGAATTGAATGGACACAGAAACATGAGGAGGAAATAGTTGCTAGTGCTGAAGACCCTTTTGAAAATAAATTTTGGTCACAAGCTGATAAGCCTTTTCAATTTTTAGCGTTTTGTTTTGAGTGGAAAAATTTTTTAGATATTGGTTATGATTATGAATGTCCTATAGCTGTAGCAGTAGACGGAACTTGTAATGGCCTTCAACATTTTTCAGCTATGTTACGTTCAACAGTTACAGGTAAGGAAGTTAATCTTGTGCCTATGGATAAGCCACAGGACATATACCAAAAGGTAGCTGATAATGTTACTAAAAAATTAAAAACAAATGAACATCCTTATGCTTCTTTATGGATAGATTTTAAAGTTAAAAGATCAACAACGAAAGCTCCTTGTATGGTTGTTCCATACGGAGGAAGACGTTATGGTTTTACTGATTTTATACTTGAAGATATTAGAAAGAGAACAGATAAAGGGGAGTCACATTTATTTCCAGATGAATTAAAAGCTGCTTCATTTTTAGCTGGTGTAGTTTTAAGTAGTATTGAAGAGGTAGTTCATGCCGCTACCGATGCTATGGCATGGCTACAAAAAGCAGCTCGTATTGTTAGTAAAGAAAACCTGCCTCTAATATGGTACACACCTACAAATTTTCCTGTGGTGCAAGCTTACTCAGAAGTTAAATCACAACAAGTTACTACTAGATTAATGGGAAAAATATATAAACCTAGACTAGGTAAAGACACAGGTAACTATGATAAGACACAACAAGTAAATGGGATAGCTGCAAATTTTGTCCACAGTTTAGATGCTTCTCATTTAGCAGGCACTATTGATACAGCTATGTCATCCGGAATTAAATATTTTTCAATGGTCCATGACAGTTACGCAACTCATGCTTGCAACGCAGAATTGTTAGGACAATGTTTAAGAGCATCTTTTGTAAGTATGTATAAAGAGAACGATGTTCTTCAAGATTTTTATGAACAGATTGTAAAATTATTACCACCAAAGAAAAGAGATAGTTTACCACCACCTCCTAAAAAAGGTGATTTAGATATAGACGAGGTTTTAAAATGTGATTTTTTCTTTTCTTAGGTAATGACCTATCCACTTACGGATAGTATGAACCTCGTTAAGACCAATAAACAATAACTATAAAGGAGCAAAAAATGAATACGATGGTCAAATACACAACGCCAAAAGGAGTGGCAAAATATCCTTATTTAGATAAGCCAGATACTAAGTTTAATCCTCAAGGTGATTACAAGGTAAATCTGCTTTTAGCTAAAGAGGAAAGTAAAAAACTTATGTCTCTTGTAGACGAAGAGATAGACAAAAAGTTTTTAGAAGTAAGCAAAGAAACAAAAGGTAAAAGAGTTAAGAAAGCTGATCCACCTTATTTCATGGAGTTAGATGATGACGGAAATGAAACCGGTAATGTTATTTTTAAACTCAAACAAAAAGCAGAGATAACTTCTAAGACAGGTCAAACAATAGAGATAAAAGTTAGACTATTCGATGCTCAAGGTAAGCCTATGTTGAACACTAATGTTTGGGGAGGATCAAAGATAAAAGCCTCTGGAACTTTAATGCCTTACTACAGCCCTACTCTTGGTGTGGGTGTCAGTATGAAACTTGCAGCATGTCAAGTTATAGAGCTGGTTACTAAAGAAAGTAATGCTGAGTCATTTGGATTTGAAAAAGAGGAAGGTTATACAACTAATGAGAAACCTGAGGACTTCTTACCAGAGGAAGAAGGTCACATCGAAGAAACTGAAAGTGACTTCTAAATATAGAAGTGGACTAGAAGAACGTATTGCTATTTTCCTAAAGGTTTGTAAGGAAAAGTTTTCTTATGAGCCCAAAGGATTGTGGGTACGTTATATAAAACCTTCTGCAAAATATAAACCAGATTTTATATTAAGCAATGGGATTATTATTGAGGCTAAGGGTTTGTTTAGAGCTTCAGATAGAAACAAGCATCTATTGATTTCTAAACAACATCCTAACCTTGATGTTCGTTTTGTATTTAGCAACTCAAAAAATAAATTAAGTAAAAAATCTAAGACTACTTATGGGATGTGGTGTGTTCGGCATGGGTTTTTATATTCCGATCAAACCATACCTAAGTCTTGGCTACATGAAAGACCAAGTAAGAAAAAACTTCAAGCAATAAAGGATTGTTATGAACAATAGAAAAGAAACTAAATATATAGTGATACATTGCTCGGCAACTAAACCTACTATGGATATTGGTGCTTATGAAATTGACCGATGGCATAGAGAACGAGGTTGGTTAGAGATTGGTTATCATTTTGTATTAAAAAGAAATGGTATTATAGAATTAGGAAGACCTATGGAAGCTGTAGGTGCTCATGCTAAAGGATACAATGACGAGTCTATTAGCCTTTGTTTGATTGGTGGTGTGAACCAAAAAAATAAACCGGAAAAAAATTTTACGGATGAGCAATGGAGGGCTTTAGATAATTCACTTGAATTTTTGAAGAAGATATATCCTGTAGCACAGATTATAGGACACAATGAAATATCAAATAAAGCTTGTCCTTGTTTTGATGTTCGTAATTGGCTTTCTGAAAAGGAGTCAAATTATTGGTAAGGAATAAGAACGATTACTACCCTACTCCTCATAGCTTTATTGATGCTATGATTTCTCACATACCTTTTAGTAAAGATAATGCTGTGTGGGAGCCCTGTGCTGGTGACTATAGATTAGTAAGAAAATTAAGAAAGAATAAATTTATAGTTAAGGCAACAGATATAGTTAATGGTGAACATCAAGATTACTTTAATTATAAAAAACCATTAGCTGAAACAGTAATAACTAATCCTCCATTTAAATATATAAGACAATTTATAGACCATTCTTTTTATATAGGAGTGCAAGAGATGATCTTGTTTTGTAATGAAAGATTGTTTGCTTGTTACAAAGGTTTTGAACAATGGTCCAGGTACAGACCTTCACATTTTATAAATTTATCTTGGAGAGAAGACTACTTAGGTAAAGGAGGAAGCCCAGATAGAAGCATGGCTATAGCTATATGGGACAAACCTCATTCAAATAAAACTGAATATCAAATATGGAGCAACAAATGATAGATAAAAATAATACGATTATAAATATAAGAGAATGGAAAAACGAAGGAAGCAGTTTCTTTAGTCGAACTACTTACTATGTAAACTCACACCTTTTATTAATGCTACGGAGGATATGGTGAACTGTTGGCATTGTGGAACTGAAGTTATTTGGGGAGGCGATCATGATTTGGAAGAGGAAGAAGAAGACTATTGCATGTCAACAAATTTGACGTGCCCTAAATGTGAATCTTTTTACATAGTTTATTTACCTAAAGATAAGGAAAAAAATAATGACTCAGACGGAAGCAATAACAAAACATCTTAATGAATATGGAAGTATAACTGCTGTAGAAGCATGGGATTCTTATAACATACGAAGGTTAGCTAGTAGAATTTCTGAACTTAAAAAGAGTGGTTTTAATATCATTAAAGAAAATCGCAAACACAAAATTACAGGACAGAAGTATGCTAGATACAGTCTCAAAAGAGAGTAATTTTATAAGACATGAGCCATGCCCTGCGTGTGGTTCTAAAGATAACTTAGCTGTTTACGATGACCATAATTTTTGTTTTGGATGTAGTCATTATGAATTAACTAAAGAAAGTAATGTATTGGATATTGATAAAGGGAAAAAGAATAATCTAATTAGAGGGAAGGCAAAAGCCTTATCTAAAAGAAAAATTAATGAGGAGACTTGTAATAAATACTCATATCAAGTTGGTGATTTTAATGGACAGCCTGTTCAGATTGCAAATTATTTAAAATCTGGAAAAATAGTAGGACAAAAACTTAGGTTCTCTAATAAAGATTTTGTTTGGATGGGAGACACAAACGTAGGTTTATATGGTGAGTGGTTATGGAGAGACTCAGGTAAATTAATAACTGTAGTAGAAGGAGAATTAGATTGTTTAAGCCTAAGCCAAGTTCAAAATAATAAATACCCTGTAGTATCTGTAAGGACAGGAGCTGCTGGAGCTAAGAGAGATGTTAAAAAATCTTTAGAATGGTTAGAAAAATTTGAAACTGTTGTGTTTATGTTTGACCAAGATGAAGTTGGACAGAAAGCAGCTAACGAATGTGCACAGTTATTTACTCCTGGTAAAGCTAAGATAGCTAACCTTCCTTTAAAAGATGCTAATGAAATGTTAAAGGCAGGAAGAGTAAAAGAATTATTAGATGCTATGTGGGGTGCTAAAGATTATAGACCGGATGGTATATTAAATGGTTCTGATTTATGGGAAGCAGTTAGCACAGAAGAAACTATATATTCAGTTCAATATCCTTTTGAAGGTCTTAATACTAAGACACATGGTTTAAGAAAAAATGAAATGGTATGTGTTACAGCAGGCTCAGGTATAGGTAAGTCTGCTTTTGTAAGAGAGATAGGATACGACCTTATTAAAAAAGGTGAGAAGGTTGGTTTTATAATGCTTGAAGAAACAACTAAGAGAACAGCTCTTGGTTTAATGGGTATTGAACTTAACAAGCCATTACATTTAGGCATAGAAAATATTAGTAAGACAGATTTAAAAAGTGCTTTTGATAAGACAATAGGTAATGGTCAAGTATATTTATATGACCACTTTGGTAGTAGTAATATAGCAAACATCATATCTAAAATTAGATACTTAGCTAAAGGGTGTGAATGTAATTATGTTATACTAGATCACTTATCAATCATAGTTAGTGGGATGTCAGATGGAGATGAACGAAGATTAATTGATAACCTATTAACACAACTAAGAGTATTAGTATCTGAGACCGGTATAGGACTCATAATTATATCTCATCTTAAAAGACCAGAAGGTAATAAGGGACATGAAGAAGGAGCTAGAACAAGCCTGTCACAATTAAGAGGCAGTCACAGTATAGCTCAACTATCGGACCTTTGTTTAAGTTTAGAAAGATCAAGTGCTGATGGTTCTAATGATACTACAGTAAGAGTTCTTAAAAATAGATTTAGTGGAGAGACAGGTGTTGCTTGTTCAATTCGTTATTATCCTAAAACAGGTAGATTGCATGAGTGTTTAGATGATTTTAAGGAAGAGTAAAATGAAAGATAGACCAGCCTACATTGAAGATTTTATTCAAATGGTTGTTAATGCTATAGAGGAATGTGAAGATGATCCAAAACAAAAATGCACACTTCATGTTGCTGATGACAATTCTAAAAGAATAGTTGAAGACATGATAAATTCTATGGACTTATCACCTTCAGTAGTAGACAGAATTTTTGTAGAGAAAGTTACAGTACATTGATATTTGATATAGAAACAGATGGTTTGATACCCACAAAAATTCATTGTGTTGTTATAGATGGAGAGGCTTATACTGACATAGATAAAGCTATAGATATATTAGGAAGGGCTAATGAAATTGTTGGTCATAATATTATTAATTTTGATATACCTTCTATTCAAAAATTTTATCCTTATTTCCAGCCATCTAAAGTAGTAGACACACTTGTATTATCCAGATTAATTTTTCCAGACATGATGGATAGAGATATGGTCCGTAAAGATTTTCCCAGAAAATTAATAGGAAGACATTCTCTTGAAGCATGGGGTCATAGATTAAGTTTACATAAAGGTGACTACGATGGTGGGTGGGAAACTTGCAGTCAAGAAATGATAGACTATTGTATTCAAGATGTAGCAGTTACTTCTAAATTATATGATAGATTAAAAGCAGAGAATTTTTCTGAGCAATCAATAAAATTAGAACACTATGTAGCTAACATTATTAAAGCACAAACTGATATTGGTTTTGCTTTTGATACTATGAGGGCTCAACAATTAGTATCTACACTTGCAGATAGACGAGAAGAGATTAATAAAGAATTAGCAAAGGTATTTCCTTCGTGGGAAATAAGGACTCCTTTTGTGCCTAAAGTAAATAATAAAACTAGAGGTTATGTTAAAGGAGTAGAAATAGATAAAGTAAAAGTTATTGAGTTTAATCCAGGTAGTAGAGACCATGTAGCTAATAGACTTCAGAAGTTAAAAGGTTGGGTACCAAGACAATTTACTCCAGATGGTAAACCTAAAATAGACGAAACTGTTTTATCTAAGTTGCCTTATCCAGAAGCTAAACTATTAAGTGAATATTATATGCTGCAAAAAAGATTGGGACAAATATCTGAAGGTGCTCAAGCTTGGTTACGTCATGAAATTAAAGGAAGAATACATGGACAAGTAAATACTAACGGAGCTGTGACAGGTAGAGCTACACATTTTAATCCTAACATTGCTCAATGTCCTGCTAATAATGTTCCATATGGTAAAGAGTGTAGGTCATTATTTATTCCTTCTAAAGGTAGAGTTATGGTTGGGATAGATTTATCTGGTTTAGAATTAAGATGTCTTGCACATTATATGTGGCCTTATGATGATGGAGCATATGGTAAAGAAATTTTAGAAGGTGACATTCATACCACAAATCAAAAAGCAGCAGGACTATCTACAAGAGCTGAGGCTAAAACTTTTATATATGCTTTAGTGTACGGAGCAGGTGCTCTTCGTATGGGTAAAATTATAGGTAAAGGAGCTAAAGAAGGAGCTGTTATAAAAAAGAAATTTTTAGATGCAACACCAGCTTTAAGTCAGCTTATCAATGCTGTTCAAAAAGGAGCAGACAAAGGATTTCTGTATGGTTTAGATAAAAGAAAAATAAAAATTAGAAGCAAGCATAGTGCTCTTAATGCTTTACTACAAAACTGTGGTGCTGTGTTGTGTAAACAATTTATTGTTGAGTTTAATAATAGTTTAATTAAACAAAAATTAAGTAACAAAGCTAAACAAGTTGCATGGGTGCATGATGAAATTCAAGTTGAAAGTGATCCAGATGTAGCAGAACAAGTAGGCAAAGTTGCAGTTCAATCAATAATAGATGCCGGAAACTTTTTTAAATTTAGATGTCCATTAACAGGAGAATATCACATTGGTAAAAGCTGGGCCGAAACACACTAGACAATGGATCATATATAGAAATAAAATGTATGATGCTAAAAGAAAGAACATTCATTTTTCTTTAAGGTTTGAAGACATTGTATTTCCTACTCATTGTCCAATACTAGGCATTGAATTAGATTATGGAAAAAAGAAAACAATTAAAATGAACTCGCCAAGTTTTGAACGATTTGATTCTGACTTAGGCTACATACAATCCAATGTAATTGTAGTTAGTTACAAAGCTAACTCTATGAAAAGAAATGGAACTCTTAAAGAGTTAGAAAAAATTGTTTTGTTTTATCAGAAACTATCCACAGGAGGAATATATGCGTGAGCTGTTAATAGACGGAGACATTGTTTTATATCATATAGCTACGGCTTGTGAAAAAGAGATAGATTGGGGTGATGATTTATGGACCTTACATTCTGATAGTGGAGAAGCACAAGGTAAACTAAATGATTATATGTCATCACTTCTAAATACTTTAGATGCAGATATAATGACAGTTGCGTTATCTAGTAATAAAAATTTTAGAAAAGAATTATTTCCTGAGTACAAATTAAACAGAAAAAAAAGACGTAAGCCTTTGGCTATGAATCCTTTAAGAGATTATTTTTCAGATAAATATTCTACAGTTGTATATGACAGATTAGAAGCTGATGATGTGTTAGGTATTTTAGCTACAGAAAAATCTGATAATGAACGTATTATTGTTTCTATTGATAAAGATTTAAAACAAATACCAAGTAAGATTTCTATAGATAGGCAAACAATAGAGACCACTTCATTAAGAGAAGCGGATCGGTGGCATCTATATCAAACATTAGTTGGTGATACTGTTGATAATTACAAAGGATGCACAGGGGTTGGTCCTGTAAAAGCAAATCAAATTTTATCTAAAGATTGTTCATGGGACACAGTTTTAGAAGCTTACGATAAAGCAGGTATATCTAAACAAGAAGCTTTAGTTCAAGCCAGATTAGCAAAAATATTAAGAGCAGAAGATTACGATAAACAAACCGGTGAAATTAAATTATGGAGGAGTGAATGACTGAAAGAATAACAGAGAGATATAGAGATTATATGGTACGAAAAACTAAAAAAGATAAAGAACAAAAAGAATTATTTAAAGATGAAGAAATAATTACTAAGCCTAGTCATTATACAAGATACCCTATTGAACCTATTAATTTTATTATGCGAAACAGTATGGAATTTTGGCGAGGTAATATAATTAAGTATGCCACAAGAGCTGGGTATAAAAATTATGACGATATGACAGGCCCAGAGTCAGAGATAGCTGATTTAAAAAAAGTAATAAGATATTCAGAAATGAGAATTAATCAATTAAACGGAAAGGTAGAGCTGTGACTATATCAACAAGAGCATCCATTGTAACAAGAAGAACATATAATAGACCAACTAATGCAGACGGAACTAAATTTGAAAAATGGGATGATACTGTTGGTAGAGTGATAGAACATCAAAGATGGTTATGGTCCAGAAGTTGTGGACATAGAGAGTTAAAACAAAACGAAGAAAATGAATTAATGATGCTAGGTCAATTAATGTTAGAACGAAAAGCTTCAGTATCAGGAAGAACTTTATGGTTAGGTGGAACTCCTATCTCAAGAAAAAGAGAGGCTTCTCAGTTTAACTGTAGCTTTGTAGAAGTAGAAACTGTGCATGATGTAGTCGATGTGTTGTGGTTATTAATGCAAGGATGTGGTGTAGGTTTTAAAGCAAGGCCTGGAACACTTAATGGTTTTGTAGCTCCTTTAAAAGTTGAAGTAGTTAGAAGCCAACGGCATACCCTTCCAAAAAAAGAAGCGAAAGGAAAACCTTTTAATTATGAAATGTATGAAGATGGTATATGGACTATTAAAATTGGAGACTCTGCTGAAAGCTGGGCGAAATCTATTGGTAAAATGTTGGCTACAAAGAATCCTGCGAAGATATTACGTTTGGACTTTTCAGAAATTAGACCATCCGGAGAAAGACTTAAAGGATACGGATGGATTTCCTCAGGAGATGACGCAATATCAAGAGCCTTTCCAGCAATCGCTGAAATCCTTAACAAAAAAGCAGGAAGACTTCTCGACAAAATCGACATACTCGACATCGTTAATTGGTGTGGCACGATATTATCCTCTAGGCGTTCTGCTGAGATCGCACTACATGACTTCAACACCTCCCAATGGGAAGACTTTGCAACGGCAAAGAAAGAATTTTGGGTTAATAATCCTCAGCGTAGCCAGTCTAATAATAGTCTTGTATTTTATTCTCGGCCAAGTAAAGCCGAATTGCATTACATCTTTAAACTTATGCAAGAGTCAGGAGGATCAGAACCTGGATTTATTAATGGAGAAACAGCACAGAAAAGAGCTGAATGGTGGAAGGGTGTTAATCCTTGTGCCGAGATTTCCTTAGGTAATAAAAACTTTTGTAATTTAGTAGAGATAGATTTACAGAAGTTTAATGGTAATTTTGAAGGTTTATTAAAAGCTGTCTATATTATTTCAAGAGCTAATTACAGACAAACCTGTGTTAATCTTGATGATGGTATCTTGCAAAGAAGCTGGCATGAACTTAATGAATTTCTAAGGTTATGTGGTGTAGGTCTTACAGGAATTGTAGGATGGGAACATTTAATGGATGATACAAAACTACAGCAAGTTAGAGGAGCAGCTTACAATGGTGCACATAGTATGGCAGATGAACTAGGGTTACCAAGATCACAAGCTGTCACTACAGTAAAACCTTCTGGTACCTTATCTAAAATAATGGATACTACTGAAGGTGTTCATAAACCATTAGGTAAATATATATTTAACAATATAAATTTTTCTATACACGATCCTTTAACAGCTATGTTAAGGCAAGCAGGATATAAAGTCTTTGACAATCCTTCTGATCCTGATGCTACACTTGTTTGTTTCCCTGTTAAATATGACAATGTAGAATTTGATGATGTTGATGGTAAAGAAGTTAATAAAGAAACGGCTATAAACCAGCTTGAAAGATACAAATGGATAATGAATAACTATGTTGATAAGCATAATTGTTCTATTACTATATCTTATAGTTCAAATGAAGTTGATGATATTATAGATTGGATACTTAATAATTGGGATATATATGTTGGTGTGTCTTTTATATATAGAAACGATCCAACTAAAACTGCTAAAGATTTAGGTTATCTATATTTACCACAAGAAGTAGTTACTAAAGAAGAATATGATAGCTACGTTAAGAATTTAAAACCAATAGAAATAGACGAGGGTAATTCTTTAGAAGAATTAATGGATGAAGAGTGTTTAACAGGTGCTTGTCCTGTCCGGTAGACCTCGTTAAGAAGGGTTAGAATGGCTAATAATAACGAAGATACGCAATTACCATATACAGTAGAAGGGTTAGTAGAGCTTTTAGAAAAGACTTATCCTAACAAATCTCCCTCTATAACAGATACTGATAGGGAAATTTGGTACAAAGCTGGTCAATCCTCAGTAGTTTTATGGTTAAACGAGCTATTAGATCGCTCAAGAAATTAATAATGGAGAAATAAATATGTGTATAGGTTCAGCAAAATCTGCTCCTCCTCCTCCTCCTGCTCAAATAGTAGAAAAGAAAGCTCCTAAATTAGTAGCTAGTGATACAGAAACTGTAGAGGCAAGAAGAAGAAGAGGCAAAAAAACTCTTGTGACTGATACAGGGGTAAATACATCTGGTGCAGGCTCAGGCTTAAATATACCTGTATAATATATGATGAATCCTGCTGAAACAGTTGCAGCTCGATACAACCGAATGTCCGATGATAAGAAACATTATCTTGATAGGGCTAGGGAATGTAGTGAGCTTACTATTCCTTCATTAATACCTACAGAAGGTTTTACTTCTTCAAGTAAATTATACCAACCTTATCAATCTATTGGTGCAAGAGGTGTAAACAATTTAGCTTCAAAACTATTACTTTTATTACTTCCACCTAATCAACCTTTCTTTAGATTGTCTTTAGCTCCTAGTGCAGAACAAGACGCTATGCAAGCAGAAGGTATGAAAGCAGAAATTGAAGAAGCTTTAGCGCAATATGAAAGAAATGTTTTAAGAGAAATAGAAAACAAATCTATGAGACCTCACTTATGGCAGGCTTTAAAACATTTAATTGTAGGTGGTAATGTAGTATTGCATCAACCTAAAAATGGTGCAGTTAAAATATATAACTTAAACCAATTTGTATGTAGACGAGGACCAGACGGAGAACTATTAGAACTTATTATAAAAGAAACTATAGATCATGCTTCGCTACCAGATGAATTAAAAGAACTTATTAAAGAAGATAACAGTACATATAAAGAGTGTGATATTTACACACGCGTATATTTAGAAGGTGCTAAGTATTATGTGTACCAAGAAGTAAAAGATATAGTAGTACCAGAGTCTCAAGGTAATTATAAAAAAGATTTACTTCCTTATTTAGCTTTAAGATTTGTGTCTATTGATGGTGAGTCTTATGGAAGAGGAATGTGTGAAGAATATCTCGGTGACCTTAAAAGTTTAGAAGGTTTAATGAGAGCTATGGTAGAAACTTCTGCTGCTTCTTCTAAAGTTGTCTTTTTAGTTAGACCTAATGCTACAACAAGAAAAAGAGATTTAGCTACAGCAGAGAATGGAGCTGTTATAACAGGTAATCCTGACGATGTTCAAGTATTACAAGTTCAAAAATACCCAGATATGCAAGTCGTTATGGAAACTGTTTCTCGTATAGAAAGTAGATTAGCTTATGCTTTCTTATTAAACACATCTATTCAAAGAGATGCAGAAAGAGTTACTGCTGAAGAAATTAGATACATGGCTCAAGAACTTGAGTCTAGCTTGGGTGGTGTATATTCTATACTATCCCAAGAATTACAGTTACCGCTAGTAAACATCATAATGGAAAGATTGATGTCTAGCCGTAAGCTGCCTCGATTACCAAAGGATACAGTTACACCTGTTATCACAACCGGAGTTGAGGCTTTAGGAAGAGGTAATGACCTCAATAAACTACGAGCTTTTGTTACCGATGTGGTATCACTAGCTGGTGCAAACCCTGAGACAATGCAGCGAATTGACTTTGGAGACCTATTAACAAGACTTTCTACCGGTCATGGTATTGATAGTAAAGGCCTTGTTAAATCTGAAGAACAGCTACAAGAGGAAATGATGCAAGCTCAACAACAACAAATGCAACAAATGGCGATGCAAGCTGGAGCTGACTCTATTCCTGGAATGGCTAAAGAGTATGCGAAACAAGGACAAGAAGCTGTACCTCAAGAAAGTGAGTAAACATGGCTGATGCTAAACCAACTAATCTAGGATTAGAAGATAGAATATCAACAACCAAAGAAGATATAATGAAAGGTTATAAACCTAAACCCAAACCAAAACCTAAACCAAAGAGCGATGAAGATTATCCTATATGGCCTGGAAGATCGCAGGCTGAAGCAGGCGTAAAATATATAATGGCAAAGTCTGGCAATTTAATAGAGCTAGGGAGTAATGAAGATTGGTAGATACAGTAGAAATGCCACTAGAGGAAACAGGAGCAGAAGCTCCGGAACCTGTAGAAGAGGAAGTTAAAGCTTCGGAAGAAAAACCAAAGTGGCTTCCAGATAAATTTAAAACACCTGAAGACATGGCTAAAGCTTATGGTGAGTTGGAAAAACAGTTTACTAAAGAAAGACAAGATACTAAAGAAACTGAAGAAACT
>CENS01000494.1_pt1 | contig 16621 bp, 22 predicted proteins | sample 530201 | NCBI WGS metagenome assembly CENS01 (sample SAMEA2619747, study PRJEB7988) | marine metagenome | biome: marine biome (ENVO:00000447); feature: surface water layer (ENVO:00002042); material: "saline water (ENVO:00002010), including plankton (ENVO:xxxxxxxx)" | depth 5 m | reverse complement strand
ACTATTTATAATAGACACAAGTTAATTAATGTAAGGTTTTAAATGGCAGAAAGACACGAATTAGAAAATCCACTATACGTGGAAATGGAAGAAAAGCTTAACAAAGTTGGGAAAGGTATGTGTTTAGCAAAGTGGACACAAGTTACACTTCAATTACAAACAGGACACAATCATAGTTGTCACCACCCCAGAACACACAAGATTTCAGAAAAGGAAATCGCAAGAAATCCAAGTGCTCTACACAACACTCAATATAAAAAACTTCGTAGAAGAGAAATGCTTACAGGAAAAAGACCAGAAGAGTGTGATTATTGTTGGAATGTAGAAGACAATTCAGATAGATTTAGTGATAGAATTTTTAAATCAGGAGAAAGTTGGTCTAAACCACATTTTGATGAAATTGTAAATGCCGATTGGAGACAAGATATAAACCCAAGATATGTAGAGGTGGCATTTTCAAACGCTTGTAATTTTAAATGTAGTTATTGTGCACCGGCATTTTCAACTACTTGGATGAAAGAAATTCAAAAACACGGAGCATATCCAACTACGGATAGATTTAATGATTTAGCATATAATAAACACGAAAACAAAATGCCAATACTACAATCAGAACATAATCCATATGTAGAGGCATTTTGGAAATGGTGGCCGGACTTATATCAAGATTTACACACATTTAGAATTACGGGTGGAGAACCATTATTAGCAAAAGACACTTGGAAAGTATTGGATTACATTATTGATGAACCCAATCCAAACAAAAATTTAAATCTTGCAATCAATTCTAATCTTGGTGTACCAGATAATTTAATCGATAAGATGATTGAAAAATTAAAAAGAATTGAAGATGAAGATAGAGTTAAAGAATTAGTAATCTTTACATCAGTTGATACTTGGGGTCCACAAGCAGATTATATTCGTAATGGTTTAGAGTTTAATCGATTTTGGTATAATTTAGAAAAAATATTGTCATCATTGGATAGAGTAGTGGTTACAATTATGTCTACTTATAATGCACTATCAGTTCCAAATTACACTAAATTAATTGATGGAGTTTATGATATTAAAAAAAAGTATGGTTCACAAGACAGATATTGGAACTCAGCAGTATTCTTAGATTCAAGTTATTTAAGATTTCCACAACACCAAACTGTACAAGTTTTACCAAGCAAGTGGAACAAAACAATTTTAAAGCAAGCACAATTAACAGACTTCTATTCAGTTCCAAACTTTGAAAAACAATTTTATGGTTATTCAGACATTGAAATACAAAAAATAAAAAGAATATATGATTGGAAGACAGCTCGTTGGGAAAATAAAGAACAGCAAGTAAAAGAACAAAGATACAACTTTGGTAAAATGTTTCAAGAACACGATAAAAGACGAGGAACAGATTTTTGTAAAGTCTTTCCAGAATTAGCAGAATTTTATCATCAATGTTTGGAGATTAAATTATGATAACTTTTAATGGATATGATTGTTGGTTGTTGCCAAATTATAGTCGTAATATGATTAATACTTATCCTATGTCAAAATTAGTAAGTAATAGTTTTACAATTGAAACAACGGTAAAAATAGATTGGGAAAATATTGAAAAAGAAGAAAACTCACACAAAGGAATAGTTTCATTTAATGGTATGCACTTTGGTATACAAGTTAAAATTGTTAACGGAGAATATATGGTGTCATCAGAAGCTTGGACACTAAACGATGATGGAGTAGCAGTTTTAAATGATTGTTATTTAGTCGTAGATAGAGAGGAAACTAAAGAATGGACTAAACTAAAAATGGTTTACGAAAAAGATAAAATGATTTCTATCGAAGTAAACGAGCAAAAAAGAGAAATGAACTTAGGTGGGAAGTTAGTAGATTATAAAAGTAGTTATTTATGGATAGGTTGTCAAGATAACCACAAAACCACACCTGAAAAGTATCGTGGTAATTTTCACGGACAAATGAAAGAGTTAAAAATTTATACACCAAAAGATACTTTTTTTAAGTCCAATTTTAAAAAAAGAACAAGATACAAAATATATGATGAAGCAAATAATGGTAACCATATTATGAAAAAGTATCTTAACAAAGAGGATTATATTATTATTTTTTAAATATCGTATATTTATATATAGAGTCAAGTGGTGCTAACAGGTACAAACCAAAGACCCAACCGACCACTTAGACTATAAACTTAACGGGGGCACTATTAGGTGTCCTTCATTTATGAAGGATTTTTTTATGTTTGAATATAAAAAAGAGGCAAGTTATTTATTGCCAGAGGTTATGGTTTTCACACCAGACAAATTCACAGATTATCGTGGAACTATGTGGACACATTGGGAACACTCAATGGACACACCATTACAGAAAATCTCTAAATTTACACATTCTCGTAAAAATGTCCTAAGAGGACTACACGGAGACAATGAAACTTGGAAACACATTACTTGTGTTTATGGTGCATTTTATTTAGTAGTTGTTGATTATCGTGAGGATAGTCCAACTTTTTTACAATGGGATAGTTTTACACTTGACGACAAAAATTGTAAAAGTATATTGGTTCCACCAGGTTTTCTAAATGGACATTTATGTTTATCAAATGAGTGTGTATTTCATTATACACAATCTTATCCAAATGACTATGTAGATTGGCAAGACCAATACTCATTAAAATGGAATGACCCAGAACTAAACATAAATTGGCCAATCAATAACCCTATATTATCGGAGAGAGACAAATGAGAAAATTTTTACCAACACTTAATGAATTAATTGATAGGTTAAGTATTCATCAATTAAAAGAAGTGTTTATAGCAGAAAACAAAGAAAACTATGCAAAAGAAATTAAAGATATAATGCACGATATTGATTTAATTTTAAAAAAAGATAGTGGAAAGATTACAGCAGAAACAATTAGAGCAATCATCGTGTTAGCACAAATGAACACACACATCTGGTATAACGAAACAAAAGTTCGTAACGGAGAAAAAGACGGAAACTTACATCTAACTCACGGATTAAATGGTATTCGTAATATTGCAGGTAATAAGATTGCAGAATGTGTTGGTGGTAGAAAAGATTATAAAACAGATTGTTTAGCAGCAGAATTTAAGGATTGGGAGATTAGTTGGTAATGTTTAAAGAAAGTAAAACACGCTCAACATCAAAGTCAGTCAGTTGGAGAATTATTGCTTTTCTAAATTCTTGGTTTATATTAGCAGTGGGATTAACTGAAATACCACTTTGGAATGCAATCATAATGAACTTAACAGGTATATTATTTTTCTACATACACGAAAGAGTTTGGAACAATACAAATTATGGGAGATATAGTGAATAAGCAATATTTAATAGACTTTGAAACAGAAGTAAAAGAACGATATGAACGAGGCGAAATACACTCACCAGTTCATTTGAGTTCTAATAATGAAGAACAATTGATTGATATTTTTAAGCAAGTTGATAAAAATGATTGGGTATTTTGTAGTTGGAGAAATCATTACCACGCTTTACTTCACGGAATACCAAAAGATGTTTTGATGAATCAAATCATTAGGGGTAAAAGTATGAGTGTGTATAGTACAGAACCTAAGTTTTATTCTTCATCTATTGTGGGTGGTACATTACCAATTGCATTAGGTGTAGCAAAATCTATCAAGTTAAAAGGAGAAAAAAACAAAGTATGGTGCTTTGTCGGTGATATGACATTTGAAAGTGGATTGTTTCACGAAACATACAAATATAGTCGTAATCACGACTTACCATTAGAGTTTGTTATTGAGGACAATAACTTATCCACCAACACACCAACAGACAAAACTTGGGGTAAAAAACAATCTATACCAGAAGATGTTTATTATTATAAATATAAAAGTGATTACCCACATCACGGTACAGGAAATTGGGTATTATTTTAATGAAAAGTGCAAGACCAATATCGGATAAAACTTCATACAATTTTATAAAGAAAAATATGAAAGTTCCAAACTTGTATGATGATACTATGTTGGAAACATATACACAAAAATATTTAAAGTGGATACAATCATCAAAGTTAAATAACTTAGAAAACTTGAATAAATTTAAATCAATTCAATATACACACGGAACAGCCCAATCGTTTGATTTCTTTTATCTAAAACATCACAAGAAGCGATTTAGAATATTTAGGGGTGATTTTATGTATCATCAAATTATGTTTAGGTTTTCTATGGATTGGGATTATATTTTTGATGATGAGTTAAGAGAGGGTGACGCTGTTATTTTATCACTACCTTTTAGTGATTATGGTGACATTCATCCATTTACAGATATGATTTTAAACGAATGTGATAAGTTAAATATACCAGTTATGATTGATTGTGCTTATATGGTAATGGCAAGAAATATAAATTTTGACTTCAATAGAAAGTGTATTGAAGCAGTTTGTTTTAGTTTAAGTAAAGGATTTTACGGAGCAGAAAAATTAAGAATAGGTTTACGATTTACAAAAGAATATATCGATGATGGTGTAGAAATATTCAACTCTTTTAAATTTGTAAATCACGTCGGACTATATGTAGGAATAAAATTGTTTGAAAAGTTTGAAACGGATTACATACAAAATAAGTATTATAGAAAACAATTAGAAATTTGTAAAGAATTAAATATACAACCGAGTAAATGTGTAATTTTTGGAATAGCAGACAACAGAGATAAAAGATTTGATGAATATAATAGAGGTACAGATTGGAGAAGAGTTTGTATTTCTGAAAAGTTAGGAGAAAAAAATGTATAAATACTTAGGTAATAATCCCTTTGATTTTGATATTAAGTATGATGACTTTAAACATCTAAGAAAAAATGTAATAACAGAATATACTGGTAAAGGTGACTATTGGTCAGACACAGCACACGAAGCGGGATTTGATGAAAATACAAATGTATGGAAATCCTTTCAAGAGGACTTTCCACAATACCTACACGATTATATTGAAACTTTTGATATAACACCCGTAACAAGTAATTTTCATATACAAAAACCTGGATATATAATTCCACCACACAAAGATAATTTTTTATCAGTTAAAGATGAAGATAAAAAGACAAGACAAACTTGTAGAATTTTTGTTTTTATGAGCGATTGGGAATTTGGACAAATCTTAATGGTTGAAGACAAAGTTTTACACAATTGGAAAAAAGGTGATACTTGGATTTGGGATTCAGATGCTTTACATATGTCGGCGAATGGTTCGGTACAAGATAAACTATCCTTAATAATTACAGGATTTGTAAATTGAAAGCATTAATCATAGGTGGTAAAGGTATGGTTGGAAGACAACTTGAAACTTTGTGTAATAAAATTTATACAGAAGTAAGGGTTGTTGATATTGAATACGATATGACAATTCAATCCAATACAGAAATCATACAAGATTATAATCACATTTATCATTTGGCAGGAATCAAAGGTTCACCATTACGAGTAAAAGAAAGACCAGCAGATTATTTACCGATGTTACAATTTGATACCAACGTGATTCGTGCAGTTGGTAAGTACAAACCAGATTGGTTTTTATATACAAGTTCAGTTGGGGTTTATCCACCAAGTGAAGTTTATAATGAAGATGATGTATGGGAGAAAGTACCAAGTCCAAATGATAAAATTCCAGCATACATAAAACGAATGGGGGAGTTAAGTTGTGAAGCAATTAGTATTACAAACGATTATAAAAATATATCCATCGTTAGACCAGCAAACATTTATGGGCCTTTTGATAATTTTGGTGATGAATCTACGGTAATCGCATCAATGATTAAAAAAGGTTATCACGATAAAGTATTAAATGTTTGGGGAAACGGAACACCAATAAGAGATTTCATATATTCAAAAGACGTTGCTCGTGGTATGATACATATGGTTCAGAACAGAATCAATGATACGATAAATCTCGGCAGTGGTGAAGAAGTTAGAATTTCAGATATTGCTGGAATAATTGGAAATTATTTTGGAAAAGAAATAGAATATGATACCACAAAACCAAACGGAGATTTAAGAAGACAAATGAATACTGATAAAATGAAAAAATGTGGATTTGAAAGGAAGTATTCATTACAACAAGGAATAGAGGAAACAATAAAGTATTATGAAGAAATACAAAGATGAATTAATTAAAAGTATGGAATGGTTATCTGAAAAAGACAACACAATCTTTCTCGGACAATCAGTTTTGTATAGTGGAAATGCAATTTACAATACACTAAAAACTTTACCTGAAAGTAAAAGATTAGAAACGCCAGTATTTGAAGAAGTTCAAATGGGTATGTCAACAGGTATGGCTATGAACGGATTAGTTCCAATTAGTTGTTTTCCACGATTTGATTTTTTAATGAGATGTATGGATAGTTTAGTAAATCATTTAGATAAAATGCAAACTATGACAGAATTTAATTTTAGACCAAAGGTAATTATCAGAACTTCAATCGGTTCTACTAATCCTTTAAATGGCGGTGTTCAACACACACAAGATTATACGACACAAATGAAAACAATGCTATCAGAAGTAAAAGTCGTAATGTTAGATGAACCAGAGGATATTATGAAAGAATTTAAGAAAGCATATTATCGTGAGGGTTCAACACTTTTGATAGAACACGGAGATTACTATAATGACAAATAAACAAATAACTGATTTCTGGACAGAAAATGGATATTATAATGAAATTATTTTATCTGAAGAAGAAGTCAAACAATATAAAGATGAAGCAAATCGTTTGATTGAGGCACGAGGAGAAGATACAAGACCATATAAACATCCACACAAAGATTCTGAGTTGTTTGAACAATTAATGAAACATCCGAGAGTTATTGAGTTAGTTGAAATGTGTATGGGAGCAGACTTAAATCGTGAAGTAAAATTAGACGCACTACAAACTTGGATGTATTTTAAACCACCAGGTGAATTAGGTAGAGATGTTCATCAGAATATTTTTTATTCACATGCCAACAGACACGACATCATTAATATTTCAATAGCACTTGATGATGCCGATAGAGAGAATGGTGGATTATATGTTTATCCAAAATCACATAACGAGTGGTGTTTACCAATCAATATTGATGAAGACAGATTACTTACTAATCCAGATGATTGGAGAAACGAACGAGGTAAACCTTGTGTATTACCAGGTGAATGGGTAGATGGTGTATGGACTGAAAAATACGAAAAGGTCTATACAAACGCAAAAGCAGGTTCAGTATCATTAATTCACTCACACGTTATTCACGGTTCAGAAGAAAACAGAACGACAGATAGATGGAGAACTGCTTTCTTAACCGGGTATCTAAGACAAGACGCTCATTTCAATCCAGGTGGACAAATGAAAAGAGAACGTATAAATGTCTATGATAAGTAATTTAGCTAAACAATATGGTTTTGATGACTATGAGGTTTTTACTCTTAGTTCACTTGAGGATTTAGATAACTTTAAACCAAAAAAGAAATGTATTCTTGATTGTATAACTTATGACTTTCCATTTCCCTTAAGTTCTTTTTTAGAAGTACAAGACAAATTTGATTGGATAATAAGTTCAAATTTAGTTTTACAAGGATATCAAAACCATATTTTGTATGATTGTAAAATAGGACAATTAAATTTCTATCTTGAAAATATAGATTTTTTTAATAAACTATCTGAAAGAAATTTAAAGTTTTTAAGATTAAAAAATTATTTGTTTTTAACAAATCATATAAGGTTTGAAAGGTTAGAGTTATTTGATAGATTGGTAAAAAATTCATTACTCGATTATGGATTGATAAATTTTCCATCAATTAGTAAGACTAATCAAGACGAAGTAAATTATTCTTTAACAGATGAACAAAAGTCATACTACAATAGTTATGAAAATGATAGCTTACCTATGTGCTTAGACTTACTACCAAAAGATTCATTTATAGAAGACAAAAAGCATAATTTATATTTAAACAAGTCTTGGACTACAATTGATGATTATGGTGAAAACTATAATCCAATATTATATCAAAATGTATATTTTGAAATGTTATCGGAAACCTATTATTATACAAGTGAATTTTCAGACGACGATTGTATACAGATTTCTGAAAAAACTATAAAACCAATAGTAAATTTAATACCACACTTTTGTTTATCAAAAAAGAATTATTATGAATATTTGAAAAAATTAGGATTATCATTTGAAAGTAAAATATTTCAAGATGTAACCTTATATGATAATATACAAACAAATAGTGAAAAAGTCAATACTTTTTTTGAAAAAAATAAAAAATTTTTATCTATGAATAAAAAAGATTTACACGAAATGTATGTTGATTCGTATGATGAACTTAAACACAATCAACATACTATTATAGAAAAGTTTAATGGTAATTATATTAATAATACAATAAGAGGAATAATATGAAAATTTTAATTACAGGAACATCAGGTTTGATTGGATACAATCTTGCAGAGAGATTAGTAAAAGACGGATATGAAGTATATGGAACAATACATAAAAACAAAAAAGAAGTAGAGGGTGTAAAATACTTTTATGGTGATTTACGAGATATGGAGTTTTGTAAAGAAATCACTAAAGGTATGGATAAAGTTATCAATTGTTCTGCTAATACTTCAAACGCAGTTGATACTGTTAAATCACCATTAGTTCACGTTACACCAAATGTAATTGTAAATACACAATTGATAGAAGCAGCATATTTTAACAAAGTAAAAAAGTATGTGTTTATTAGTAGTTCTACTGTCTATCCACCAAGTGATGATAAGTTAGTTGATGAAACTTGGAATATATTTGAAGAACCATATCCAGTTTACCACGCAGTTGGTTGGATGAAACGATATGGTGAAGTGTTGTGTGATTTATATGCAAACCAATTATCACCAAGTATGGATTGTTTAGTTGTGAGACCAGGTAATTGTTATGGTCCACACGACAAGTATGATTTTGATAAATGCCACGTTACACCCGCAACAATTAGAAAAGTAATTGATAAACACAATCCAATTCAAGTTTGGGGAACAGGTGAAGATATTCGAGATGTTATTTATGTTGAAGACTTTGTAGATGGATTAATTAATGTTATGGAAAATTGTACAGATAAACACGAAGTAGTTAATATTGGTTCTAATACAAGTTATAGTGTTAACGAAATATTAGATATTTGTATGGAAGTTGATAATTATGACGCACCAATTGAATATATTAGTGGTAAACCATCAATGATACCAATTAGAAAAATTAGTTCAGAAAAGATGAAAGATAAATATGGTTGGGAAGCCAAAACATCTTTGAGTGAAGGTATTGAAAAAACAATCAAGTGGTATAGAAAGTTTTATGGATAAAAGTTTATTATATGAAAAAATATATAATTCAGAAATATATAAAACTTTAGAAGAGTATAAAAGTAAAAATGGTTCTAATGTTTTATGGGACGGTCATAATGGAACTTTGTGTAATGAAAATCGTGAAAATGAGTTTCAATATGTTTTGTGGATAGTTAATACATTAAAAAGTATAAAAAATGATAATATAACTATTTTAGAAACAGGAACTAATTATGGTTCTTTTTCTCATATATGTTATTGTATTTTTAAAAACTTTAAACTATATACAAATGATGTAGTATATGATTCTAAACTAGCTATTGACAAGATAAATAACTTTTACAATAATAATTCGGTAATATTTAATCAAGGTGATATATCTGATATTAATTTAAATGGGATTTCATTTGATGTGACTTGGTTAGATAGTGGACACAATTTTAATATTTTATACAACGAGCTAAAAGAATGTGATAAATATAATGTAAAAAATATCTTAGTTGATGATACTTTTAATTCAGCAGAGGTTACTAAAGCCGTTGGTAAATTTTTGTATGAATCTCCTAAATATAGAATTAAAGAGTGTACAACATTCGAAAGTTCACAATTAGCTGGACTACAATTACAATTAAAAAATACGGAGAACTTTAGATGAAAATACTAATAACAGGTGGAGCAGGATATTTAGGTTCAGTCTTAACAAGAAACCTATTAAAGAGACACGAAGTAATCGTATATGATAATTTGATGTATAATCAAACATCATTAGTTGATTTGTGTCATCACGAAAATTTTACATTTCACTATGGAGATGTTCGTGAGTGGAGTAAACTAAAATATATAGTAGAGCAATGTGATGTAATTATTCCACTTGCTTGTTTGGTTGGATTTCCTTTGTGTGAAAAAGATAAAGACTTGGCAACAAGTATAAACTATACTCAGATTGAAAATATAGTTGATGTAATATCAGATGACCAAATGATATTGTATCCAAATACCAATAGTGGTTATGGAACAAGAACTGACAAAGGTATTGTTGATGAAACTGATGAATTAACACCAATCAGTCATTATGGGAAAGTTAAATGTCAAGCAGAGAATTATATAATGAACGAAAGTAATGGAATATCTTTGAGATTGGCTACTGTGTTCGGTGTGTCAAGTCGTATGAGAACGGATTTATTAGTAAATGATTTTGTTTATAAATTATTAACAGATAAATACATTACATTATTTGAACACGAATTTGTTCGTAATTTTATTCACATACAAGATGTAAGTAATGCATTTGAACTTATGATTAATAATTATAATAAGTTTCAAGGAGAAGTATTTAATGTTGGATTATCAGATACAAATATTAACAAAAAAGAGTTGGTTGAAAGAATACAAAAATATATACCAAACGCAACACTAAATTATTCTAATTATTATGTTGACCCCGATAAAAGGGACTACATAGTTAGTAATGATAAATTAGAATCAACTGGTTGGAAACCACAATATAGTTTAGATGATGGTATCCAAGAACTTATAACTTCTTATAAAATGATTGTTCCACACTTATCTTCATTTTATCAAAACACAACACCATTAAGCTATGGAGTATAATAATGTATATGTAAATGGTTCAAGCTTTTCTTATGGTTATGGTTTGGATAAAAAAGAATTTTTACAAACATTAAATAAGTTTAATGAAGAGTATCCAAACTATAATTTAAAACAAAGTGAACTAAATAAGTTTAGAGAAAATAATTGTTGGCCTGGCGTTTTACAAAATATTTTAAACAAAAAAGTTGTAAATGAAAGTTTATATGGTGGTTCTTTTTCAAGAGTTACAAGAATGACCTTTGATTACATCAATAGTCAAGAAAATCCAAGAAAAACTTTTTATATATTGGAAGTTCCAAACTATGATAGATATGATTTATTTTCAGTACAGCAAAATAGATTTATAAAAGCTTCAAGTCCTAAAGTTAGTGATGAAGAAGTGGTCGGTATGGAGTTTAATGCCATAAAGCAATTTTACACTTGTTTTAGTGATTGGGTTGTTGCTTGGAGAAGGGAAGTTATGAATTTATTATTTTTTTCAAATTATTTAAAATCATTAAATTTAAACTTTATTATTATACCAACAGAACAATTTTTACTAACTCAACAACTAAATCAAAACTCTGATAAGTTATCACATTGGTCTAATAGAATATTTGACAACTCAGTTCAAAATAGTTTAAAAAATATTGATTTAAACATTATAAAATTCCCAACAAAAAATAACTCATATGGTAATTTATATAATAATTCAAAATTTACACCTTACAAAAATTATACTAATAATTTACTTGTATATTCTGATGAAAGTAAAAATTTTATGTTTAATGAGGAAACAGACAATATACTTAACGATAGACACTTTACTTTAAGTGGAAATAAGCAGATAGCAAAACAAGTTTTTAATTATATGGAGTATTATAAAAGTGTTACTATTTGATACAATAGGTTCAACTCAATATGAAAAGGATTTTAAAAAATACTTAAATTCGGTTCATAATGATAATACTATAATTTTTAATTACGAATTTAACCAAACAAGATTAGAAAAAATTTGTAGAGAAAATAAATCGGATGTTTACATTATTACGCCACACGAAGGACATCAGTATTTTCACGTTGTTTATGACTTTGTTATTAAGCTACCAAAAGATTTTAATTTAAATTTATATTACATAGGAAACTTTTTTGATGACACAAGTTTTAAAATAAACTCAAATACCATTTATTTAAAACCTATGAAAAGCTCACCATTTTCAACTTTTAGTTTTCACCCATTATTTATATTTTCAAATCACGATATTGTCGAGAAGAAACATTTATTTAGTTGTTTTATGTTTGGAAAAACATTAGTTAGAGATTATATTTGGACACAATTAAATGAATATAAACTAAGTGGATTAATATCTTATCACTCTTTTGACAAAACAAAATATAATAAAACGAAACTTATAAATTCATACGATGAGTTGAGTAAACATCTCGACAATAACCTTGAAGATATATTTGATAAAAAGTTTTTTAAAAACTATACAAAACACAAATCTAAACTACCAAAAAGGTTAGACATAGAGGAATCTGCATTAATATTTCATAGATATTTCGATGACTCAGTTAAAACAGCTTCAAAATCTTTATTTAACTTAGTATCTGAAACTACATTTGGTTGGAATATATTTGAAAGTGGTAGAAAGTATCCAAAGGGTAGTTTGACTGAAAAAAGTATGATACCTTTTTTTTCAAACTCTATCCCATTAATATTGCACGATGATAATAACTTAGTAAAAAAACATTTTGAAGAAAATGGTTTTGATATGTTTTCAGATATTATACCTGATGATTTTTACAAATTAGAATTTTTCAATCAAAAGGTAGACTTTATATTTGAGTTTTTAAGTAATTATAATAATGATATAAATAAATTTTACAACAAATCAAAAAGTAGATTTGAACATAATAGGAAGTTAGCATACAAACTAAAAAAACCAATAACGGATATAGAAAGAATTTTATGAAAAAAATATATTGTTTGGATAATAAAGCTGAGGTATTCAAAACAACTAACTTATTAAGTTGGTTGAATCTTCCATATGAATTGATAGATATAAATGATATATCACCAAAAAGTAATTCAGTAATTATAGCATCACCAAAACAATTTAATAATTTTGATGAGTGTGTGGAATTGTTAAAAGATAATTTTACAAAAGTTATAATAATAAATGATGATAACTTACCAGTAAAACCACAACAAATAAAAAATACTTTTGTATTAGGTTACGAAACCGAATATGATAAACAAAGTTTACAATTTATTGAAAATGATTTTAACTTTAATTATGTTCATTGTAGAGTTGCTTTTGAAAAATCTATTGATAACTTACCTTTAATTGTTAAAATGTTAAATAATAGAATTAGAGGAAAACATTATACAAATCTTAATAGATATCCAAAGGTTCATAGATTAGAAGTAATGGACTACATAATAAAAAATGATTTATTTGATGAGGGATATAATAGTTTTGTTTTTGGGAAACATAAAGTGGATAATTTATTTCCCAAAAAATACAATAGTGTTAAGCAAAAATTACCAATAACACTTGATTTAAACAAGTTCGATGATGATTGGACATTACCTGACCCGTTTACAAATAGTGATGGAATTCCTTATCAGTATACACTTGATAGTTATTTACAAATTGTTACAGAAACTCAATTTTCAGAAGACGGAAGTTCTTGGGTTTCTGAAAAGATTGCAAAACCATTTGTTAGTATGAATACTATGTTATTAGTTGCACAACCAGGAACATTAAATTGGTGGAAACAAAAAGGATTTGAAACATTTGATTATATGTTTGATGAGTCATACGATTTAGAAAAAGATAACAAAAAAAGAATATCTTTAATTTTACAAGAGTTGACAAACCATATAAATCTTGATTTAAATGATGTAAATGATATTTATAATCAGAATATAAATAAAATGGAACATAATTTTTATCATTTTAAAAATTACGCAAATAATGAGTTACAGAAGGTTTTAAAAATAATAAATGACTGACTTATCTAAAACATCAAACCAAAGTATATTTAAATACTTTTTAGAAGATTTACAGAAATCTCAAACCAAAAGGTTTATAGAAACGGGAACTTATTTGGGAGATTTACCATTAAGTCTTTACGACTATTGCAGTGAAATAATAACTTGTGAATCAGATGAAAGATTGTCTAATATTTGTCAAGAAAAGTTTGTTGGAAAGACTGACAAAATTAAATTTTATCATTCAACTAATTGTAGAAAACTTTTAAGGGGTATTGATTTATATGATACTGATGTTCTATTTTTAGATGCTCACTCAGAAGACCAACCTATACTTGATGAATTAAACATTATAAAGAATAAAGATATAAAACCTATTATTTATATTCACGACTTTGGAGAATTACTTGACACATCACTAATAACACAAGTTGGTAATTCTGAAACTATGGAAAAAGATATTACTTATAACGGACAAAAAAATTATTTTTCTTTTGAATGTCCGATAGATAAAAAAATATATAGATATAGGTTTGAATTTGACTCAGGAACAGGTTTTATGTTGAATTGGGATTTGATTGGTGATGTTTGTAATGAAATATATGGTAAAAATTTAAAAACATTTTGCGGGGAATCAAATACAAATGTTGGTTGGATACGACTAAGTAATGGATAAGTTTACAAAGCTAATACAAGTATATGACAAGTTGGGAAATGTAAATGTTCTTGACGTACCACATTATGATGTGTTTAAAAATTATAAATATCCACAAGTGTTTTATTCCGGTATGGGTGAAGAGTTTGTAGAAAAACAAGAATTTGATAAAATTAATTTTGATTTAAATTATGAAACCTTATATTGTTATGTGTTAGAACCATTTGGTGCATTTGATAATTTTTTAGGAAAAACAAATCATAGTAATGAAAAAGGTGTTTTTTATAAATTATCTAATAAAGTATTAGATACATTAAGAAATAAAGAAAACTTTTTTTTAATAATTGATTCAAAGCATGAGGGCGGTTGGTATGATGACTACTTGATTCAAGTTAAACTACAATTAAGAGAATTACAAATACCACTTAACAAACTAATTTTATTAGCAACACATAATTGGTATCTTAAGTCAAAAGATTTAAATATTACTGAAAGATTTACTTTTGAAGTTCCATTTAATGTTGTTAGTTTTCCTACATTTATTCTTCATAAATCACAAGAGATGTTAAAATTAAATCAATACAATAACTTAGATTTAAAAACATATTTGTCTGATAAAAGAGAGTATAAATTTTTAAATTACAATCATAGAATTTTAAAAAGACAAAGAATAGGGTTATTATTTTTAATGTTCAAAGACAATATGTTTACTGATAACTTAATATCTTTTAATTTTGACTTTTTGGAAGAAAAAGAACAAGTAAAAAATTTAAAATATCTTGATATAGCATCTCCTGACTATGAACCACTTAGAAACTTAATATCTGAAGATGACTGGAACATACATTTTCCAAAACTATTAGAACTTAATAAAAATATAGTTGATTCAAAAAACCCTGAAGAACTTAGTGGATTTGGATATGAGTTTCCAGAAACATATAAAAAAAGTTATGTATCGATTGTTAATGAAAGTTTTTTTTATGAAAGAGATGATATTAGGGTAGTAACAGAAAAATCTTTTAAACCATTTACACATTTTCATCCATTTATAGTTGTAGGTTCACCTGGAACTTTAAGTGAATTAAAAAAATGGGGATTTAAGACATTTGATAAATGGTGGGACGAAAGCTATGATGATGAAATAGATAATGGTACTCGTTTTACAAAGTGTTATGAATTAATAAAAAAAATAAATAATATGAGTTTAGATGAATTACATACGATGTATCTTGAAATGATACCTACTTTAATGCATAATTTTAATTTAATGAAAGAGTATGGTAAAAACATCAAAGATAATTACAATTTATATTATGATAAAGAAATATTGAGAGAAGTAAATGAAAACAATAAAAAATATAATTAAGTGGTTTTTTGATTTTAAAAGACGCAGAGAGCTAAAAAGAAAGATAAAAAATCTTAAAAAAAGAGACCCGTTTATTTACAAATGAAAAATAAAAACAAAAAAATTTGGAAAGACTGGTTTGAGGGTGGTAAAAGTATTTGGTCAGAATATGGATATAATTATCATTCATACTTAATAGCAAAAAATATTATATCAAGTTTGAATTTTGGAGAAGGTAAATTCATTCAGTTTGGAACTGGATTGGGTTTAACAATAGAATATTTGTGCAATCAATTTGGCTACGATAGAGTAATTGGATATGATATGTTTAATCCACTAAATCATCCAAATATTCATTCACTTGATGTCTATACAGATTTTCCACAAGATATGAATTTGTGTTATACTGATATCGACATAGGTGATGTCAGGGGAGATTATGACATCAGAATAAAGTTATTTGATTGGGCATTAAAAAATACTAAAAATGGCTACATATTGATTAACAAAAGTATAGCAAGTCAGTATAATAATTTAAATATTATTGAACTATCATCTTTTAATAATATAGAATTATGGAAATCACCACACCAATCCAGACTATTTACTAAGGTTCTAATTGAGATGAAAACTTACTAATCTTATATTTATAGTTGTATACAAATATAAATTTTAGGACTAAAATGAT
>CENS01077419.1_pt1 | contig 16662 bp, 23 predicted proteins | sample 530201 | NCBI WGS metagenome assembly CENS01 (sample SAMEA2619747, study PRJEB7988) | marine metagenome | biome: marine biome (ENVO:00000447); feature: surface water layer (ENVO:00002042); material: "saline water (ENVO:00002010), including plankton (ENVO:xxxxxxxx)" | depth 5 m | reverse complement strand
CGTCCCCCGACCCTCAGAGGTCTGTCTATAGCGATCACATCATCATCGCGGTGGTGGTGTGTTCGGTGTCAGATAGGCGCCATGTAACCTTGATGGTTACACAACATAGGCTGGAGGTAGCCAATGGATAGGTACAAATTTATTGAGACTGCGTTAGGTGTGGTCGCTGGTGGCATCGTGTTCGGTGTCTGGGTTTATATCACGGTTGACTTATTCGGTATCGTGTTTGCTAGTGATGGTTTGTCTGGGTTCGAGTGGGTTTTGTTCGGGCTTGGCTATGCAGTGTTCACTGTGGTTCTGTTGCTGGCAGGTGTGTATGCTGTCGATGCCACTAGGGAAGACGTGTAACCATAGTGGTTACACGTCGGGAAAGGTCGATGTAACCATCAGGGTTACACGAGAAAGGGAAAGATATGAGTACAAGATTAGATAACATGATCCAGTCTGCGTTGGATTCTAAACGTAGGTTTGCGGTGGCGTCGTCGTGGCGTGCCGAGGTTGTCACGCCACGGACTAGCACGGAGCCTCAGGTTAACGTGTGGCATTATGACACGTTGATGTTTTGTGTCCGCAAGCATGATGGCGAGTGGTATGCTTACCCCATCGATTCGGGTGAGGGTTCTGTGTCGGATAAGCAGGGTACGAATAAGATTCTGTTAGGTGTTCGGTGCGCTAATGTTCATTCGTATAAGCAACTGTTTGAGGGGATGGTGTAACCATGAGGTTACGTTTCACTGATTACGATGGTCGTGATGACGGTAGTTTGGAGGTGGTCGGCATTAAGGCTGGTCGCACGTATGGTTTCGTTCAGTCTGAGGTCATGCCGATGTATGATGCTGGGGTCGATGATCCTGACGGGTTTTGGTCTGTTTGGTCTGAGCGTTTGGGGCTGATACAATTTCAGTCGATTGACATTGAGGAGGATAGGTAACCATGCTGGTTACACATAGAACATGGATAGTGTACGGCACCTACAACTATGATCCGATGGTGATGTTCTTCGGTTCCGAGGAGGAGGCGTCGGAGTTTTTGTGGGAGTGTCGTTTGCACCCGCACTTTGAGGAAGTGAACCTTGAGATAAACGAAATCGAGGGTGTCAAGTATAAGAAACTTGTTTGGGTTTCTGATGAGGAGGAATTGTAACAGTATTGTAACATTGTCGTAACGGTTTTGTAATAATCGTTCTATACACTAGATTTCAATAAATATACACCAGTGTAACCATCGGGGTTACACACTATTCACAATGGAGGTTGTGATGGCTAATAGAAAACAGCGGTTCACGCATCGTGTCCGCTACCATGAGTCGCTTTACGAGGTTCTCGTCAGCGATTGTGCTATCGACAAAGTGTTGATGTCCACCGAGTCTTGGGATGAGTACACTCTGGAGATGATGGACGAGGACGACCGTGCAGGTTGTGGTAATCCTAAGTGGGTACAACTACCTGCGTTGTCGTTGACCGAACTCAAGCGTGTCATCCGATATCAGTTCCCTGATACCGATTCGCCACCTAGGGATTGGACGGAGGATCAGGTTCGCGACCATGTGTGGAGGTTGTTTCATTCTGCTTCTACTATGACGGGTTCGTTCCCTGAGTTTTGTACCGAGTACGGCGAGATGCGTTGCAGTAGGTTTTGTATTGCGATTGATCCGAATGTAACCACGACGGTTACATCGGAACCCGAACCTGAACCTGAGCCACCACCACCGACGGGTTCGTCGGGTGGTGATGACATGATGGAGATATTCATGTCGGGTATCTTGCAACGTGTACGTGCTGAGGGTAAGTCCATCGTTGAGGAGCATGTAACCGACAGGTTATCTGATGTCATCACTGGATCACAGTTCAAGGTGTTGGCGAAAGAGTTGCGTGACGAGATTGACATTGGCCGTAAGGTTGTCGTGCAGAATCTTAAGTCACCTGACCCTGTAACCATCAAGGGTACACACCCGATGTTTGAGCCGTCTCTTCAGGCTACAGCGAACGGTATGAATCTGTTTCTGGTTGGTGGTTCTGGGTCTGGCAAAACATATATGACTAAACAGATAGCGGAAGCGTTGTCGCTACAGCATCACATGATTTCGTGTACTGCTGACATGATGCGTCACGATCTGTTCGGGTTCATTGATGCTGGCGGTAACTATCATACGACTGCGTTACGTAAAGCGTGGGAGTTCGGTGGCACTATGGTTGTCGATGAGGTTGACCTTGCGTCCGCTAATCTGATGGGCGGTCTGAACGATGTCGCTAATGCCGATGCCGAGTGGCTGGAGTTCCCCGACGGACGTGTCCCTAGACACTTGGATTTCAGGCTGGTTGCTTGTGCGAACACTATCGGTGAGGGTGCTACGTCTACGTATCGTGGTCGTAACGCACTTGACGGTGCGTTCCTAGATAGGTTCGTGTTCATCTCTGTGGAGTTGGATGAGGCTATTGAGACTAGGCGTGTGATGGCTCTCATGTCTGACGAAACTCAAGCGGTGTCTTGGCTGGGTGTTGTGCGTCAGGTGCGACGTAACATCAAGCAGTATGCGTTGCCTACTATCATCACGCCACGTGCCGCTATGCATGGTGCTCAACTGTTGGAACTAGGCAATAGTGTAACCTTTGCGGTTACATCGTGTATCACTAGGGGTTGCTCTGATGATGTGGCACGCAAACTGTTGGATGGTGTGGAGGTCAAGTCGTGACGTTGACATCGAATGTTGACCGTACTGTCGCCAGTCTGGGCGAGTTCATCGCTCAGGCTGACGATAAACCTTACAGCCCTAGGAATGAGGGTTGGTCTGGTGCCGAGTCGTATCAGCGGGCTAGACAGATGTGTGTTGATGGCTGGTCTGGTGCGAGGGACACGGTGCATGACATTGTGCGTCGTGTGTTGGGTGACATCACCCCGCATTTGGAGCGGGCTGATGCGCCTGTTGCTAGCATGGTTGGTGGCGCTATCAATGTGCCACTGTTTCTGGCTGGTGTGCCTAACAGTATGATGCGGTTTGTGCAGGATGAGAAACTGGTTGCTAAACCTGTGGTCAAGATGCTTGTGGATGCTGGTGCAGAGGGTGCTGTGTCGTCTGATGCGATGTTGCGTCGAGCGTCTGCGCTCGCCGCTTTCGTTGAAGCGGTACACAAACTGGGTAACACTGTGTCTATCGATTTGACTAGTCCTGTTAAGGACGGCAGGTATAAACATAACGTGTTGTTGCAGTTGCATCATGCTGGTTCGCATTTCGATTTGGATGCGTTGTCGTTCTGTCTTGGTCATCCTGCGTTCCACCGTTACATGTGGTTCTCTCACCGCTGGCGTGACGGTATAGGACATGGTATGGGGCAGTCCATCAAGATAGGTCAACGTCTGGCATCAGGCTATGACATTGTGGTTCAACGTGAGAGGCATCGTGCTGGCGACGAACCTAGTTCTGTATACGACCCGAGCGGCTGGGTATTGTGGGCGCTGGGGCAAGTTGATTTAATCTAATAACACCAATAAATTATCGACACTGGAGGTGTCACATGAGTATCCCTATCCGTCATCTACCTGTCAGCGATGCTGACATCAGCGTACTGTTGGGTGCGTTGTCTACGGTCATCGATCAACATGCCGATGATCCTGATGTGCGGGCGTTCACTGATCGCTTGCATGATATTGAGGGACAGTTGCTTGACCTGCGGGTCTCTATCTTCAAGGAGGTGAACATAACGTGAGCCAACTATCTAGGGATCTTAGAGATGGGTGGGATGAGATCGAAGATCATCGCACGTTGCGTTTGTTTGATGCGTCGGAGGATGAGTGGCGACCGAAGGCCGCTTGTATCGGGGTGAACACTGACGTGTTCTTTCCCGAGAAAGGTTGCAGTAAACATGATTACGCTAGGGCGAAGGAGATTTGTGGTTCGTGTGTTGTTTCTCGTCAGTGTGGCGAGTACGCTATGCAGTGGGACGAGCGATATATGGTTGGTATTTGGGGTGGCATGACGGGGATAGAACGTCGTGCCGAACGTGGTAAAAAAAATATGGAGGACAATAATGAGTAGGAATAAATTTGTTAACGGCTGGTTGCTACCTAAGGGTATCAATGTGGAACCAACATCGGTGTTGGTTCCTGATGACGCTAAGGGTATTGCAACTATTATTGGCTGTACTCTTGTCGATGTTATCTACAATGTTGTCGGTGACGACGAGTCTAATGAGATGCAGATATGTGGTTACGTTGATGATGAAGGGTTGTTGAAACCTCACAGCATTGAGGACGTGAACCATTTGGCTATGTTCTTGTTGAATTACAAGAACCCTATTATTGGTGATGTTGTGGTTGTTGGTGCCCCTGAGGACAGCGAGTTTGATAGGGATTTACCTGAGTGGTTGACCAGTTTGAAGGACGAGTTTACTCAAACTGCCGCCGAGTCTTACAATCAGTCGATGGGTTTGACGTTGATGATTGTTCAAGCGGTGGAGGATGGCATCATCGATTACGGGGAGATGCAGGAATCTATCCGACTGGATGAGCCTGATGAAACTTTCCACGATATCGCTAGGGTTGCTTTCAAGTATGCTGAAATGAAGGAGTCCAGCAATGCTGAAGAGTTGGATATTGTGTCTGGGTTTGAGAATTTTTTGAAAGAGGATTCGTGATGCCTAGGTATGTGTGTCCGATATGTAAGCAGTCTGTTCGGGTGGGTGTAACCTTGAAGGTTACCCCGACCTGTAACAGTCCTAAGCACAGCAAGGTCGCGAAGATGGAGGTCGTTAAGTGAATTACCCAGTAGACGATACTGTCTGTGACCTTTGTCACAAGCCGTTCACGTTGATGGATTGGGTGGACAGACATGAGGAAAACGTCGGGGACGAAATGTTCCCTGAAGTAAAAATCTTTCATCAAGAGTGCTGTCCAAGTTGCGAAGGTTTCTGGGGCAATGTACAATTAACTAGCGACATGGAGGACTACTTGTGAACATCGGGAAGCATGAAGGTTCCGTCATCGATTGCGGGGTGGCGGGACATAATTTGGATTGCGTGTGTGATGTCATCATCACTGAGCCTACTCCCATCAGGTTCGGGGTGGATGACCACTGGTTGCTGAGAATGGTAGCACGATATTTTGATCTCGATTTTGTTCAAAGTCCAGAATCTTTTGGATTTCTTTTAGAGAAATGCGAAGAGTTTTTGATAGTCTATTCGGATAAAAGACAGGTTGCTCCGCCGACCGTTTACTACAAAATGATTAGAGAAAAATGTGAGGCCATTGTTGCTGAACGCAAAGGCGAATTGATGCCGAGCGACCTACCCGTAATACTGGGCGTGGAAAAAGACAAGTTCCTAGAGTGCATGACCTACGGTAAACCTGAAGGCATGACGGTGGAACGGATGGACAAGATTGTTAAGATGCGCCATTCGGGGATGTCACACTACAAGATGTGTAACATCCTAGGCATCAAGAATAAGAACAAACAGATGGGCTTGCCTGGATGGTTGAGCCGCATCTTCATAGACCCTTATGTTGTTAAGGAAGTTGAGGAGAAGAAATGAGATTAGACCCACAAGAACAACGTGTGTATGTTCGCCAATCTTGGATTGGCGACTACCTGATTTGCCCTGAGCGTTCACGTCTTGGTGTAGCAATGCCACAGTTCCGCACTGGTTCCGACGCTACCGCCATCGGCACTGGACTGCACTCCGCTATCGAATGGGCGCTAAACAGTTTCGATAACGCTGGGGCTATAGCGTATGAAGAGATGCGACTTTATGCACAAGAACAAGTACAATTAGAACTATCTAAACCGAACCTTAAACTCACAAAGATATCCGACCAACCCATCGAACCAACTGTGGACGCTATGGTTCATAGTTGGGTAACAGAAATAGCAACAGATATAGAATGGGGCGGGACAACGGAACTAGGGTTCCGTTATCCCTCTGGTCTATTGGCTAGTAATGGCTATAGTATATGGTACGAAGGTACTATGGACTATATAGATAGTAATGGTACTATATGGGATTGGAAAACTGCTGGCAGAAAATACTATGCGAACGAGAAGCAGAACAAAGCGTACCAGCCGACGGTGTACTGCCAGTTCGCTAAACGGCACGGTCATTCCACCAGCGACACACAGGCTTTCAAGTTCGGTGTGATGCTACGGAAGAACAAACCTGAAGCACAGGTGGTGGAAATCAGCCGTGACGAATCGGACTACCGTTGGTTGAACCGTCAGACTCAAGTGATTGTTAACAACGCTCTGATGTCTGGCATCACGAACGCTTGGCCGATGAACGACCAAGGCGTTCTTTGTTCAGCGACGTGGTGTGACTACTGGTCTGTCTGCAAAGGTTCTTGTTGAAAATGATTTACATGTCCACGTTGTCACTAGTGATATAGTGTTGTCATGTTCTCAAGGGGCGGCGGCGTTAGCAGGAAGTGGTGTCCCTGCAATGTACCTCCACGTCGCCGTCCCGCTGTTCGTGTGGCAGGGGTGCCCGCCCTTTCCCCACCTCTGCCACACACTCTTCTTGGGGGACAGTCCATCCAACAAACAACAAACATAGAAAGAGTTCCTTAACCTAGGTTTGTCGCTGTGCGTTGGCGGTTTGCAATAACTGTCCCCCAAGTAACTTCTCTATATAAACCCACAACACAAGGAGATAACCTTGATTAGCAAAGATGAATCCATCATCACCCAAGTGGCCGCAAAGATTGCGGCTGAACTAGCAACGTCAGTAAAGCCTGACAACATTGAGTTGGCTACAGCAGATTGGGCTATCGCGTTCGACATCGTTCGTGACACAATCTTCGCCTCAGTCAACGGTAACCATGCGGTTACACAACCTGCACCAGTAGCACCCAACCACATCCCTGATGTGGCAATGCAACAGATTCAGGAAGTGTTCCCAACAGCACAAGCGCCAGCCCCAGCACCCCAGCCCCAATACCAGCAGGCACCCACCAACATGAGCGTCCAAGTCAAGGGCACCCAGCACGGTGATCTGCCAGACTGGTTGGTGTCACAATGTGTGGCCGCTGGCGTAACCCAAGTGTGGGACAACCGTGACGGCCTCGCCGTCAACCCGAAGCGTCCTTGGTTCAAAGCCGCAGACGGCACGAAGAACGCACGTGGCGACGACATGGCGTTCTGGCCTCCACGCGGCAAGTAACATGATAGACACCGCAACCCTAGAGGAGCGGTGGGCGAAACTAGGACGGGGCGAGAACATCGCCCCGTCCGATTCGTCTACGGCCAGCCTCGCAAAACCAGCCCTATACAAACCACTGTCGGACTCCATCGACGACTACGTGCATTGGGCACAGCACCCAAACGAACGCATCTACTTCGGGTTCCCCGACCTAGACGATCAGGTACGTGGCGTAGCCCCGTCAGAGATGTGTCTGATTAACGGGTTCTCACACTCAGGCAAAACACTGTTCCTGTTGCAGATGCTCGTAACGAACCGTGACAAGAACGTCATCTACTTCTGCCCCGACGAGCCACGCACCTTGACGCTAATCAAGTTGGCGTGCCTAGTGCACAAGATCGAAGGACGCAGACTGGAACAGATGATCGCCAACGGCGACACCGAAGGCATCGCCCTGCTGGAAGCAACAGCAAGAGAATGGTTCCCCAACCTTGCAGTGTTCGACCAGTTCATGTCACTGAGTGACATGGAGAAAGCCATGATCGAAGTGGACAAACACCTAGGTGAACCCGCACTGATGGTGTTCGACTATCTGGAGTTACTGACGGGCGACGAAACTGTCCCTGCCAAAGCGAACACAATCAAAGCGTTCGGTAAACGTCACAACATTCCGTTGATCGTACTGCACCAGTCATCACGAACCTCGGGTGCCGATGGACAGAAACAAACCATCTCGTCAGGTGCCTACGGTGGCGAACAGCAAGCGTCACACATCATCGGTGTACGTCGCAAAAAGTTTGAGATCGACCGACAGATGCGTGACATCATTGAGAAACTGAACAAGTCCACCGCCAACGAACGCATGTTGGAACGGCTAGACCAGTTGCGTTACGAACAGCAGTTACATGAGAACACTGTTACCGTGAACCTAGTGAAATGTAAACGTCAAGACGCACACCTGTTGGACGACATCGACTTCGAGATCGAGAACGGCACTGGCCGTCTACTCAGGCTCAACGGGATCAGCAACACGACGACCGATGACATGGAGGACTACGACACCGAGTCCATCCTTGGGGACGACTGGTGAGGAGGAACCATGAACCCTGTAGTGGAACAATTCAAACGCATCTTCAGAGGACGTGGCGACGTGTGGGGTCACGACGAAGGCAGATGCGTCAAGGAGAAACTGACAGACGACCACTGGGAGGATCACCTGTCAGGAAGAGTGGGTATTGGGATTTACCCTGCCGTTCCCACACCTGCACGAAGTGTAGTCTGCGCTTGGGGATGCACCGACATCGACACGAATGATCTGGAAGCGACACGACTACTACAGGCCACCCTGCGGGTGGCTGGCATCCCTGCCTACGTAGAGCGCTCACGTTCCAAGGGTTACCACATCTGGGTGTTCGCTGATCGTCCTGTGTCCGCTCAGTCAATGCGGGACATGCAACTGGCCGCACACCAAGTCGCAGACATGCGACCCATCGAAGTCAACCCCAAGCAGACTGACGTTAGCGCACACAAGTACGGCAACTATGTGCGGCTCCCCTATGTGGGTGGCATCGATAGCACACCTGAGCGTCGTGTCATCATCGATGACGACGACACGCCAGTACCGTTACGGAAGTTTGTGGACACAGTAGAGTTCGCTGACCCCGCGCTGATCGACAGCCTCGCCTCCATATACATTCCTCCTGTAACCACGACGGTTACATGGGATGTCACCGACCCGTCAACCGACCTAGCCGAAGGGTTACGCACCGTGTCCCCGTTGGGCTACGTCATCTGGCGTGACGGCGTACTGGAGGGGCGTGACAGATCCAACACGCTGGCACGGCTAGCCTACATTTGCGCCGAGTCAGGTATGCCGCCATCGGCGGCAACGATGGTAGTCAAGGATGCGGACAGACGTTGGGGCAAGTTCTATGATCGCCCCGACTGCGACGAACAGATCAACAAAATTATTGAAAGGGCATACCGATGATGACACTAATCAGCCAAATCTTTATGATGGTTTACTTGGGTGTGTCGTCCCTGTGGACGACCACCGTCGAAGAAGGCAGGTGCCCCCAGTGGGACGCCACCATGTTGGTGCATGGCCTAGACCCCGAAGTGTTCTCGCCTATCATGTGGCGAGAGTCACGATGCGGGTCATGGCAGATCAACGAGACCGACCCGCATGACGGGTCGTTCGGTTTGCTACAGATCAACTCCATCCACCTAGACGACATGCGGTTACACCCAGACAAATGGCAAGGCGTAGGCAGATGCAACGTCCACACGACAGGTGACCTGTTGATTGGTTGGCGAAACATTTGTTTCGCCTCACACCTAGTTGAGCGCGCAGGTGACCTAGAGCCTTGGGCTATGTGATACACTGGGATGATGCCTAGGCGCAAGTCCCCCAAGAAACCTTTCACCATCAAAGTGGAACAACGACCAGTGGTGAAAGGCAGGCCACGTCTGGGGCGCAGAGGGCGCGTCTTTACACCCGAACGCACACTGATAGCAGAAGAATACATCGCAGAACAGTGGCGCAAGGAACGCGCCCCATACTACGAGACACCCGTGATGCTGGAAGCCACGTTCACCCCGACCTCCACCGAGATCACACTCACGCCCCTAGATGAAGAACACACATCGAAACTTCGGGGCGACACCGACAACTATTTGAAGTTGGTGTGCGACGCGTTAAACGGTGTTGCCTACCCTGACGACAAAGCAGTCATGGTCATCAAAGGAGAGAAACGATGAGCGCTTTCCATCAACAATCGTGGGGTGCCCGCTACCAGAAGATGGGTAGCACCGCAGAGACAGCGTTCCTAGAGTCGTACCCTCACGCTCATCGTCTAGGGATCGACCGCCCAGATTTTTCGGTCGCTAAACTTCCCCCGTTCCTCCGTCAAGCACCAGACTTCCTGCTACCCGACGGAGCCTACGAGGTGATGGGTGTATCGTCGCGCGCCGCTACACCCACACTGAAACTCAAGTTTGAGAAACTAGAGATCTTAAACCAGTGGGACAAGTTCGGAGACACATACCTGTGGGTATGGGACTCCGCAAAGAAGCAGTCCACATGTGCGCGCATCAAAGTGTGGAACGACCTGTGTCACGCTCACGGCATGGTGGACAGGTTTGAGGACAACAACAAACCGTACTGGTCGCTACCCATCACCTGTTTCCCCGATGTTGAACAGTAGAGGTTTGCAACGCAAAGAAAGCGACGACGCAGAATACCGTCAAGCGCTACACAACGCAGAGTTACAAGCCTATGTGCCGAAAACGGAGATCGAAAGGCTGATGGAGTGGGGTGACAACCCCGCTCCAGAAGAGTTCGACCACGACATCATAGACATCGTGGAGTCCTGCATACAGCAAGTACCAGAACCACACCGCCAACTGTTGCGTCTGCGTTTCGCAGACCAAATGACATACAACGAGATCACACAGTTGATGGGTTACTCGTCCAAGTCGCACACATGGTATCATGTGCAGAAAGCAATACGGACACTGAAAGAACTACTGTTGATAGACCCGACGATCAGGAGGAAGTACGTTATGAAAATCAAAACAAAAACAACCACATGGGAAGAGGGAGCAGAGATCGAACTTGACGCTATCGACCGCAACATCCCAATCCTAGATTACGACAGGAAAGCAAACCTGATTGAAGAACTGTCGATACGTGCACGATACATCGCTGAACTAGTGCACAAAGGTGTAGAGAACACCGACCAATGGCACCGCCACCTAGCGCACATGATTATGGCGTGCGGCAACATCGCCGCACGAAAAATGTTTGACGACAAGGCATGGGACAAAGAAGCGATGGCACACCTGCTGGCATCAAAACAACACGACTACGGTCACCGCAACATCACATCGTTCGGTCTAGTAGGAGTAGCGGTACGCATGTCCGACAAGATCGCACGACTAGAAAACCTAGTGCAACGTGACGACGATGCCGTCAACGAACCATTGACCGACACTTATAAAGATATTGTAGGCTACGCTGTTATCGCAGGGATGCTACTGAACAACACCTTTGAACTGGAACTTGCATGAAAAACTATCAACTAGACCAAATCGCTGAAGCAATCGACGAACTGGAAGCGGCAGTCATCCGCAACGGTCTAGCCAAAAAATATTTGCTAGACATCTCGGCAACACGGCAAGCCATCTCCGCTCTAAGGAAGAAAGTAGAGAAAGGCAATGTCCGATGACAACCCTGAGATCGAAGAACTAGACTTCCAACTAGAACTAGCCGCAGAAAAAATGAACACCATCTTCGAGGTGGTGTTCGAGATATCAGAGTACGACGCAGAAATGCTGTTGAACCTGTGGGACGACGCAACCTTAGGCGACCTCGACGCAGTGTACGCCCTCATGGGCGAAGTCAAAAAACTTATCGACGTGCTACGTGAAGAAGTAGACGGCGTGTAACCTTGACGGTTACACGAAATACCTAGAAATACCTAGAGATCACAGGCCAAGTCTTAGCACCAATCCAGCCGTCAGCATACAAACCATGCTTCCCTTGGAAACGCATCACGGCGGCCTCGGTCTTGCGACCGAAGATGCCGTCAACCTTAGCGCCCACAACACGCTGAATCTTCTTGACCAGTTCTCTGTCCTTCTCGCCACGACGAATCGCCTTACCTCGGAACGGAATAAAGTTACGTTTCGGCGGTTCTGTGTCCGCTCCCTTCAGTTCGGCAAACGCCAGTTTGAAGAACTCGCTGTTATCAGCAACAGACGGGGACAACTCCACATGAATCCAGTCTGCCCATTTTTTACCGCCAGCAGTACCAACAGTCTTACGCAGATATTTCCTCCATGCACGCCGATCGCAACGCCAACCCCTGCCGAAAGGCTTGGGTTGATAGTCAACCACCATCTCAATGCCCAGACGGTCAGCGTTATCCACCAGCCAGTTGATCCATTTCTCTGCAACCTTGCGGTCGCCACACCCCGAGTGTGGCGCACCACGATAACTGAGGTCAACCGCCCTGCCTGTACCGTGAATACTGGGCTTGGAGCCACCCCGAACTGGCCTACGATTGTAGGAACCGTTGTTGAAGAACGCCCCGCCGCTAGCCTTCACAAACTCGCGGATGAACTGTTCGGTTCCTTTACGCTTACCTGATGCGTAACCGTCGAACCCTGTATACTTTCTCATTCTGTGTATCCTAACTGTTCCAACTCTTTAATGAACTCTCTGAGTTCATATTCTTTTTGTCTAACATCTTTTTGCAAATCGAGTTCTGTTGGACGATAGAAACCAAGACCCAATGCTGTGCCCAGCATATTGAACGGTGTCCGCTGGTAATCTCTTTCGGGGCCTCCGAAGAATCTTTGCGACGCTGACGGATCTTCAAGTTGCTCTTGGGTTTTACCCTTGAACAGGCTACCTTGCTCCACGATGTTCAACAAGGCAACTGTGTATTTACGCATGTTAGCCCACGCTGGCAGTGCGCCAGCGATAGGCTCAGAGAAGCGGTCTTGAACCATCTGGCCTTCAGCGCCTCCTTCCCACTTCCACAACACATGCAAATCGAACAGACCTGCTGGCCTGTAATCGTCGGAGTAGGGGATGGTTTCCCCAAACGCTTGACGGTAACCAGTTGCGTATTCAAACGGTGATCGGGCAACAGGCGTAACCTGACCGATCAGACCACCCAAAGTTGCGTACTCACCGAAAGTATTATCAAGCGACTGGAACGGCAAATCGAAATCTAAAAAGAAATTGCCGATAGGTGAACGGATAGGATTACGCCTAGCCCTATAAGACGGAAGATCGTCATTGTAGTTTACTGCTACGTCCTCTTCAACTATCTTGTTGTAAGCACGGTACAACGGTGGTCGTGCGACCTGTTGAACCATTTGCAACGGCAGGTTGCGGGACGCAAACACCCAGAACGGAACCCACATTTTCATCTTCTCGTCCATCTGGGACAACTGGGTGTAGTCGAACTGAACCCTAGCGATACGAGACGCCGAAGTCATCACACTGTAACCCTGTTCGACAGCGTTCAGCCCCAAACTCAAACGCATCCACAACTCGGCGCCCTCGTTCTTCTCGCGAGCGAAGGAAGAAAGACGACCATTGAACGGACGGAACACGTAGTCGCCGCTTTGGACAGCAACTTTCTTGCCCAAACCTTTCATGGTGCCATCGTATTGCACTCTGGTTCGACCGACACGCGGAAACGCCTCATCAACAATTCGGCTACCACCGCTCATCTGGACAGAGCGAAAAGCGTTCAACATGTCCTCAGCCGCCTTAGCACCGTATCGTGATTCTACGTTCGCTAACGCTTGAGTAAGACCAACTCTACTATAGTCTGCCGCAAACCTTACCGCACGACGCATCTGATCTGTGGTAGTCCCCATAGCAAAGTTATTCCACAACCCAGTCATAATGTTGCGAATCGAGTAGCCCGCCGTCGTCAACGCCGTCGTTTTGAAATAGGTGTTACCAATCCTGTACCCTTCAGCAAACCAAGTATGCGTTTCGGGTTTACGCAATTCGTCCAACAAACCTTTCTTGGTAGCGACCTGCTCCAAGAAACCGTCGTCCAAATCCTGATACATCAAGTAAATCGAATCGCTAACCTCCCCAGAAACCTGAACATTCAAGTTCTTGATAGCGTTCCAGCCATCCTCCAAATCTGGAACCCAATCACCAGACTCTAAATACTTATCGAAATCCCTGACAGCATCCATCAACATCCTGAGGCCGCCCTCAGATGCCTCCAACTGTGCGAGTCTGGCTTCTTCGGCAAACAACTGATTGAAAACGCGATCAAGCATATCCCTGTGGTTGTCAGAAACATCAAGCAACTGAATAGACTCCAGAGTGTCGTTGACTTTAGCAACCCACTCCATGTGCAACTCGTATGAATCGCCCTTCTTGGGCGCTTCATTAACCATGTCTTTCATCATCTGTATATCGGCACGATACAAGTCACCAACAGTACGTTCCCACTCCTCCCTAGCGCCCACAAGAGCCGCAGACACGTCAAGGCTGGCGGCTTGCCGCTGACGTTTGCCTTCCAGAGTGCGGTACTGCCTCAAAGTCGGATCGTTTTTGATGGTGTTGTTGTACTGAGAGTTCGCTCTCTTGACCGTTGCTTGAGCCGCTTGCGCTTCTTTCTTGGCATCTGTAACCCTCATGGTTACACCATCGACTTCTACCTGACGGCCTTGAGATTTGCCAGCCGCCCTAGCCTCGGTCGCCTTGCGAACAACATTATTACGTGCCGCTCCAGACAACCTAGACTGTGCATCGCCTAGAATGTCATCAGCCAAACCCTCTGCGGTTGTGGGTCGCTTCGTCGCGTTGGGGAACACTGTCTCGTGCTTCAAACGTAGCCACTCCAAAGCATTGTCGTATGCGGTTTTGTCCTCGGACAAAGCCGCACGCAATGAACGGATACGAGCCAGCAAAGGATCAACTATAGTATCCAAATCTTGTTGCGCCTTAGCCCCCACAGCCTGCGCGCCAGCCTTAACCGCTTCTACTTCCTGTTCTAATTCTGCTAGTCGTTTTTCTTTTCTACGTAATGCCGCGCGCTGTTGCGCGGCGGCCTTCCTGTTGGAAGCCTTAGTGCCTTGAGCAGTCAAATCGTTACGTATGGATTTAACAATGTCAAGCATCTCCACCCGACTGCCCTCTACCGAAACATCGATGTCCTTGACTAGCGTGGCGACACCGCTGGAAACCTCGTCGATAGCGTCATTCAAAACTTTGCGAGCAGAATCAGGAGTATTCTTTGCGCCGTCGATAAACACTTTGATGTTCTGAGGATTGGTGCGGAAAAGTCGAGCAAGGAAGAACTCCCTTCTTGCTTGCTCCCCAACAGATTCGAGATATGATCTCATAATTAAAGCGGGGTTATCTTCAAACAACTTGTAACCAAGTTTATCCAAAGCAATCCTGTTGTAGTCGCTGATCGAACCGTCCTTCAACGGTTTTCCCAAGAATGTTTTACTTTTAGTTCTGGAAATGGTGAAACTAGCCCTGTCACTTAAAGCAGAACCAGTGATACTAAGTTCCCGTTTGATTTGTTGCCACGTTGCCGAAGCCTTTGGGTTGACTCTCGAAGTCCTCCAAGCACGGCGAGCCTCTGGAGTCAAGGTGTGATGCACATAGTTGTCCAAACGGTCAATCATCGGGAGGCTCAAACCATGCTCTTCATTAAGTGTCTGTCTCAGAGCGTTCACATCCTCCAAAGCCTGATCGTAAATCCGTCGCAACTGTTGAGCAGAGCCTAAAAGATCGTCGTCGATCTGAGTGGAGGTTCCCTCCATGAAGTCGTTAATTTGTTGCCAACCCGAACGGCCATCGGCGCTAGCCAACCGAAGCCGTTCATCGCTCAGGCTCTTAAGTACATCTTTGTTATCGGATACCAGCCTTGCAACCAGAGTCCCAGATTCCGCTTGGGCAAATTTGGCGGCTTCATACGTGGAGAAAGCGGCAAGGGTTTGGTCGGTAGTCAAATCTTTGCCGCGAGCAACAGCGGTCAGACCCAGACGTTCAGGAGGAGTCATCATCTGGGTAGCGAAATCGCCTACGTCATCTCCCAGCCTTGCACGGCTCCGTGCCAGACCGCCAGCAATAGCCTGCTGTGCCCCCTCTGTTTTGGGTATGACTTGTCCAAACCATCGGATACCAGCGTCATCAATGCGACCTTCAATGTTCAACTGTTTACGCATCCTAGTGTCCAAACCGAACTCGCCGTAACGGTATGCTTGCGACGTTTGGTGTGCGATAATGTCGTCCGACGCTCCGCTGGCACGCAAAGACTTTGCAACCTCGTCGGCAAGAGCGGCACGCCCAGCCTGACCAGCAAACTTGAGTTGCCCACCAGTAAAGAAAGTCACTGGGTCAGCAACGATACGTTGAAACATGTTCAACGTATCGTCAACAGCAAGAACAAGATCGTTGTCAGCGAACCGTGATAGGCCAATACCAGTCAATAAACCCTCAAAGGGGTAAACATCTGGCTCGAAATTAGAGTCAACCGCCTGTTTAGCGAAATCAACAAAACTAGGGGACTCACCTTCGCGCCCTATGTCAGTCACCTCTTTAATGTAAGAAGCAAACGTCCTATAAGGTGTCTCGAAAGCGTACCCTATTTTCTCGAAAGCGCCCATAGCGCCTTGTTCTGCCGCATCCAACCAACTATCAGGCAAAAATGCACCAAGGAACGTGCGGCTGGCAGTCCTAGCCGCACCAGCACGAGTCGTGTCAGCAGACACCGACCCCAACTTAGCCAACTCTTCCTCAAACTGTCTTTGTCTTTTCTCAAAAAACCCTGTGCGGCCAACGGCCTCTTCTGCTTCGCGCTGAGTGTCCGCCAAATTGCGCCTAGCCTCAGCAGTCGCTATTTCATCCCTGTCCTGTTGAGTAAGACCAGCACCAGTAGTAGCCCGAATACCAGCGATGCGATCAAACTCAAACTCATCGTCCTGTGAACCGCTATAGTTCGAGCCAGAACCAAAAAATATGCGTTCATCTTGAGGCGGT
>CENS01003284.1_pt1 | contig 16762 bp, 41 predicted proteins | sample 530201 | NCBI WGS metagenome assembly CENS01 (sample SAMEA2619747, study PRJEB7988) | marine metagenome | biome: marine biome (ENVO:00000447); feature: surface water layer (ENVO:00002042); material: "saline water (ENVO:00002010), including plankton (ENVO:xxxxxxxx)" | depth 5 m | reverse complement strand
TTTATTTGTTACTAATTTCTTAATTATACTAAATTTAGGGTCAAACTCAAAACTTTTGCAAGAAGTTAAAAAAAGAAACAAAATTAAAATTATAAAACGCATTATTCTAATATAAGTTTTTTTATTGATTTACTTCCATCTATATTTGATTCTAACTCTGCCATAGATTTAATACATTGGTATTCAACATTATTATCTATATTTCTTGATGCAACTCTTTTTCCTTTTAAACATTCTGACATACTTTCTTGAATACGATGTTCTTTGATTTCTCCATTAACAATCATAAGTAAAGCTATAATTAATTCAGGCATTAGTGACTACCATTCTTTCTAACTTTATCTTTAAGATGTTCAATATCTTCTAGTGCTTTTTCAAGTTGTTTAGATAAAAACTCAATATTAACTTTATTAGTCATATTCATTTCTTGAGTAGATTGTAATTTCTCTACTGTCTTATAAAGGTCTTCTAATAAAAAATGTTGCTCTTGATCTGTGGGTACTTGTTCAGATTTTTTAAGCAAATCATTTTCAAATAATTCTCTTGAAGTTTCTAATGATGTAAGTCTAGCTGTAACTTCTGTATATGCAAACACTCCCATCGCAACAGCAATAACAATACCAATCATGTTTTTTATTGGCATAGCAACAGATGTGTTGTCAGATATTTTCATATTGGAGCCACCAATATTGTTAATAAAACAAATGCAATAATTAACCCACCTGTAAAATAATAGTTCATATTAATACTCATAAATTATTTGTTTTTCCTTTTTTTCTTGAGAAGTTTTACTCTAGTGTGCCATATCCAATTAGTAAATTTTAACGCATAAGTTTCTACAAAAGAAATAGCGTCATCTAATAAACTAAAAAATTTATAAAGGTATTTATCTAAATTAACCATACAAGACTAAATATCATACTAGGCCATACATCTCTAGTAGTTTTTTAATCTTCGCTACAAACTTTAGTAGCTTGTCTCTTTGGTCTTTAACTATATTTAACTCAGATTTGAGTTGTTCTATTTGTTTATCTGCCTTGTCCATGATACTTTTTATATGATCTTCTTTTATTTTTATTCATTGATGAAGTTTTAACTATTCCACCACCTATTGAAGTTCGTTTGTGTTTCTTTTCATAAACAACAACAGTTCCATAAACATTACCTTTCTTCTTTGACATCTTCTACTTTGGCTTCAATGATTAATGGTAATGGTTCATTTATGTTTTCATTAACAGTTCTATCTTTCATTCCTAAATAGTTTTTCGAGAGCCAAATTTGCATATGTGTATTGTCCTTCTTTATAGCTTTATCAAACATCTTCTTTCTAAGACTTGCCTTGCCTTTTTCTTTATTCTGGTCAATAATTTCGGCATAATTACGCCTTAATGTTCTAGCTGACACACCCATAACAGATGCACATTCTTCTATCGTACATCCAATAGATGCTAAGTTTCCTAGTATTTTTGAATCAACTTCTTTTTTAGGTCTTCCAACTACTATAAGTTCTTTGCTATTACTTTTGTCCATTTTTAGCCTCAATTATTAAATACTCAAATGCTTCAGGTTCACTCTTGTAATCTGTTTGTTCTGCACACCATTTGACCCAATCTTGCCACATTTGATAAACTGATTCATCTACTTTAACCACTATTGTCTTTTTACCATCATCATCTTTAGGTTCTTTTTCAATAGGTTCTTCCCAATCAAAATTACCAAAATTAACTAAGTTGTCAATCTCGTCTGGTGTATCTGGTAGTATATCTTTGAGTGTATCTGTATCTATTTCAGGTAATACATCATTTTTAATTAGATCACTAAATGCTTTTAAGTCATCATCAAACCATACATGATTTCTTCGTCTAGCAATAATAATGGCTTTTGCTTTAGAAATATCTCCAAAATTTTCTACTTGAATCTGTTGCCATCCTATTCTTTGTAATGCTTCTAATCTATGGTTTCCATCAATAACTTCATATTTATCATTTAACTTTCTTACTGCTATTACTCCAGCACTATCATCATACTTTATAGATTTTATTAATTTATTTATCTGTTCTTCAGTACCATCTGTCTTATAGTTCCATCCAGCTTTAACTAGATTGTCTATGTTCATGGTTTCTACTTTATTCATTCTTGTCCTCCAGCATATTTTTTGTATTCTTGAAGTTTTAAATAAGCCTCCCAATAGAACACATTAGTTGATTTACTTGAATCTTTAAATTCATCAATCTTATTTTGTTTTAGTCTATTAATATCAACTTTTTCCATATTAGGTAATGCTTTTGATCTAAAACTATTAAATCTACTACCTGAAAACCAACTTGTACTATCACAACTATAACAATATTGAAATTCTTTCATCATTTTTAACTCTGTGCAACCTAATAAATGTACTTTCTTACCTTTAGAAGTAGCTTTTTGACTTATGTATCTTGTTATTTTTAATCTTTCTGCATTAGATACATTGAACCTTAATTCTGGAACTGACACAGCAATATAATCTGAATAATCAATTAACTTATCAGGGTTTCCATCTTCTAAGTGATATACATTAATAATTGGTACATTTACTTGAGTCTTAAATTTTTTTCTCATTTCCCAAGCAAATTCAGGAGATATTTTCTTTTGAACATCACATTCTACTATTGAATGTTTATATCCTGTTTTATTTACAAAGTTTGCATAATCATCTTGCCAATCAATAATCATTTGTTCTGTTAGTACTGTGTGAGATTTAGCACCAAACATTAATGTAAATAAACCTGAGTCTATAATAGTATGAGTATAACTATTAAGACACTTAACAAAATCAATAGCATGTTGGTCTTTGTATCTTCTTATTTGATAAAAACTTCCAAGAACATATTTAACTCCAGCTTTTTTTAAAGGCTTAGACATTCCTACATCTTCATGTCCAGCAAAATGAACTTTCATTTAATAAGTTTTTCTTTTTTTACCTTTTTTATGTGCTGAGTTTTTCATTAATTTTCCATTAGGCATATAATGATAACCTTTAGGTGCTTTTTTTCTTTTTTTAGCCATATTTAGTTTTTAACTGTTTTCTCTTTTTTAAGCAAGTTTAAAAACACGCATAGAATTAAGTTGTTCTTTCTCTCCCAAAGTATCAAGACCTACTGTTTATGCAGTTGTGCTATTTCTCTTTTTTTATCAGCACTCGCATATTATGTAGTTGCTCTTTTTTACCCTTTTTTTAAGCAATCGCATAGTTAGTGTATTTGCTTATTCTCCCTTAAGTTACAGCACTTGCATAAATAGTGGGTTCTGTAAATTCTCTCTTTTTCTCTACCACTTAACATATCGCATAAAAACAATAGTTGTGATGTTCTCTTGGTTCTCTACCAAACTATAATATCGCATAAAACCTTTTTGCTCTTTTTATCCCTTTTTATCAAGACACACATAGTTAGTGGTGTTGCTCTTTCTCTTGAAGTTAAGCAAAATAGCATAAAACGTAAGTGCTTGTAGTTCTCCCTTTATCAAGACCAACTAAAGACTTTGCATAAATAGTGGTTGCTCTTTTTTACCCTTTTTTTAAGCAACTGCATAAAATGTAATTTTTATGTTTGCTTGGTTCTCTCTTGGACATCTTAACCAATCTAAAAACACGCATAAATTTAATTTGTTTAACTTTACCCTTAAAGAGCAAGACTGCATAAAACGTGGTTGCTCTTTTTTGGTTACCAAAAGGGCAATCGCATAAATAGTAGAGTTGCTTATAAAGGGATAAAGTCCACCACGACTAAATATCGCATAAAATTAAAAGTCCTGATGCTTAACCTTTTCTCCAGCACTATAAAATTTGCGTAAAATTAAACTTGGTATTGATAAACCACAGAACCGTTTTCGTTGTCCTCAAATACTGCACATTTTTCTAAATCATATTCTTGAACTAATTCTTTAGCAATCATTTCACAAGACATATCTCCAAACTTACAACATTCTCCATCTGCATATTTATCATGTAAATAATCTAAAATTTCTCTTTTGAATCTTATAAATTCAACATCTCTATCATCGTGGTTAACTTTCTTTTCACATTCTATATGAAAAATATGTCTATGTGGGTCCTTTAAAAATTTAACATCTTCAAATGGACACTTTGACCATTGATGAATACCCTCTACTTGTAATCTACATACTATTGTTGTTTTCATTTACAAAGCCTATGAAATTCGTTTTTAACTTCTGCTGATTTGAATAAACCTCTTATTGCTGAAGTTACCATTGTTGAATTTTTCTTTTGTACTCCTCTACAAACCATACAAAAATGTTTAGCTTCAATAATAACTCCACATCCTAATGGATTCATTACTTTCATCATTCCATCTGCTATTTGATTTGTTAATCTTTCTTGTATTTGCATTCTTCTTGCATACACTTCTAGTAATCTTGATAATTTTGAAAGTCCTACAACATTTGCTCTTGGAATATATGCAATATGTGCTTTTCCAAAAAAAGGTAGCATATGATGTTCGCAAGTAGAATAAAATTCAATATCTTTAGAAATAATCATTTCATCGTAATCAACATTAAAACTTGTTTTTAAAACATCTTCAGGAGTTTGGCTATAACCTCCATAAATAGTTTTCCAAGACTTAACTACTCTTTTTGGAGTATCTATTATTCCCTCTCTATTAGGATTGTCTCCTAAATGTTCAATCATTTTAGCTACTGTGTGTTCAGCATCTTCTTCAGCTTGTTCCCAAGGAAAAACAATATAACCCTCATACTCAGTTTTTTTTTGTTTATCTATAACAGCCATAAATTTAGCTAAAGGAAAACTATCTGTATGTAATTTTTTAGTTCTTCCACTATCTACTATATCATCTACAATAACAGTTGCTCTAGTTGGATCGTGAGTCTTTTTACAAGTTAAAAAATTTGAAACAATCATTCCACCTTTTGGAACTCCGAATACTATGTCATCAGGTTTAATTAATAATTGTAAAGGTGTTAAGAGATCAAAGAAATCTCCCCAACTTAGATATTTTTTAATCATTTATGTAAATAGCTGAATTTCCTGAATGTTCTCTTACTTCTACTGACATTAATTTAACTCTTTCATTACTATTAACTACTATCTGAGGAGCAATCTCTTTGCAAATATATTCTGCAAACTTTTCACAACCTACATGAGGAATGATTACAAGTTGTATTAAACCTTTTTCTTCTAATTCTTTGAATGTTTCTAATTCAGGATCATCTTCTGCTATTACTGTTTTATGATCAAAAGTATCTTGCAAAAATTGTTTAACAAATTTAAGATCGCCAAAATCATAAACCCAATTTCTGTCATTTAACATACCTTTAAAATTTATTCTTACTGATAAAGCATAACCATGCATGAATCTACAATGACTATGTTTTGCTCTCCATTGTCGGAAAGCACAAGATAGACCAATATTATGATTGTAAGTTTTAGTTGATATAAAGCTCATCGTACATTTATAATTTTATGAGTTTGTAAACTCAATTTATACTCTTGGTTGTCCTTTATCAAATTTAAACAGTTTTGTAAAGACTTAGAGTGTTCGTTGTATTCTGGTTGTAAATATCTTCTTCCTTTGTAATCTTTTAAATGTTCTTTGTAAAAATCTAATTCATCTCCCTCTGATATAACTAATTTAAACTCATTTGCTCGTCTCCAAAAGCCTTGCAACACAGGAAATTTAGGGCTTATATGTTGTTTTGGAGAAAGAGTTACATAAACTTCATCTGATATAGGTTGCCAATAACTTCCCGATGTTTCAATACTAACTTTTCTTCCTGTTTTAATTATTTCATTACAAAGTGTTGGTAAATTTTTATTAATAAAAGGTTCACCACCACTAATAACTACTAATTCAGATTTAAGTTCAGCAATAAGTTCTTCTATTGATTTTTTAACTTTTGGAATTTTTTTATTATAATAATCTCCATCAGGTTCATATCCTGTATCACAAAAATAACATCCAACAGGACATCCATAAGTTCTTATAAAATCACAAGCAGTTCCTGTATGATAACCCTCTCCTTGTAAAGTTTCTTGAAATGTTTCATGTATATTTATCATATTTTAATTTTTTCCATTTTAATAATACAACCTTTAGGAAATACATTCCTATCAGAAAATAATTCACTATCAACTTCATAACTAGCAAATGTTCTTATATTTTTATTATCTTTGTTTAGCAAGTAAGCATGAGTAACCATTATTGAGGGCATAAAACCTGAAGCAGTATGTAAATCAGCATGACCACTATCTCCTGTTATATCAGCCCATGTTATTTTATAAAAATAATATCTTTTATTTTTAATTATAAGATGTTTGTATATACTTTTTTTACTGCTTTTTAACATCTTTTGCCTCTAAGATTGCTTCATAAATTTCTAATTGTTCTTTTAGTAATTTATTTTCTATTGATATATTTATTAGTCTTTTTCTAAGAAACTTGAAAAGTCTTAAAAAGTTCTTCATTTTAATTTATATTTTCTAACTGCTTTTTGAACTGATCTACTAACATTGACCTTACCTTTTCGTTTTTTACCTACTATTTTTTTAGTGTATAAAACAGATAGCGATGTTGACGTTGCAATCATTAAAATTAAATATCCTTTTTAAGTGGTTCATCATTCTTAAATTTGTGTTTATACCATTTTTGACCATCAAGCAATATTTCAAAATAATTCCCATAATCTCCTGTTACTTTAAAAACTCTCCCATCAGGCATTTGTGGCGTAAATGGGGCTTTTCTTGGGTCAGGTTTAACATCATCGTCATCAAATCTTCTTTGATTAATCCAAGTTGCCACATGAGGAATAAATGTTTTATCCTTAATTTTACCTGAATAATAATTAAATATTTTAGCAAGTTGTATAGGGTCTTGATCCTTACATTCTTTTTCATATTTAACTTTAGCCATCTTTTTACTACCTTTCTTATTGCTAAGATTATCCCAAAAAATATCAAAGTTATTATTATTATTTTTAGGAATAGGTATAGGACTAGGTATAGGTGCCATCGTTTCGCCATTAGCACCATTCCATCTTTTTAATGCTCCTCGCTTACCTGATTCACTCTTATTTACGTAATATTTCTGTAAATATTCGTATTCTTTTGTGATTCTTCCATGTGTCCAAGTCTTTTTATTTCTGTCATCACATTCTCTATCTACCTTAAAAAATTCTTCAAGAACTTCATAAACATTAATGCAACACTCATCTGATTTACATTGACAAATTCTAAAAGCAGATTCAGTTTTAAATGGCTTTGCGTTCTTAGTCCAAGCAAAACATAATAATCTTATATATATTCCAACTTGTTCGTTAGATAAATGAACTGTTTCAGCAGTAAATGTATCTGTAAATAATGGTATTGAGGGTAGTTTCATATCATCTCCTTTGCTAGTTTAAATGGTTTTTCATATTCGTCTTTGTATAATGTTTTATACACGTTCTCTAAAAGTTCTAATTCTGTACCCATTTGTTCTACAAATGTTTTCTTACTTCCATGAATACTAAATTTTCCTGTATGATGATCCATACATAAAGGGATCACACACCAATCAGAACTTCTTCTTCCTATTCCTGTATTAACTCTAATGTGATGTAATTGTGGGGGTCGCTTACAAACTAAACATCCTAATTCTGCAACTCTGTTAAGATGAGCTTTTAAAATTTTAGACTTATATCTTGCCATACAATCGCTTTTCTTCCATATCTAGTTGTAACTCTCTTTCCACTATCTTCTATAAAGTTCAACACTTGTAACTCTCTCACTCTTGCACACACACTTGATAAAACCATATCTAGTTCATCTGCTATCTGATCGTTTGAACTTGGTTGTGTTTTTATTAGATCGTGTACTTTCTCTCTTAATGTTTTTACTTTTGGTTGTTGGATTTCAAAAGCACTTCTTGATGTTTCTGTATTGTTATGTGCCTTGTATCCAAAAAGATCATATTGTGTCATTGTTTATTCATAAGTTGTATATTTGTTTTCATCTCTGTTTGTTTATAACTTAAATATCTATCCAAGTTATTATATCCATATCTTGCTTTAATTAAATTAGACTCAGCATCAGCAAGTGCATGAACTATTTTTTTATACTCATCATCTGTTCTTGCTAGATGTTCAGCTTCAGAAGTTGTTTTTACATATCTTTTATGTTTTAAAAAACATTTACTGAAAGTTGCTTTCTTACCCTCATCAAGAATAATAACTTGTTTCTCACAAGTAGCCCATTCTTTACTTAATTTATCTAACTCTTTATAAGCATCTTCGCTAGTGTTTATATTCATTTTCTTTCTCCTGTTCTATTTCATCTAATCTTTCTCTCATCTTATCTATTTCATTTTGTAATGGACTATCATTACTTTCTAACATCTTTGCAAACACTCTTACAAAATGTGTTAAGTGCATATCTCCAATGTTAATTATTTGCATTTTGGATTTAGAATAGTAAGTTAAATTTAATAATCTTCCTAAATCTTCTGGTACTGCTCTTTTTTCTAGAAAACTTTGTATTTCTAGTAATTGTTTTATTTTCATATTTATCTCCTAAGGATAAAGAAGTAATTCTTCTGCTTCTCTCTCCAAGTTTTTTATTTGTTGTTTTAAGTTTCTGTTTTCTTCTTTATATGCTTTGTTTTCTTTTTGTAGATTTTCAATTATTTTTTTTAAAGTATTCAAAGCAAGTTCACTCTCATTTATTTGTCTTGTTAGATCAAGGCTACCTTTATCTTTAGTAGCCTTAACCTTTTGTATTAACTTAACATCCATTAGAAAGGAGCATCTTCCATGGGTAAGTCATCATCCATCAAATCAGGTCTCTGATCTACTTGTGGAGGCTGTATTTTTTGGAATGAATTGTTTTGTTGGTATTGTTGTTGTTTTGGTTGACCAAGATAAAATGTAATTTCACAATTTGTGTTTCCATTATATTCAGTTGTTCTAACACCAATTTTAAGAGGTTTTCCATTTGCTCTTTCTTGTTTAATGTCAGGACTTTTTAACCATACTCCAAGTTTTTTTAAGAAGAACTCATCTCCATCTCCTTTAAAATCATAACTTGTTGGCTTTGCTTTGTATTTGTTTTGAAATACCTTTAAAGTGATTCCTTTAAAGTTACTTTTTTTTTGGTTTTCGTACATTTGCGTTTTTCCTTTTCTTGTTTGCGTTATATTCCTTTAACTGATTATTATAAAGTTCTAATGACTTGTAACAATCTAATAGTCCAAGGAATGCTTTTGTGTGTAAAGGCTTATAAGATAAGATACGAGATTCAAAGTCATCATCGTTCTTTGGTAATCTAACTATACAAAGTTTGTTAATTTTTTTACCTGTTTGTTCCTCATAAGCATACTTGTAAGCATGAAGTTGTAAGCAATAGTTATGAAATATACCATTACTTGTTTTTATGTCTATTAAGATTAAGTTTTTACTTTTATCAGTAGCAACTATATCTAATGTTCCACAAAAACCCTTTTCTGAATACAAGAGTTTTTCAGATTCTAATAATTTAAGTTTATTAGAAGTCCAAAAGTCTTTAAACTTTTTAAAACAGTTTCCGACAATCTTATCCTCAGGTTCAATGACTTTTAATCCTTTAAGCCAATCCTCAGCAAGTTTATGAACTATCGTTCCTATTCCTAAAGTTTTTTGTTGTGTTTTTTGATTAATGGCATCAGCTTCAATCATCACATCTTCTATAACATCTAAAGGAATACTTTTATGTTCCATAGCTTGTTTGATTAATTTCTTCTGATTAAATAACTTCCAATTCCATAAACCATTGTTAGCCATCATATCTAGAACTCCAGATGTTCCCGGAACATACTGATTGTCCTTTACATATTTATGACCTGATTCGTTGAAAATTATTGTATGACCATGTTCGGTCTTATGCTCTTTGTTCGACATTTGCGTTCTCCTCTGTTGCGTTTTGTATTGCGTTTTTGTTCATTGATAATACTATACCATCAAAATAATTTGTAAACTCAGAAAGATCACATTTTATTTTCTCTACAAATATCAAAATAGAATGAAAAGGCAATCTATTTATACCATTCTCATATTTTTGAATTTGTTGAAAAGTTACACCTAACCATTTAGCAACTCTTTCTTGTGTATAGTATTTTCCTATAACATCAGATCCTCTACTTACTTCTTTTCTTAATCTAATTTTTTTAAATGTAAGACCAAGAACATCATAAAATATACTAATGTTTTCTTCTTGATTAAGTCCTAATTGACCTAATCTTTGTTGTATTACTTCTTCACACCTTTCAGGTGTCTTTATCTTTGTTGGTATAGTTATAATCATAACTTTTCTCCTGTTTGTTGTTAATTAAGAACTGAATGTCCACGATTAGAAAGGCATTTTCTAACTAATGCTTCATACTTCGTATCCATATTTTTACTAAATGACCAATATGTTAAATTACTAATAAAATTGGTATTGTCTTTTCCAATCTTATCACAATGTTGCAAGTCATTAGTCAGTTCTTCTGCTTTTGCTTTGTTAAAAGTACCACTTCTTCCACTCGTATCAACTAAAGGCTTATAAGCACAGTTAGTTAGAAATAGGAGTGTAATTATTAAGTATATTTTTTTCATATTTGCGTCTCTCTTGTTTGTACTCTTTTGAGTTAGTTGCTTTTGAGTTTGGCATTATAGTATATACATCATCAAAAAATGGATTATTGTCTGATGCATTCCATCCTCTTTTTTTAGAAATCTTACAAATAGCTCTAAATCTTCTATCTAAGAACTTTTCTGATTTCTTTTTTCTTATTTCAAATGTCTTACCTCTGTTTTCACTTATGACATCTGAAACTCCCCATCTTGTTTGATCTACCATAACAAACCTCCTATAATAAATCCTACTACAAAACATATCCATTCTCTCCTATAATGTAGTTCAAGAACTTTCCAATCTGATTTAGTTTTTCCAAAAATTAACATATTAATACTCCTCAGCTTTCATTATTGTCATTACTCGTCTTGTTACATTTGGATCTGACTTATCAGGAGAATGACCACTATGTTTTAAATCATAATAATCTATCTTCCAAAAATAATCAGTTCCATCAACAACAACCTTTCCAAAATCATGTTCTTTGTATGGGTCATTGTCTTCATTAAAATTATTAAAATTTCTTACTTCATTAATAATTTCATTATACTTACCTGAACTAAATACACCTGAAGTACAAATAACTTGTCCTCCTTTAGCTTCGGTTCTTAATTGATCGTTTAAATTTGCGATCCTTTCAAGTTTCATTACTTCTTGTGTTTGGTCTAGTACTTTTCCTAAGTCCATATCTTCTCCTTAATGTAGTGTTGCGTTAGTTGGTTTTTTTTTCTTAGTTGGTTTTGATAGAGTTTGTTTAGATTTACTCATAGCATCTTTCATAAGTTCCATAGCTTCTTTCTTACTTGGTGCTACATCAAACAAACATCTAAAACATTCAAAAAATATTAAATACAAAAGGTTATGGATTCCAATATGTTTTCCATGAGTATCTAATAAACATTCTAAATGAGACTCTATATCTCTATGAGCTTTATCCATTTTTTTAACTGACATTATATATCCTCTCTACTGTTTTTTTCATTTATAAACTTCTCAACATGACCACCCATTGAAACTTTAGGAGTAGTTTGTCTAACAGTTTTTACTTTAGGTATTAATTTTAATTCTCCAAAACCCATAAATCCAAACATTGATCTGTTATAAGTTTTAGAAAATATTTTATAGATATTTATATCTTTAGCTTTAGTCATTTTGATAATATCTCCACTCTTAAAATGTTTTGTTCGTCTAATTGTTTTTTAAACTCATCAATAAAATTAGCAACTTGTTCTGCTTCATCTTGTTGAGATTTTGGTTTAAAGTTTTTATTATTACGAATCGTATTGTCAAGAGCAATATAAATTTCTTCAGCAATATATTTTTTTATCATTATATCTCCTTAACTGATTGAATGTTATTTTTTCTAAAAAACTTATCAGCCATCTTCAATGAACTTAAAGTAAAGTTAAATCCTTGATCTAATAAGTCAGCTTTAACATCTTTGAATACTTCATTCATATTCTTATCTATAAATAAAATATTAGAAATGTTTTTAGGTTTAGATTGTTCTTTGAAAGAACGATAAACTATTTTAGTTAAAGTTCTATTATCAAAGTCTATTGTTATCTTTTTAGTCATTATGATCTCCCACAAGTTTGATTATTAAGTTTTCCAATTAGTCTTCCAACTAATATAGCTTTTCTTAATTTTTCTTTTAACGCTTTGTTCATTTTAGTTTCTCCTTGTTTGTTTTTTTTCATAACTAAGATTAGGAAATTTTCATATATAGTTCAACTAGAAAAGAACTTTTTTTTATTTACTTAAATGTGGTTTATTAACTACATAATATGCAGTTTTATATTTTGTACCAAGTTATGCAGTAAATTGTAGATTGAATTAAAAATAGTGCTTTCAATTATATGTGGTATGCACTATATTGAATCTGATCATTAGTCATTTTTTGATCGCTTTTTTTCATACGCAAAATATCTCTCTGTTTGGGGGTGGAGCAATCCACCCCTTTTAATTTCTAGTAATTTCTAATCCTCTAATATCTGTATCTTTTTTAATGCTTGTATATGTCATTTCATAATTAACTAAAAAAACATCTGATCTTTTTTTTATATCTGAAACCATTTGATTTACTTTTGTAAAGTATGGGTAGGTATCCACGAAGCGAAAACAAATATAGTGACCATAGGGATTATGTAATGTTTCTAATTGAAATTCTAGTTCTGTGATAACTGCATCTATTTTCATAGATGTACTATACTATTTTTTACGCATTATATCAGCACCTTTAAGACCATAAATTGCACTAACTACACCAATAAAAATTGCTTGATACCAATAAGGAAGATTTTTAAAATATTCAAAAAATAAATCTATTCTATCACGAATCGTAGGATCGTCAGAGAACACAGACCAACCCAATAAAAGAATAGGAATAGATACGAGAATAAGGACAAATTCGTCTTTGAAACCATTATCATTACTCTCAATAACTTTCGCTTTATATTCAATTTCGCCTTTCGCCATTTGCTCTGCATGGTGCATTTGAGCATCTGACATTAACTGCTTTGTTCGTTGTTTATTTTGATAAATTTTTGCTCCTGTTTTTACTCCTAAACTTAAAAGATTCAACCACATTTTAATTCCTTTGCTAAATTACAGTAATGAATAATCTTATCATATCGTTCATTAGGATTCTCGCCTTTTTTTTGCCTCACTGCATATTTCACAATATTACCATCAATAAAGTCTAAATTATGAGAAATTATTAACTCTATTGGTTGAATTTTGCCTTTGTAGTGAGTACCACCTATTTGTGTATCTAACGCACTCTCTGTGGCTCTATGGCCTTTTAAACGTCCTTTTTTCATACTATCTCTCCTATCCAATCTCCTTTGGCATTAAGCACCATCGGTAATAACCTTGGTATGCCATTTAGTATGATTCCACAACCTATAATGAATCTAGTTTTAAAATTCTTTGCGTATGCAAAAGCCATAGATTTTTGATTTATAAGACATCCAACATTCATGCCAAAAAATAAGTTATCAGGATTTGCCCACCAAGATATTACGAACTTTGTATGGTAATGTCCTTGAACGCAAGACATACCCATAGTTTGCGATACTTTTAAAACATCTGCACTTCTTCCATGTGTGAAAAAACATCTTTGACCATTAGACATTGTAAGTGTTAAATCATCAATCCACTTCCATTTTTTAGTACCTAAAAAGTCGCCATAATCTCTTAAAAATTCTTTACTCATTCCATATTTTAATGCTCGTCTATAAACTAGACTAGAATGGTTTGAATCTACTTCTGTTACTTCAGGAAATACACTCTCTAATTCTTTTATGTATTTTCTTGCTTCTTTTAGTTCGTGTCCAGCTGAGTATAAATCAGGGTTAGAATCATGCATACTTATTGCGTGAAAATCTAAACTATCTCCAATATTAACAACACTATCAGGTTTAAATTGTTTTTTTATTTCTTTGAGGAATGCAAAGCTATCTTTGTGATGATATGGAATGTGCATATCGGATATAACTAAAATTCTAGAGTTTCTCATACAAGTATTCCTTGTATATTATTTTGATAAAAAGTAAAGAACCTGACCAATAAAGAGAATAGTTATTGCTCCAACTCCATATAAAATTGTTGTTATTAAATTATCAAATTTTTTATCTAATTTAGAATCAATCTTATCTATGTCTTGGTGCATATGTTTAAGATGATTATTTTTAATTGTGTTTATCTCTCTACTTAAACCTTTGATATGGCCATAAAGACTAATAATATGTTCGCTTGTAGTTTTAGGTGCTTTGGCCATAACATCATTACATTTTCTTTTTTCTTTTACCCATTTTAGGTTTCATTTTAGATTTTTTTTTCTTCTTCATTTTGTAAGCCATAATTTACTCCTATTAGTTTGCAAATTTACCTTTAGTCCATTTGGCTTCAGGCAATCCATTTTTATATTCTTTACCGTTAAATGTCAAAACTTGTTTTCTATTTGATCCCTCTACAAAGCTACAATGTACCCATCCTGAATTGGGTCCTTCATCCTCTTTCCAAAATTCTAAAATAAGCTGGTCAAAATTACAGTTGTTTTCAATCCAAAGAGCTACTTCTAAATTACTTACTCCAGCAATTTCAAAATCAACAGCCTGACCCAAAACATGCTGACTTGTCTTAGAACTTTTTATTGCTTCACATAATTCTACACTCCGATAACCGCTAGTAATAATAACAGGTTTTTCAGAAAACTTTGCTCTAGTCGGTTCAAGTATCTCATAACAAACATCAGTTAAGTTTTTAATCTCTCCTGATCCAGCTTTGTTTTTTATACCTAATCTTGTTGCTGTTGATGACTTCTCAAACTCATGTAATTGAAAATGCTTTGATAACTGCATTATGACTCCTATGGTTTTTCTGGAAATTCTACTGCTTCTACTTCTTCTACTGTTGTAAGATCATTTGTTATATCTCTTAATGCTTGTCGCCAATTTTTAAATGAAGCTGATAATGTTGTACCTTTTTCTTTAGCCATCGTAACTTCCCAATCGCTATCTGCTAATAATTTATTTCTATCTTCTCTTAATTTTAATATTGCTCTATCAAAAGCACCATTTTCCCAAGCAGTTTGATTAGAGTTTATTTCTGTTTTTTCTTCAGATGTTAAATCTACTTCTTGAATGCCATCAGGTGTAATTATAATTTTTATATCTTCCATAAAAAATCCTATATTTTTAATCCATAAACTAAAATTCTGTCTGCTTCAATATTTCCACTTCCAAATGCACCAACACCTAAAGTTATTCCTGATATTGCTCTTGCTGTTTTATCTGCACTAGCACCAAAATATCTACCAAATGTTGTACCATTATCCCAAGCTGTCATTTGATGAATAATAGTAGTTTGATCTGTACTTAATGGTCTATATATTAACATTTCTAAATTTCCTTGTGCTGTACTTCCACTAGAATTATGTAAATAACCAGCATCCATTTGAGAAGCATTAGTATTGTCTGCCCAAATTGATAATGTTGAACCTGAATTATTTACTGTTGAATAAGTATATCCTGTCACTGCTGATCCACTTACATTCATTTTATATGAAAGTCTTGTATTTGACATTGAAGAACCAGACATTCCGATAGCATAAATTTTATAAACATCATAATCAGCAGTAAAAAAACCATCTATTGAAAATGTATTAGCAGGAGATGGAGTTGTTGAACTTAATTTTACAAAATCTGAACTAACTGTACCCCAAGACAAAACACCAGAACCATCTGTAGTTAAAATTTCATTTGCATTTCCATCATTATTTGGAAAAGTTAAAGTGTATGAAGCATTTGCACTATGAGGTGGAGATTTTAATTTTATTCCATGAGAATTTTGAGAACAGTTTAATTGTAAATAACCATCAGAAGTTCCATCTCCTTTAGCTTCAAAACTTGGTAATGATGAAGTTGATATTGCATTTATTTTATCTCTAGTTACTGCATCGTTTTGAATCTTTGCTTCTATTACTGAATCTGTTGCTAGTTTTCCAGCAGTAACAGAAGTATCAACTAATTTAGCAGTTGAAACTGTATTGTCAGATGGAGTTCCAATATCTAAAACATTTCCATATACCATTATGAAGTCAATAACATCGCCTGTACTTAAAGCAGAGTCAAAAGTTATTGTACTTCCTGAAACTGTGAAAGAACTTATTGGTGCTTGGATTACACCATTCAAAGATACCAACATATGATTAGCTGATTCAGGTGTGAAATTAACTGAACTGCTTTGCATAGTATATCCAGCTTGACCATTAACTACACTTATTGCGTCTAGTTTTACAAAATTTCCTGTTGCTGGTATTTTTCCTATATAACTCATAATTTAATATTGCAGAGATACGCCTGTAACTCTACACTCCTTACTTCCAGATTGATTTGCAAAACTTATTTTGTACTTCAACTGCGTTCCAGCTGTAACTGATACATCAGATACTTTACAGCATTTAACACCACTTGCAAAGTCAGGTAATGCAGTTAATGTTGCTGTGCTAAAGTTTGAACCATTGTCAGCACTTAATTGTAAAACTAAATCAGAATTAAGAGCATTAGTTCCAGCTTGATCTTTATAAGTTATGACAGCACCCATTTTTGAAGTTGATGA
>CENS01032937.1_pt1 | contig 16853 bp, 22 predicted proteins | sample 530201 | NCBI WGS metagenome assembly CENS01 (sample SAMEA2619747, study PRJEB7988) | marine metagenome | biome: marine biome (ENVO:00000447); feature: surface water layer (ENVO:00002042); material: "saline water (ENVO:00002010), including plankton (ENVO:xxxxxxxx)" | depth 5 m | reverse complement strand
TGCGGAATTTCACCCGCAGATGAAAAGAACCTCGACTTGGTTCTGTTTAGACTTATTACAACCGGCCCTGTGCCAATTGCTTCATTATTTAGCATTATTTTCAAACTCTTATTATTCATGAGGTGTGGTTTTCCTCATGTCTTTGGCCAGCAATTCTTCCCAAGTATGGATCATATTCCATCAAATCATTTATATTTTGTGATGCTCCATGATTTGTCCAAAAATTAGTAAGTGCTGCATGAGGTCCTTGATGAAATACTCCAATATGGTCTTGATGTATTGTAGATCCGAAATCAAGATTGTATAAAAATAGTGGAATAGAAAATGTTTTTCCGGATTCCAATACCACATCTTCAGATACTGCTCTAGGTCTAACTCCATTGTCTAATTTGTATTTGTCACCACGAATGTGATGCTTCATCATCTTAGCCGCATGATGTCTAGAAATTAGATACGCAGCAGCAGAAAAATCATTTATAAATTTCAAGTGCAGTTTAATATGAATATCACCAGTTGTAATTGTAGTCATTTGAATACAATCCCAATCATAAGGAAGAAGACCTATAAATTCATGCCAAGAAAAATTCCAACATTTAACTGTAGAAAAATCAACATCATCTTCAAGAATCATGCAGTATTCATCATCAGTTTCCTCATAAAAATGCTTAATTGCTTTAAGATGAGACATACAGCATCCCAATTCTGGTTGGTTAACATTATCAGGAATTCTACCTTTCAAATATTCTGAGACATCATCTTCTCTTGCATCATAACCAGCAATACGAGTATGATTTTCAATCTCCCAGTATTTAAATTGTTCTTCCATGTAGAATCGTCGATCTTCATCGGCGTCCAGATTCAGCCAGTAAATTGAAGGAAGGCCTTTCAATTTAAAGGCAGACTTATTTTTATCCATTTTACTAAATTCGTGTCCATCCATTGGGAATCAAATCAGAAGTATTGTGGTCTTTAGTATATCCAGTTCCAAACCACTGGACAGGGGCAATAACTTTTTTGTTTTTGTTGGTAGAGAGCCATGCTCCCCACCAAGAGTAAGTTGAGTTGGCAATAATAAAATCATTGCATAGAGACATCAGACAAAGGTCAATGCGATTATCTTCGTTCTCTGAAATCATAAACCGATCATCACTGAACAGGTCTTGTTCACTACACCATGCAGGATCATCAGAAAAAACAATCACATTTCGATCATCATCAAAGTGCTTCAGTGCTGTCGCATAATACTCAAGAGTACATGGAGGATGATTGGCACTATTAGTCACATAGTCTGTACGACGAACATGAAGAGCAAGAGGATTATCTACTCCTGCAATCATCTCTTTGCAAGGATTCAGAATCTCATCCTTGAAAGTAAAGTCTTCACGAATCTCGCCTTCAATGTGCTTAAAATATTTCTCTGTTTGGAAATATCCTTGCAGACTCACATGATCAGGACACATGCGAAAGAGTTCATCATCAAAGTGAAAGAACCTTTCCTGCACTACAGGTGCATGTCCATTATTTAACAATCCTACTTTGACAGGAAGATCAAAGGAATCAAATAGTTCAGTCCGAAGCATATTGCCAATACCATCATTGACTGCTTCTTTGTGAAAAGGAATACAGAAATCCACACCAGTGTTCCTTGCGATACCCTTTAGAGAGGCGTATTGAAACATCTGATTAGCAAGTCTGCCCATCCTACCAAGGAAATTAAATCCGATCATTGTAATTGTGCTCTACGGGTTTTCAGATAGTCCTGATTTTCATAATACTCTACTAACTGCTCTCTGTCAAATGTTTTAATTGTATTCCAGAGGTTCCAATTGTTATTGAAGTTTGGATTACTGAACCAGGAGTTATGTGTTCTACTATGTTCCAAATGATAGACATAGTTATTGACTCTTGCAATCCTATTACCCAATGTACTCATGCGGAAATAGAACTCATCATCCTCACATCCCCATGATACAAAGTTTTCATTCATCATGTAAGAGTCAATATATTTTTGACGATCTATAAACTGTGACCATCCAATTGTAGAATTTGAAAGTCTTTTGCTTTTATCAAGAACAGAAGTGCCACTCCACGATTTAATAAACTCACTGAAAATTTCCATATTATAATCAGCACACCACTGATAGATACCAATCTGATATGGATATACTACATCTGCATGACCATTATCAATGAGATCATATGCTTCTTTATATGAAGAAACAGGAAGAATGCAATCTGCATCATAGTTAGCTACAACCTTTGTGTCAGATGCGATGATTAAATCATTCAGTACCTTACTCTTACAAAATAAAGGATCATTGTTTTCTTCATACAAGCAAGTTAAGTTTGCAGTATCAACTAATTTTTTGATTTCAGGAAGTGCCCTAAACTTAAACGTATTCCTATCAGATACTTCTTTGACAATAACCTTGGCAGGGATATGTCTCAGCAGATAAGAGACCGATGAGATTATATTTCTCAGTCGGTCTTCTGTTTCAATTTTAGTAGGAATTAGAAAGGTAAGATCATACATTTTCAATAACCCATCTATCAGGGATCAAATCATTCATATTAAAATGACTATAGTTTTTACCAAACCAAGGCGATGGCGCAACAATCGGTTGTGTAGGGCTTTCAATCAACCATGCACCCCACCAACTCATTGAACTATTTGCAATTATACCACCAACACACATCGACATCATACAAAGATCATAGTATGGAATAAAAGATTTTACTCTACCATTATTGGTATCAGATGTATGATTGTAAATTGGATTTTCTGTTGATATTAAAAATCTATCGTCAGTAAAATTTTCTCTACACCATTCCAAATCATCAGAAAAAACAAGAACTGGTGATTCTTTATCAAACAACTCTAAAGATTTTTCATAATATGATCGTGGACATGTTGGATGATTGTCTGGTTGATTTAAATAATCACCTCTTCTCACATGAATAAAAATTGGATTATTCAAATCTCCAATGACTTCCAGACATGGTTCTATAATTTCTTTTTTGAAAGTATAATCTTTTTTAATGGTATCAAGAATATTTTCAAAATATTTTTCGGTTTGAAAATAATCATGCAAATTTACATTATCTGGACATCCACTAAAAAATTCTTCATGAAAATGAAAATAACCCGTTTGAACTGATTGCCCATTTACAAACCCAAAATTTTTTTCTGATACTGTTGACATTTCAAAACAGTCAAATAATCCATAGTTACTATCACCATAACTATCTGGTTTAGGAATAACCCAACTATATCCATTTTTTTCTGCTATTCCTCTCAGAGCAGCATACTGAAACATCTGGTTTCCAAGTCTTCCATTAGATCCTAATCTGTTATACCCTATGGCCATTAATCACCAACCTCAATTCTATAACTATCTTCGTCAAAATGTTGCGTGGAAAATTCAAATAATTCAGATGGTTCAATAGCAATCATCTGATGTCTAAGTCCACGGTAGATATGAAACTTATCTCCTGGTGTCAGAATAATATCCTTTGCATCTTCAAGACGGTTAGTCTCTCCATAATACAAAAGAAGTTTGCCAGACTGTAGATAGAATGTCTCGTCCTTGAGTTTGTGATAATGCCAAGAGCATCTCTTTCCCTCATCAAAATAAAGAAGTTTACCACAATACTCATCAGTATTGACAATCCATTTTTCATGTCCCCAACCTTTGGGAACGAACTTAATCTCAGAAGAAGTCATCAGAGTTTACCCCTTTATCGTCAATGTAATAATCACCAGAGGGTTTACCTAAGAATAATTGATGATATTTACATCCCCACAAACTTAGTTGTATCTCTGTAAATTTGTAAAATTCTTCCTTTGCTAGGTCTGCATTATTTTTGTGCCGACCCATTCCTCTGGCAGTAAGGTATACGATGGTATGACCTTCATCGTACAGTTTATTTATTTTATCAATTCTATCGTGAATTGGCAATGCTTCAGTATATCTGGTATCTTCTATTTTACCTGGTGTACAGATAGTACCATCAATATCAATTACATATCTCATAATGCTTTAATTTTTTCTATAACATTTGTAGATGAATATTCTGTCAATCTATTGAAAAATCTTACTTCTTTAGCATACTGTCTACCAACAACATCACCACCATGTCTCCAATCACCACCAACAACTAAAACATCAGGATAGTAAAATTCAATGAGTTCTTCTAGTTCTTGGCGACTACCAAAAACATGGACAGTATCAATATATTTAATAGACTCTAATATAGATTTTCTAAATGACAATGGGTTGATTGGTCTTTCCAGCCCTTTGTCATTCTTAATTTTTTCATCGGTATCAATACCAACCACAAGTCTATCGCCAAGAGAAGATGCTGCTTTAAACATTTCTATGTGTCCTGGATGAAGTATATCAAAGCATCCATTTGTCCAAATAGTTTTCATTTCAAATAATCCTCAACAGTAGTGAATTTGTAATCTCCCCATTCAGATTTTGCACAAGTATAACTTTGATACTTACCTTTTAAATGATCTGGGAATGGAACATATTCTATTTCACCATTATACTTCTTTGTGATGCATTCTGCAATATGCTGAAAACTGACAGGTTTACTTGTTCCCAAGTCATAGATTCCTGACCCCTTGTCATTATTGAGAACTATATCTACAAGATCATCAACACAAATGAAGTCTCTGAGGAACTTGTCTGATCCTTCAAATAGTTTTAACTTACCAGTTTCTTTGATTTGTTTTGTAAACTTACTCACCGGACTTGCTTGATCTCCTTTGTTTTCCTCACCATCACCATAGACATTAAAGTATCTGAATCCTTGAATCAAAGAAAAGTCTTCGATATGGTCTTGAGCCCAATAGTCAACTTGTAGTTTTGAAATTGCATAGTAGTTCAATGGATTAATCTCACAAACCTTTCCTCCATACACTGATGCAGAGGATGCATATTTTACAGGGATTTGATATTTAATTGCCTTCTCAAACAGTTGAATGGTAAAATCAACGTTGTACTTATGAATCTTGTTTATATCAGTTTCAACTGTGCTTGAAATTGCTCCTTGATGAAGGATAAGTTCTACTTTGTCCCAGTCTTTATATTTTTCAAGAAAAGCAAAAGCACCATCAATGTCTACTCGATACAAGTTTTCCGAATCAAGTTTACTACAAAATGTTCTTCCGATAAAACCAGCACACCCTGTTACTAGAATCATACTTTTTCCCACGTTTCCAAATTTAAATCAGATACAAATTTTCCACTTGCAATTCTGTGAGAATTATATAATGACTTATTTGATTTTGGATAAACATATGACCAGTCAGGTTCGACAAATCCACTCTCTTCCAAAACATCTCTGCGAACTACAACCATATCATCAATATGAATCCAGACTGGAACATAATCATACTTATTAAAAAGTTTTTTGAGAGCCATTGGAGAAGCACCATACCAATCTGCACCATCCCAGTCCCATTCTGTATCATACTTAAGAACATAACTTTCGTCAGGTTCAAATCTAACATTACATTCAATCATAATAGTTCTTGGCCTATAACCACCATCAAGAATAGACTTCATGATATGATAGTCAATACCATCCATATCAATACACAGAAAGTCTGGATCATTTGGAGCACCGTATTTTTTGAATAGATCACAAATATTCTCTCTAGTAATCTTTACAATGTGCAAATTGATGTTTGGATTATCAACAAAAGCAAAGTCTTGATGATTACCTTCTAACAGAAGTCCAGTCCATCCTTGCTCTTCTCTAAGATACGATGTATTAGACAGCATGTATCCATCCATCGCACCAAACTCAATATAATATTTGTTGGTTGTTCCAAAATTGTTAAGGGTGTATTGAATAATAGAATCCTGACCTTTCTGCGAATTCCTAAGAACCACTGGTTTGACAAGATGATAATTTAATTCTTTCATTTTACGATTGCTACTCCTTTTTGTGTTACTACTTTCGATGCACACTGATTGGCAAACTTAATACTCATCTCAATGTCCTCGGTTTCAATATATTTTACCACTAATCCAGCAATAAAGGTATCCCCTGCTCCAGATAAGTCTTTTACTTCAACCTTTTTAGTGGGATATCTCTTCCCTGCAAACTCACATCCCTTTCCTCCCATAGTATGGATGATCTTTTTCTCTATGTCTGGAGTCAGATATGCTTCCGAATTACGATATTCATAATCATTGATCTTAATAAATTTTGCGTCTTGTATCCAATCACCAAGAATTTTCTTAGTGTCAATGAAAACATTTTTGTGATTACGACATATGTATCTAATATCTTCTTTTGTTAAAAACCCTTTATTATAGTCAGAGATAACAATAACATCATATTCAAAGTTTATATCTTTAATATTTAATTTTGGTATTAATTGAGTAGTATCCACTCTAAAAAACATGTGGTTACTCTCTCTATGAACATACCTAGTCTTTGTAATCTCATACCAATTAGAATTGGTGACAATATCAATTGTTTTACCAGATAGGCTCTCTATATTTCTACGAACATTACCTGCCATACCAGGATTTTCTCTCTGATCTACAATATTTAATACTGGGACAGGTGCCTCAGGACACAATCTAGTTGAATCGCAATATACAAATACGTCCCTACAAGTTTCGCCAATAACTAAAATAGAACTCATGGATATCCAATATATGTTTTATAGAATTGTGTGACATCTTCTGGGGGATGTGGAAGAAAAACCCTTGCAAAAGTAGTGGTTAATAATTTATTTTTGATATTTTGTTCATGAGACTTAATGAACAAATTTTCTTTAGACAAAACCTTAGATGCTAGATGAGCACAAAAAGAATCACAACCCGCAAAATAATTACAGGATGCAACTAAATCTACAATATATTTTAGATCTGGATTAACAAGCAATTCAAAGTTTGATAATGGTGGATTAATTTCATGATCAGAAATAACGAGAACTTTCATTTTCTTTTCTAAAGAAAGTTTTTCAATAAACATCCAATCATCATTTGAAATAGTTGCAATATCACTTCTAGGCCTTGTTGATGTTGGATAATGAAATAAAATATAATTGTCTAATTCCAATGGATTAGCATTTTTAATTAATGACGATCCAGAGAAACATCTAGTCTCATCCATAAAACATCCAGTAACATCTATTGCTTGAACCTCGTCTTTATTTAAATCAAAAAGTCTAAGTCCTACAGAAAAATTAGGTTCATAGTCTGGACGAAAATGCCAAAATGGTACAGCAATTGGTTGAATTTTTGCCATCTCAGACTTTCCAATCTCATCATCAATGGTATGCTGTTTGAACAAATTTGGATAATCTGGATTATCTTCAAAGAGAGGAACTAAATTTTTTCCAAATCTACATGCCCAATATATTTCAGTGATAGATGATTTTTCTTCTAGTGTTAAAATGGAATCAAGAAAAACCATGTCTCCGATACCAGTAGAAATGTATGTTTTCATTCTTTTGAAAAATCTTTGTGGACAAACATTGCATTTAAACCATCAGATTGAATAAATTGATAGTTATTAGAAATCATATTATAGACTGTCTGAAATGGCGTAATACCAATTTCAATTAGCATCAACTTAGGACGATGCTTTGAGAAGTCTAATCCATTTAAAACATTGACTTCAAATCCTTCAACATCAATTAACATAAAGTCAATGTCAAATGGACAATCATTGTCTTCAAGAATAGTGGAAGTTGCATCACAAAGAAGTTTACGTCCTTGATAATTATAAGGAACAATTTCATCGACGGTAGTATCGTCACTTGACATCAAAGACTCTTGATTATAAATACGCACCACTTCTTTTTTATCAGAAGCACCACACTTTACCATCTTAATCTTCTTATATTGCTCTTCCGGAAGGATTTTCTTTAGGAGAGGACTTAATTCATTATCAATCAACTCATGAATACTTTCGATATAGATACCTGTCCACCCATTCTCAAGAAGTTCTATAGTGTGACTCTCACCTCTAATGGTTGAATCCTTATTCCAATCAAGTAATCTAGGAGTTCCCATCCTTGGCCAGTCAAGAACACAACCAACACCAATCTCTACGAGAAAACCATCATTTTTTTCATCAAAATACTTTCTATAAAGATCTACGATCCATTGACTATGAGCACCCATGTATGGAGTATTTCTATATGGACAATTTTTAAATTTTAACATTTCAATACCTCGATTTTCTTTCAATAATCATTGCAGGTCTACCACTTTCTTTAGCACCTCTAAATGCATTAATAATATCAGATCCACTGACAGGATCGATCACAGGAAAACTAACTGCTTCGCGGAACATATTTGTAAAATCTTGAGAATGTGTGATACCAGAATAAAAAGGTCCAGCATCTGCAGTCACTGCACGAATGATTACAGGTACTTTATATTCTCCTCTAGAAATCCTTTCAATTTTGTCAATATGATTGATGATTGCATCTGCCGCAACTAACATGAAGTCATGTCGCTCAAAGTAAACTACAGAAGTGAATCCCTCGAAAGACATACCAATAGCAAGACCTGCCATCAAGTTTTCTGCAACTGGAGTTTCAAGTTTTTGATCGTCAGGAACATCTTTCAGAGTGCCAATTGCATTACCATAAAGAACATTATATCCAATAAAAATGGCACCTTGTTCACCAAGTTCAGTCATAGACTGAGACATTGCTTCTTTGTAAGTGATATCTCCGTTGTCCGATATGGGATATACAAACTCTTCCAAAGGCGGGAAGTATTCTTCATCAGTTTTTTTATACTGCTGTGCTTTACCAAGGTCAATCATGCCGGGTTTACGGCAGTGAGGATAGGTGCATTCATACTGATAACGAATAACTGATGGAGAGTTCCAATCTGGATGAGCAGTTTTTCCCCATCGGTCAGAATTGGATGCTTCGCAAGATCTATCATTACTTTCAATAACAAAAGTGCAGGGAAGTTGATGCCCATCAACATATCGAACTGCTTCTGACAAATGTCCATTATCTTCTGTACCATCTCCAACAAAACACCAGACCTTTTGATCAGATCCCTTGCGTTTTAGTGCCCATGCAATACCAGCAGCGATAGCAGGAGTTCCTCCAATAATTGCAGAGAGAAAGAAGTTACGTTTGCGATCATATACAAACATACTTCTACCATCTTTGATCTTCTCCTCTAGCTCTTCGGGAGGGATACCATGCAGAAGAGCATGATAATGATTTCGATGGTTAGAAATTACATAGTCGCCCTCTTTGATATCTTTAAAGATGTCAATCAGTTGTTCTTCATTTCCACCGGAGAGATGAAAAAGAAATGGCAATTGATTATCCAGGTAAAGATCACCAATCCTGGTTTCAAAGGCAATCAGTTCTTCTTTTGTCCACACTTTTCGCATCAATTTTCTCCTATATTAATGATAATTCTACCAGCACTACCACTTCTGAGCAAGTCAAATGCTTCGTTTACTTGATCTAGTTTAAACCTATGTGTCACAAATGACTCTATATCGAGTTTTCCTTCCTTATGCATACGTACATAACGAGGGATATCTTCTGTAGGGTTGGTCTTACCTCCTTGCGTTGCTTTGATGGATTGTCCCATACCGCTGAAAAGATTAACCGCATTCAATACCTCTACACCCCGTCCTGGAGCAGGTTGGCCAACCAGAATCATCCGTCCCTTACCAGATAATTTAGACACACACGCACTGATTACTTCTGGGATGCCCGTAGTGTCGATGATCACATCAACTTTCTCATCAATAGAAGTAATATCATCAACAAAAGTTGTTGCTCCAGCAATAAAACATAACTCTTTTTTATTAAAGTTCTTCTCTACCGCATAGATGGGACAAGCGCCTTTCATTGCTGCCCCCTGTAAAAGATTCAGACCAACTCCGCCACACCCAACTACAGCAATACTCTCACCAAACTTAAGGTCAACTTCATTGTCGATGATTCCCATAGCAGTGGTGAGAGCACACCCAAGAATGGCACATAGTTCGGGTGGAGTATCATCAGGAACGGTGGTCACACGGTTCTCGGAGACGATAGAATACTCACTTAAGGTAGTTACCTTGCCGCTGCTCATACTCTTGCCGTCAAGGACGTAGGAGGGGAAAGGTGCTTCAATCCCACTGCCAGGTCTCCAATGCATTACAACCTTGTCTCCAACCTTTACTGTAGTAACTCCAGGTCCAACTTGCTCAACAATTCCACACCCTTCATGACCCATTAGATGAGGGAGAAACTTTGCGTTGCCCTTGTGCCCGCGAATTTCATGAAGTTGTGCCCCACAAAGACCACTTACAATAACTTTAATAAGAACTTGACCAACTTGAAGATCTGTCAATTCAACATTTCTAATCCCAAGTGGTGTATTAATTTTTTCTAATACTGCTGCTTTCATTTTACTTAGGTGTAATAATAAGGTATCCTTGACTTCTTAAATCTTTTTTGAGATTGTGAGTATCTTTAAAGGTATCATATAAAAACTTAGAATTTGTTTTAAGATCTAGTTCTTCTTGAAGCCAATCATACTCCCAAACACATCCATAGTTTAAACAATCATATTCACCATCCTCGTATAAAACAAAATCATCAATAATAAAAACATCCTTGGAGATATCTCTTCCTTTGAGAATAATATCAACCTCTTCCTCTAAGGGAAAAGCATCTTTCTGATATTTACGAATTGATTCTTCATATGTACATTTGTGAAAATCTGCTCCAGGAAAATGAGCATCTAAGAAAAAAAGAGTTGCAGAATTTTTTGGAATCTGAGGAACATACTCTTCTAAAATTTCGGTAGATTTGCCAACTAAAAATTCAATATTTTCATTACAAGATTTTAGTTTTTCATAACAATATTTTACAAGATCTTCATCAATATCAACAGTGTAATATTGTTGAAAATTATGTCTAATGGCATAGGAAAGACATTCTCCTTTACCAGTTCCTGTTTCAAAATAGTACTTTAGATCATATTTTTCAATATAATCATTAAGTTTGTGCTCTTTTAAACAACCCATTGATTTAAATCCTCAATATTTTCTACGAATTACTAATTCATTTACATGAATGTTTTTATGTTTAAAAATTATATCAAATATAATTTCAGAAATGTCTTTGGTCTCTATCAAACTTTCATAATTATTTCTATATTCTGTCATCTTCGTCTTCATGGCACCTGGAAATAAATCCACAATATGAATATTATCATCAAGCAACTCTAATTGTAAAGACTTTGAAAAAGAATATAATCCAGATTTAGACGCACAGTATATAGATTCTTTTGCTGATGGTATTTTTCCAGCCAAAGAATTAACATTCAATATGAGACCAGTTTTTTTAGTCTTAAAATATTTAACAACTCTTTTAGTAATCAATATTTGAGAAGTTAAGTTAGTAGTTATAATGTTCTCGATTTGTTCATCAGGAGTGTTTACAAGAAAATCATTTGTATAAATTCCAGCATTGTTAATGAATACATCTATATCATTTTCAAAAAGAATATTGGGAAGTTTATTCAGAAAATCTTTTTGAGTTATATCTCCACTAAAATCATTTTGAGAACTTTTATAGTGAGCAAATACTTTGCAGTCATAGTTTTTGCTATACTCTAATAGTGTTTTACCTAATCCACTGCCACATCCAGTGATAAAAATATTTTTCAATTTATATAGCTCCAATTTTGATTACAATGATCTTTCATGTAAGAAAAGTCATCTGTTCTATTCATACCATCATCCCATTCACTAGTATATTTTGAATATATGAATACATTATCTAATTTTAGTTTTTGTAGAATGTAATAAACACCACATTCCATGGTATGAATTTCTTTTGCTCTTTCAAATACTCCCATCCAATCAAAAATAGTATATCCTTCTTGAAAACTCATCTCCACATTTTTATATGAGTTATTAGGTTTAATCCTATGTGTTGTTAGATGATTGGGATATGTGCCACAATTGCTATTGATTAAATTAAATGGTTCATTATCGTTCAGTCCAAGTTTTTTAATAAGACCATCTTCTTTTTCAAAATTTCTAATTATAGAAAAATAATCTTCCCAATTTTCATAAGATGCCTCACAGTAATTATATTTTATATGTCCATGTGCTCTTGGATTATTATGACAAGAGCACTTCGTTAAAACATAACTAGAGTAATCTAGGGGAACATAAAGATAATTTTTTTCTTCAATCATATAAAAATTTTTTTGTAAATATACTTCCTTCAGAGGAAAGTTTTCATTTACATTAGGAAATTCTATTCCATCAGATACTAGATAATCATTAAGATATGCATACTGTTCAGAGACAGGCCAAATTACTTTTTTGTATTCAGTTTCTTGTTGAATAATTTTAGCAATCTTTTGACAAAAAAGGATGTCTCCAATTCCTGCCGGTTGTTTTATTATGCAAGTTTTTTCCATATTTTATTCTTTAACGAAAAGAGCATCTCCCCAATTCCTTTCAGCACAAAGTTCTGTATGCAGATGCTTGAATCCAAAATTTTCAAAATACTCACTGACTTCATTAAATTTTGGATTATTCTCATACTGAGGATTGAAAAATGTTACCTCTGCATTTACATACTTCACTTGCTCCAATAACTTTGTAGCGCCACGAGAAACCATCATCTCTGCTCCTTGAGTATCCATATTTAATAGATCAAAATCAAATCCTAGGTTATTTCTTTCAAGGAAAGTATCTACAGTAAGAGAATTAAGAACAATTGTCCCCCTGTAACACTCAGATCCCCACCAAGAATTCTTTGCTTTAAGTATACTTGACATGCCTTTATTGCCTACAAGGTGCCCCGCATCCCAACCATAATAGATGTTGAAATCAGTTTCAACATCATTCTCATCAGATATCAACTGATTGTAAGGAATACTTTCAACTTCTGAAATATTCATTATTTTTAAATTTTCCAGAAGTTCACCATAAACATCGGGATTAGCCTCAACCCAAACAACTTTCTCAACTCCAATGTCTCTATATTGAGGCAATTCTCCACCTCTATCCGCACCAATATGAAGAACATTTTTTATATTCTTTCCTTTCAAATAATTCTCACTAAAACTCATTCCTTTACCTCCCAAAAACTATCCCATTCCTTTTCACCTTCAGGAATGTTTTCTTCATTAACAACTTTTCCACCTTGACTACCTAGAGATGCATAGGTAAATTTATAATTCTCAGAAAGAACTTTTTTAAATCCATCAAACTGGTTATAAAGACCATCATATATTTCAATACCATTGCCATGTGTTTCTATAAACATCTTTTTAATTTTTTTGGTATCAATATACTTCGATTTTAATGTTTTCAAAACAGTCAAATCACTACCCTGAATATCTGATTGATAAAAATCAATCTCATCAACTCCATTCTCTTGTAAATAATCACAAAGATTGATTGACTGAACTTTGACTTTTTTCAGGATAGGAGGACATCCCATATTCTTTTCCATTTTTGAGGCATCAGATAAACTAGTAGAAACTCTATTGGGAGTTACATACAAATCAACCTCACCAACAGTATCTGAACATGCAGCATTGACCAGAGTTACCCATTCAAACTGACGGAATCTTCTGTTGAGTTGTTCAAAAATTTCTGGGTCTGCTTCAAAAGCATAAACTTGATCATAATCCTGAATCATATTCCATAAAGAATTTCCAAGATTCGTTCCAACGTATACTAACACACTCATTTTAAATAGTTCTCCCAAATAAAATCCTCTAAAACTTCCATTTTTTTGGCAATCTCTAGATTATCTTTGATCGCTTCCATTTTACTGTGATAGAGTTCATCTGAAATATAAAACTCATCAGTAAGATCAATTATACCATCTTTGTTGAAGTATTTCCCAATGTCAGGAGCTCCAAGATAAACAGGAATAGTTCCTGTGGCAAAACAGTCTAGAAGTTTTTCGGTGAAGTAGGTTTCATATTGACCATTCTCAATCGCAACTGAGAACATGTAATCACAAAGACCCTCTTCTTTGGCTAGGATCTCATTGAATCCTCTTCCATAAAGATCTACTTGACCTTCTAATCTTTCAACCCACTCAAGTCTTAATTTGTGACCATCACACATCCTTTTATTAGAAGAGATCATAGAAATCATTTTCGATTTCTCACAAATCTTAGGTTCTTTAATCCAAAACCCTTGAGCTGGACACCACTTAAACTTGGAATCAATCGCAAGCAAATCTTGATTATGCGTAAAGATTGCATCAAATGTATCCAAATATTGTTTTGGATTAATCTTTACCGCATCAACAATTTGCGGAGTAATATATTTTGATTCCAATAACCAAGCATACTTTGGTCCTGATTTTGGATCCATCCATGCCCAGGGAAGAGTACTGTCAATATAAAATGTAGCCTCTCCACCATCCTTTACCCATTCAATGTACTTAGATTCTTTTCCATGAACAGAATAACCTTTATTTCCGTTCGTTAAATGAGTAAAAGTATTTCCTACAAGATTAAGTTTAGTTTTCATCAAATTTCAAAGCAAGATTGATAAGTTTTAAAGAATTCTTGTGTTTTTTCAGGAAGATATAAATTGTAGTTACTCAAATTTTCTAATAATTTTAGAGTATTTCTATATCCAATTACTTCTTTTTCCAGATTAGTTACCAAATCCTGAACATTTCTATCCTGATAAACAGATGCTTTATTGTAAATTACTGAATTTGGAAAGTAATGCTGCATTATATATGCTCCCCAGATATCATCCATCCTGCCAACATGGGGAAGCACTGTATAAAATGGAATAACCTCCCTTGCCAAAAATGTGTTCTGACTATTGAAAGGGGCAATGCGATTGGAACAGAAAGGTTGTTCTACATTATATTTGACAATAGGTTTCATTGTCAGTCTTGCCATGGCGTCAATATCTGGATCACCATCCCACAAATCAGCTTGAACCAATACTTTACGGACAGTCTTACCTTTATATTCAACTCGATTTCGACGTTGTAAAAGTTCTATAGGATATCCTCGATGCCAAATTTCTGGGGTATTAGTTACTGACAGAGGATCAAATACGTCATCCTCTGATTCATAAAGATCACACTCAATCTCTTGACCAACCAAAACATTTTTGCCCCAATCATCATATGGAATATTATCATCATCAACAGTTGCCACAATGTCCGCGCCCTGCTGATATGCAAAAAGAAATCCCATATTTCTTCTTTGAATAGACTTCCATCCAATAGTATCTGAAAGTTCTTTGCACATGTGCTCTTGCATATCTGGTGACAGATATACACAATCAAGTTGCTGATACTCAAGATGTGGTGTTTTTGTATCACCAACTACGACAAGAGTCCAACCTTCTTTTTCTGCAAATTTTCTGGTAGCTTCAGTAGGAGAATTAATTGTTGTTGTTACAATAAATTTATTCATACTTTGATTTTTATAGTATTTTCATTAATATTTTCTTGAGAGTATTTTGAAAATCCCCATTCTTCATTATTTTCATAAGTTCCTTGGTGATAAAAATTATCTCTTTGTGGTCTTGGACCATGAAAAATATGGTAATAATGCGCTTCAATAAATTTTAATTTTTTTCCCTTCTTATAAACATTCCACAAAATTTCACCATCCATGGATGATTGGGAAAGATGGGTCCTATGCATCATTTCTCCTTCATTATATGCGGTAGCCGTGTTAAAGAGAACATCGCGAGAGAACATAGATGCATCTCCAGAGAACATTCCACATATACATGCATCGGGAAATTCTGGATGATGTAGATCTTCTACAGGTTCTTTTTCTTCATCAACAATAGTTCCTAAAGGAATTTCTCCACGATATCTAACCCTGTAAAAATAATCATTTTTGTTTTTATTTTTTGATTCCTTTTCAAATTCTTCCATTAAACAATCTGTAATGAGAATATCTGAATTGGTAATAAAAACTAATTCTCCAGTAGAATTTTTACATCCTACATTTTTAGCAAAATATTCATAATAAGTTTTAGGTCCAAGATTTTCTGCAAGAATTATAGAATTATCTACGATAATATTTTTAACTTTTGGATGAGACAATGCCTCCTCCATAAGAGAATTTTTATACAAAAACTGATCATTCAATGGATTAAAATCTACAACGATCATTTCATAATCTAAATTAGAAGCATCTAATTTTTCTAGATTATTTTCCACAGATTGCTTTAATCTTGGAATAAAATTTTCGCCATAGTTATCATCTCTACCACCAAGAACAACACTCAAATCCATTTAATTACTCCTATTACTTTCTATCTGACCCTTAATCCATGCATAAGTTTTTGCAATGCCTTCTTCAAGTGATTGAGAATAATCCCATCCAAGTTTCTCACGGATAAGATCATTATTAGAGTTGCGGCCGCGAACACCAAGGGGTCCATCAATATGAATCTTATTCACAATTTTATCAGAAACTTCTGCAACAGTATCTACAAGTTGATTGATAGTTACCATTTCTTCGGAACCAATATTCACAGGGCCCATGAAGTCACTGTCCATCAGTCTACGGGTTGCTTCAATACATTCATCGATGTACAGGAAAGATCTTGTCTGTTGGCCATCACCCCACACCTCAATAGCACCACCCTCTGCTGGGAGGTAAGCAACTTTACGGCAGATTGCAGCTGGTGCCTTCTCTCTTCCTCCATCCCAGGTTCCTTCGGGACCAAAGATATTATGGTAGCGACCAATCCTAACAGGGATATCATAATTGCGATTGTATGCGAGGTATAGTCGCTCACTAAAAAGTTTCTCCCATCCATATTCCGAATCTGGGTTTGCGGGGTATGCAGATTCTTCACGGCAATCTGGA
>CENS01077931.1_pt1 | contig 16909 bp, 19 predicted proteins | sample 530201 | NCBI WGS metagenome assembly CENS01 (sample SAMEA2619747, study PRJEB7988) | marine metagenome | biome: marine biome (ENVO:00000447); feature: surface water layer (ENVO:00002042); material: "saline water (ENVO:00002010), including plankton (ENVO:xxxxxxxx)" | depth 5 m | reverse complement strand
TCCTTTTGACGCGCTTTTTGGGCTCTAACACTTTTGATAGCACACCCAAACCAAGAGAAAGCCATGGCCAGAAAGAAGAAACTGAACGCTGACAAGGTCCGCGAGATCCGCGCGAGCGATGAGCCGGTCGCCGTCCTTGCCGAGCGCTACGGCGTGAGCACCTCAGCAATCCGAGATGTTCGATACGGCCGGAAGTGGAAGCGGGTCGGAGGTCGGATCCTCACCCCATCGGCCAGCGGCGTGAAGTGGAAGCCGCCCTCTTGACCCTCCGGCCCACGCCCGGCCAAACCGAATCAACCAACCGTCTCGCGCGCGCGAGGCACAGCAACGGAGCAACATGAAACTTCACGACCAAGAGATCACCACCCAAGGGGCAGATGTCACCGAACTGCGGATCGCCGTTCCTGGCGGCTGGATCTATCGGGCATTCGGCCCGGCCGGCGCCGACGAGATCGCTATCGTTCAATCCTTCGTCCCCGATCCCACCTGTGAACACTGGCAAACTCAAAATCGGATCCCGCTAAAAGATGGGTGGCGCTGGGATCCATCTGAGGAAGAACGGCACGTCTGGATTCTAGTAGACCCAGACGACGCCGTCGCCGGTGAAGCTCGCCCCTCTGGCCAGTGGTTACACGATGGCCACTATCACACCGGGGGTTTCTCCCTCATGCCCGCGATGTGGGCGCTCGCTCGTCACCTAGACGCGGTGGCGGAATGATCCGAGGCGTGGCCATGTACGGTGCGTTCCCTTCCTCGTGGGTTGTCGCCGCAACGGAGATTGCGAAGGCTCGCACAGGGTCGAACTCGGGGCGCCAGCCGCACAGGGACCGCGGCGCCTTACGGAATCTGTCGAGCGATATCCTCGGGGTTCTGGCCGAAAGGCTCGCGGAACACTACCGGCCAGATCTCGGCGTTCGTTCTCCGAGGGTGCTAGATGCGTCGGGAGCGTCCGCGCCGAAGTCTGACAGTGTGTCAGGTGTCGACGTGAAGTCCTCGCCCTACGGTCGGCCTCGCTTTCTCGTTAACCGTGCACAGGCGCACTCGGGGATCGTGGGCGTGCTAGCTGTGTTGGTCGACGTGGGGGCGTGCTGGTTCTGGATGTCGCCGGTTATCCCGATCGAAGATGTCCAGCGGTGGGAAGTGTTCGATGGTCCCTATGGCGACCCCGCATACTCAATCCGTCAATCCGCGCTGACTATCATCGGCTAGCCTACATCCTGATAAGCGTAGTCCATGCACTGGAGCAGCGCCGCCCCGATATCGCAGTGCAGTACGTGCTTCGAGTAAGGCGCGGGCGCTGGCGACTCCGGCAACCTCAAAACCCCCGCTTCCTCAATCTTGCGCGAGCTTGATCCGCTCTCGTCTATTTCGAAGCGTTCAAGGTCGGAGCGCAGATCCTGGCACTCGGGCGGAATCGATAGACGGCCGTCTGTGAGCATCGCTAGCAGGACTCCCCAGCGCCGTTGAATCCGGTCCCGCGTCGTCGGTGTCTTGGCGACCATCGACCCGTAGCGCTCTTCGAGAGCGTCCCCGAGTCCCGCGGCGAGGTTGCTGTAGTCAACCACGATGTGCGTCGGGAGGTACTCAGCGACCATCGCGTCTATCTGTGCGATCTGTGCCTGAATCCATCCGCGCGCCGTCGTCGCGTCGTTCTCTGTCGGGCCGTACCAGTACTCAGCGCGAAGCACGTCTGCGCCGAATCCGCCAACCCTCGCGACAACTGCGCCGGTCGGGTTTCGGTTTAAGCCTGGGTCGATGCTTAGGACAACGGGCGCGTGCGCTGGGGTGACGGTGCCAGTGATTCCGGTTCGGATAATGAGTTCGTCGGAGATGGCCCGGCCGTGTGAGTCTGCGAACTTGCAGCCGTACCAGCGATCGAACGCCTCCGGCCCGAGTATCTCCTGAACGTCGCGAAGGTCGGGCGGAAGGATGCGATCGGGAAACTCAGACCAGATGTCCAGCTTGATCATCGTGAACTTGGCCCGGCGTTGTTCCCACGTGACCCCTGGGTCGTCAGTCGGCCCCGAGCCATGCCAAAAGTGCCACCACCAATCGCCCTTAAACGACGAGTTCCCGACCATAACGAACTTGCGCCACGGGGCGCCGGAGGCCACCGCCACACCTTGCTCGAATATGTCGTTCGGGTTGTTTTTGTTCGAGGCGATCTCGTCGATGAAAACGTGGCCAGATAATCCCTGGATCGTACTCGGTGAGCCCGCGTGCGCGTGCAGTTGCTTTCCGTTCGCGAGCATGATCCGTTCGGTCGAGCCCAGCCGCGGGTCGAATACGTTATGGTTCGCGGTGTTCTCGGTCAGTCCGACGTTAAACGTGTTCAGGACCTTCCCCGCTCGCTTGGTAAAGTCCTTCGCGTGTTTCAGCGTTTGGCTGCCTAGTTGCACATCATCGGCGGGGACTGTGACCTTTCGACCCTCCGAAGTGTTCCACCGGACCCCCTGGGCCAGCATCTGCGAAGCATAGGCGATGGCTAGGGTTTTGCCGCGCTGACGTGCTCCAAGGACTGCGACGTAGGTGTTCGACATGATCGCATCGATCAGGATCTTCTGATGTCGCCTTAGTTTTTTATCCCACCAGATATCGTGGATGCGCTGGCGCTTTTGAGCGGCCGAACTCACAACGCCCCGTTGATCCCTTCCTCAATTTCCTCGTCGGTCGGCGGGCTCTGGTTCTGCAAGACCCCCTTGGGCGCGAACGCAACCGGCAAGTCTCGGCGCCCGCGGTGCGAAGCGGTGCACCAACCTTGGATCGCGCGGTCACACCCGAGAACCAGCCGCGTTTTCGTCTCGGTGTCGAGTTCCCCGTCGTTTCGGATGTCCGCTTGCATCTCTAGGAGGTCGTCAATCCGCTCGCGGTACATCTGCTGACGGTAGGAGTCAGCGGCAAACGCGCACGCGCGGATCAGGTTGTAATCGTCCTCGTCGAGATTCCGCGAGAGTAGTTCTTTTGCCGCGGCCAGCGCCTTGATCGCCGGCCCCATCTTCACTTTTTTCTCGGTCGTAAGCTCTTCAAGAATGAGCATGCCCGGCGCCCCGTCGCATAGGCGTTCTACTACGTAATCGCGGGCGTCGTTGATGGTCAGGCGGGCCACATTGTCTCCGTTCGTGGGATAATCTGGCCATTAGGGTTGCATATTGCGCGGCTTTGGGAAACAATGCGCCCGTCTTTGTGACCCAGAGCATACCTGTGGCAGATAGTGGAGAGCGTCGAAGCGGATTCCTTGGCTGGCTTGGCGTAAAGGCCAAAGCGAAGCCCGCTCTGCTCGACCACAAGGCGGATCGCGGCGTGATTGGAGACGACCCCGCGGCGCTCCACTCAACGCTTCCGTTCCAGTGGGGATCGTCGGCCGGCTGGCTTGACTCCAATGCTCAGTTTACCAAAGAGTACCTGCACGGAACTTCGACGACGCCCGGCAAGCTGCTAGAAATCCGCCGCACCGACGAGGTTATCGGCCCCGCCGTCGATGCTCGTCGCGAGTTAATGGCCTCCTTTGAATATGAAGTGAGACCGCGCCCGCGAATGCTTAAGAATGCACGGGCTCAGCGCGTAGCGATCCAGGTCGGCGCTCGGCTTAACTCGATGCCGGGCACGTCGCTGCCGTGGTGGGTGTCCGAGACCTACGATCACTACTTCACGTCCGGTCTTTCGCTGGACGAAATCGTCTTAGACCGGTTCGACCGTCTGACGCTGGCGCATATCCGCCCCGGTGTGATCCAGCGGTTCAACCCAGACGCGACCGGCCGCGAGTTCACCGAGGCGGTTATCAGGACTCGCGCGGGACTGACCCCGATCGACCAGTCCAAGCTTTCCTATATCTCCCGCAATCCAGAGCCGGGCGAGTTCTGGGGCCAGTCTGGGATCCGTTGCATGATCGCCACTGCGGAAACGTCGTTACAACTTTACTCGGCGCTTCTGCAATCGATCCGGCTGTCGATGGGCTTCCCCTACCTGAGTGAATCCGACAAGCCGGGGCTGTTGACCACTGCCGACAAGAACAATGCCATGTCCGCGATGTCCAAGCTCCTACGCGGAGAGGCCGACATCGCCTTTTTCGGGAAGAAGCTAGAGCCCAATATCCTGAGTTCGCAAACTCCGGCGATGCAGCAGTTCGGCCCGCTGGCTCAATTCGGCGTGGAACGAAAGCAAGCCGCGGCACACTCGGCACTTTCCAACCTGGGAATGCGCGGCGTCGGCTCCCGGTCCCTCGGTGAGACCGTCAATGATGCGGACATGAGACACCAGCGGTCACACCTGGATCTCTTCATGCGCACCGTATCGGGCGACCATCACATCTGCGGGACGCTCATGCGGACGCTAACCGAGATGGAAGGCGAGCACGCGGACCTTGCGCCGGAGATTGTGATCAAGTGGGACCGCGGCGCCGAAAAGAAGTCGTTGGACCATATCCGCCTTGTAAGCGAGATCGCGATGGCTGGCGGGTTCGGCACTGACGCAGACTTGCCGCAGTGGTACGCGGATCAACTCTTGGGTGAACGATGACCACAGCCGTTGCAGCAATGGCGGGAGTCTCCGCCGCTGAGCGCGAAGTGGTCGAGACTGTGCGCGTTCACATCCTCCCGATGGAAGTGACCGAGTTTGTCACCGAGTCCGGGGATTCGCTCATGGTCGGCGGCCCTGACCTCGTGCCGGGCTATCACGCCGAGATCCAGGCCAACATCGAAGAGCGCGGGGACTGCTACATTCCGCAACTGGTCGACCACGGCACCGAGCCCACCTATTCAACCGCGGCCGTTGGCATGGTCCGTGAGGCGCTACTTGAGCCGGATGGGATCTGGCTCTTGCTCGACCTCTGGGAAGAAGGCGTTTCCGCTCGTCTCGGGCGCGATTTCGTCTCAGCCTATTGGCTCTTTGGCAATGTCTCCGACGACGGCCGGCCCACGTCGACGCGCATCGTTGAATGCTCGTTCACATCGACCCCCCAATTCTCCCTTGCACAAAAGCCAGTTTCTGAATTAGAAACAATAACGGACGAAACCAGCGCATTGTTTCCAATCGCGGCAGCAATGCGGGCTTCTGTGCCTCCCACCAAAGAAGAGTCAACAATGACTATCGAAGAGATTCTGGAGCAGCTTCTGACGCTCGACGGTTTCGCGGAGGCCGTGCGGGAGATCGCGCGCGCCGATATGGCTGAAGAGCCGGAAGCGATGCCCGAGGCCGAAGCCATGGACGGCGACACCCCCGAAGAGGAGGAAAAGGCCGCTGCATCCGAAGACGGAGACGACGCAGACGCCGAGGCGGTTGCCGCTTCCGCGCTTCGCTCCCTCGACGCACTGGCCGACCGGCTGGAGCGACTCGAAAAGGCGAGCGCCGTTAAGGCATCGCTTCGAGAGCAGAAGTCCACACTTCCGACCACGCCCGACGTTCCGAAGGAGTTCGGCGCGCGCGTGCTGCATTTCCGCAACCAAGGACTTGACCGCCCCGCCGCAGTCAAAGCCGCACAAACTCACGGAGCCTAACCATGGCGATCGCATACTGGGACGGCAACCAAGCAAGCGGAGAGGCCCTCACGGCTGGCCGCGTTGTGACGATGTCGTCAGGAACTATCATTCACGCTGACACGCCGACGACTCTGCCGCTCGGCGTCGTTCTCCATGACTGCGATAGCGGGGACATCCCCGTTGTCGTGATCGAGGGAACAGTCAATGTCATTGTCGAAACGTCGAACACTCCAAGCGCTGGCGAACTCTTGCGGGTCGCCAACTCTGTCGCCGCCGGTAAGGCAGCGGAGGCGAGCGTCACGGCAATCGCAGCAGCAATCGGCGACGTCGCTTTCGAGTGGTGCTTCGGGCGCTGCGTCCAAGACACGGCCGACGAGGGCGCGTCTGGGGACAACATGGTGCGTGCGGACATCTTCCGTCAGCCGCTTCTTAACATCTACGACGCCAGCTAGGCGGCAGGAGTCTGAATCATGGGATCATTCGATCACAGTGAAGCCCTTGCGGAGATCCTCCCCGGACTCTTCAAGGCGTACACATCGGGACAAGGAGACTTGGCCCCGTTCTTCAAACTTGCGCCGCTCAACTCGCACCGGTCGAGCAATGGCACGTATCAGGTTCGCGACACGCGATTCGGGTACGACGCCCAGCGCGGCAACGTGGGCAAGGTCTCGGCAGGCGGGGCAACTCGCGGAGTCCAGGCGATCAACTACTCGGAAGTCGCAATTGCGATGGAGCAGTTTGCGACCGACTGGGTTTACGTCGACGACCGAACCAAAGCAGCGCTTCAGGCTGGAAACTCGGACCTGGACGCTTCGCAAGAGGCGCTTGAGTACGTCTCCGACGCGATGGGCGGCTTCCTCTACAACGAGCTTCACACGGCCGTTGACGCGCTCTCGGCGTACGGCACGACCCTCGCACTGGGAACTGCGTCGTTCGACCTCGTTGGCTACTTCCAGGACTTCAGCAATACGATCGCGCTCGCGACGGGGCCTCGGTTCCGACCGAACGTGTTTGGATTCGGCCCCGAAGTCTACAAGGCTTTGCTTGGTCTCGACCAAGTCCGCGAGGCCGCAAAGAACCTCGGATCGGCATACCCGACCAAGGGAATCCCAGACGGCGAGTACTTCCGCACCGGCAAGTTGACCGTCGCTCCGGCGCTGGTAAACGTGCTCGCGGAAGCTGGCATCGAGCCGGTTCTCATTGACGAGTCTTACAAGGATTCGACCGGTACCCAGGCTTGGCAGTTCGGATCGACTAAGGGCTTTGCGGGTCACGCCGCGGCCGGTCGCCGTCCCTCGTGCCTTAAGATCTTCTCGCCCTACGACGAGTTGATCGAGGTCGTCACCGGAACGCTTGCCCCGCCGTACAAGCCGGGCGAAGCGTACATGGTTGAGGCCGAGTACCAGATCAAGACCGTCGATACGAATCTCGGCAACGAGATCACGATCACGACCTGATCAATGGCTGCCGCTAACACATTCGGCGTGACCGCTTCGGTACTCGCCGGGCGTGTGGCGGACCTGACCATCTCCAGCGCGTCGTCTCCGTCGACCTCTGATGTCACTGACATCATCACAGAGGAGGCGGAGTCGATGCGTGGGATGGTGGACGCTCGAATGCCGAGCACGGACGGGATGACCTCCGACAATAACGCCTATGGCGTCTATCGTGGGATCCTCGTCTATCGCGCCGTTGCTGCCGTAATGCGCGCCCGAGGGCGTGGAGAAGAGGCCGACACATGGCGCCGCCAAGCCGATGCGGATTGGAAGCGCTTGAGCGAAGACCCGCAGACGGTGGATTCCGCTGCTACTGTCGACCTCGTCGAGAACGTTGAACAGTGGTCAGACCGCACCGGCAACGCGGACGGTCAAGACACCTGGGACCTAACTGCCGCTGGCCGCATCGTCGGCGGTGGCTCGCTTTAGGAGGCACCTTGAAGACCGAAGACTACCACCGCGACATGAAGCGGCTCGCGGCTGCGCTTGCAGACGTACCAGACGGCGCTGCCGTTGCTCGTCGACTTGTCCGCATTGGGCTAGGCGACATCTCCGCTGATGCTCTCGGCGTGCTCTGTCACTACCTGACCGGCGCCCCGGTTGAATCGATGGCACCCGTGAAGGCTGCACCGAAGAAAGCATCCGTGCGACGCCGAAAGAAGGCCGCACCCACGGCGGAGTAGATGGCCCGAGTATCCCGCACAAAGATTCCGCGCGAGTATGCCAACGACATGCGTCGGGCTGCGCGTGGATTCAAGGGAGCGGCGACGTTCTCGCGTCGCGTGGGATACGACGCCGCCGCCATGCGAAAGCTGCGCGACGTCGCTGCGGAGAACAACGCTGAGAACTTCCGATCGGATGGCTCGGCAATGGGCGCTAGTTGGCGCGGTAAGGCCGCGGGCGCCGTTGTCCTAGACAACGCCGTGGACACCGGCACGCTACGCCGGCACTCGACGACACCGTGGCTACTCAAGCCGCGAGTCCAAGCCAAGTCGATCCGGTTCAACGTCCCGAAGTCGCGCGTCCCCTACATCCGATTCGTAGGCGCCGCGATCATGGGATGGACCCCGCGCGGCTCGCGAAAGGTCGCGGATACGATCCTTGTGGAAATCGGGCGAATTGCTGAACGCAAGCGGAGGCCGTAATGGGTATCGCGGCAGTTCAGCGACACATTGAAGACAAGGCCCGCGTGGTCTGGGATGGCTACTTGCGCTCGGCACTGTCGAGCCTTGCGATCCCTGGAGTCTCCGACCGTATCGGCGCGCTTAAGATTGCCATCGGGGTTGACCCTCTTGACCTCCCCGGATCCGCGGTCGACACGCTCCCCCGCGTTGACCTCTACTGCGTCGGCGCCGAATCGGCCTACGACATCGCGGGCACGAACCTAGACGCCGCGTTTGTCTACCACGTCTCCGCTATCGCCCAGTACGACGAGAGCGACCCGAGTGCCTCGGCGCGGTCCGCAGGTGCACTAGCGGGCGAGTCGGCCGAGGTGCTTGAGCAATACCTACGCGACAAGACCGGGGGCGCCGGCTGTATCTGGCGAGTCGACATCACCGCACCGGTGCAAGTCCAGACCGGCACGTTCGACGTTTCCGAGACCCGTGTCCACACGATGATCGCGACGACGGAGGTCACAGTGCAAACCCGCACGACCTTCGCGGACTCTCCAACCTACGCCGACCCTACGATCGACCCCGGCAACCCGACGCTCTTCGTCCAGCTAGCAGACATCACCAGCGGGCTCGACGCATCGACGGGAGTCGGAACCGCGGAAGCGAATCGTCTTTCAACCTGGACAACAACAACCGCCGCCCTCGCCGGTGCAACTTCGCTCGACGTCGACGCGTCGCCGGCGTTCGCTTGGGGCGCTGGGTCTGCGGTCACGATCTACATGAGCCGGCACGGGGCCGCGGTCACTGGCACTGTTGACGCGGACGTATCGGTCATCCTCGCAACGTACAGCATTCTCGACGGGGACCGCTGGCTAATCACGGTCGTCGACGACGGCACAGACGGCACGCGCGCGATCGCTACGTGGGCCATTACCTGGAGCGTCTCCTAATGAATCAGCGCACGCTAGACACATGCAGGGCGATACTCGCTCGCGTCGTCGGTCCGCTCACTGAGGGGCGCGTTAGGCGCATCCTGCGAGCCAACGGCATCAACCCCCGACCGGCGCTCGTCGCTGCTCTCCTGACCCCGTCTGAAGCGCCGGTAAAGCGCCGCAAGACCCCCAAGAAAAAGGTGAATTCCAATGGCTGACGCAGCAGGCGTAAGGCAAGATAAAGTCCGGTTCATCGTCGCAGACCTCGAGACCACGGTCGGCACGTTCCTCTATCCCGATCCGCCATCGGCTACGACGGCGCTTCGAGTTCCCGCTCGCGCCGAGTCGCGACTTGCGCCGGTTGACGGCGAGATGATCGACAACTCCGAGGCGCTTGACGGATACGCTGGCGCGATTGCGTCGACTCGCGGCGCCGTTGGGATGGGTGGCGTACTGTCCACAGAATTGCGCGCCAATGGGGTGACAAACGCCTACCCAACGCACGTTAAGCAACTGCTAGCGAGCGGCTTCGAGGTCAGTGCCTACAGCGATCCGAATGTCACCCTAATCCCGTCGACTAAGGCGCTCACCAATTGGCCCGGCGAGTCGGTGCTGGTCGGGCCTGCTGGCGATGGTACGGACCCCGGCCAGCGGTCCCCCGCGTCGATGTCGATCGTCGAAGCCATGATCGACAACAACACGAAGGATGAGTGGCTTGGCGCGATGGGTGGCGTACTCGCTACCAAGATCATGCTCGGCACGAACGGGCTCGTTAACTACAACTCGACGATCACCGGGCAAGTCGCCGGCGATCTGTTTCTTGACGTGTCCGACACCGACCTTTCGGGATTCGGCGCCGAGCCCACAGACCAAGGCAAGGATCCAGTGGTCGTCAAAGGCGCGACGCTGGTCGTTAAGTACACTGACGCCGACGTGACGGACCAAGTCATTACCCCGGACCGGTTCCGAAACCTCGAAATTGACCTCGCGCCAAATATCGTGCGAGTGGAAGACCCAACCGCGACCAACGGTTACGCAGTGTCGCCGGTATTCTACGACGGCGCGATCGGAGTAACGCTACAGTTCGCGGATTCGTCGGGATACGGTAACTCGGTTACGGGCGGGACCATCATGGCCGGGTTCAAGTCGGGCCGCGGGTTCCTCTCGATCGAACTGACGTTGACCTTGGACGACTCGTTCACGGTCGACCAAACGATTAAGTATGACCTGCCCAGGATTCAGTACGACGCGGTGCGAGAGAACGCAGAGGGCGCGCGAGCCTTCACGTTCACCGGATCCGCGGTGCGCGCTGAGCGTGGCAACTCGACCTCGCCGTTCACCGTTACCTACGTTCACGGAACCGCCTAATGGGATTCGCTCTCCAAATCTCTGGCGCGTTCACTTCCGACGTCGACGGGACGCCGGTCTCTGGAAGCGTCAAGACGTTGTCCGCGGCCGACCGGCTCAACTACTCATCCAGTGCCAGCGCGGTGCAGGACGGGGAGAACGTCGAAGCCGTGGTCAGGCTCGTTGATCAGTGGGTTGGCAAAGTCCTAGTAGACTGCGACGCCACGATTGACGACAAGACCTATGCGGAACTCGACGCGCCGACGCAGGCTCTCTACGTCGCGCACTTGCCGATGGCCGCAAAGGAAGCCGCGATCCGCGTGGCGCTTGGGCTGGGTGCGCTGGGCGAAGAGCAAACGGGAAACTCCGAAGCTGGACCGAAGAGCGACTGAGGGGATTTGACTGTCAAACCCTCATCGGTTCAGCACGCCCCCCGCTCTGTGGCAAAGGCAATTGCCCGTGCCCGCGCTCTAGCGCCCGTGCGTCGTTCGCGCGGTGGGATGCGGCCTTGGAGATACACAAGAGCCTTGAAGCCGGCTGGATCGATCTCACAGCCGTTAGCGCGGTTGCCTATGCCGATGTTGTCCACATGATATCCGCCCGCTCCGAATACGTCTCAAAGCTTCGGACGATGCTTGAGGCCGAGGAACTAGCAGCCCAACGGCCGGCCGGCTGGGCCGAGTCACAACTGAGGGAGATGATCCATGCCTAAAGAGACGATCGGCCTAAAGATGGACATCGACTCGCGCACCGTTGCAACCGCTGCGCGTCGGAGTGATGACCTCGCGAGGGCGTCGGGCCGCGTTGGCTCCGCGGTGGGTGCCATGGGCCGGGCGGTGGCCGTCGCCGGTGCTGCCGCTGCTGCTGCCGCGGTCGGTGTCGTGGCAATGACCACCCGGATCGCTGAGCAGGCCGACGAGATCGCGAAAAACTCGCGGATGCTGGGCATCAACGTCGAGATGTATCAGGAGTACGAGCACGCGCTTGAACTTTCTGGCACGTCGATGGACGAGGCAAGCTCCAGCTTTCGCCGTCTATCCGCAAACCTCCTAGACGCTCAGCAGGGCGTGGCTCTGTCCGTCGACGCCTTCGCCGCGCTAGGTGTCGAGACCCAGACCGAGACCGGCGCGCTACGCGACCTTGACAGCGTCTTGGCTGACATCGCGGACGAATTCCAGCGCATGCCCGATGGGCCGGAAAAGACCGCGCGAGCGATGGAGCTAATGGGCCGGTCCGGCGCCCGTATGATTCCGCTTCTCAACCAGGGCTCCGCGGGCATTGCGGAGATGCGCGAGGAGGCGCACCGGCTAGGGCTCGTTCTTTCCGAAGAGACCACGGCCGCGGCAGAGGCGCTAAACGATGACATCACGCGGCTAAAGGGGTCTGTCCGCAGCTTCGGCAACGAGATCGCGGCGTCGCTTATCCCGCGCATGCGCGACACGGTCGGAGACTTTCAGGACCTGATCGAGAACCTCGACGAGTCTAATGTCAACATGGGGCTGCTAGCGCGCGAGGGAATTAACGCCGTAATTGAAGCGGCTAAGATCATGGCGATTGCGATGATCCGGTCAGTCGAGGGCGTGCTATTCCTGCGGGAAGCGTGGCAGGGAGCCCGCGACGATTTCGTCGGATTCGTTAACGAGATGGGCGACTTTGCGCGCCGGGTTCCGGTTGCGCAATTCCAAGTGATCAGCCGCATGATCGAGGGGATGGATCTACAGGTCACGGACCCGGAGACTGTCGCCGCCGACGTTGCGCGCATGCGAGAGATTAGCGGGAACCTAGAGGTGCTCGTCGGCCACATTAAGAGCATTGGCGGTTCCGGGAGCGCTGGGCGCCGGTTCGGCCGCGACATCATAAGCGATGTTGAGGGCATGACCTCCGCAATGTTTAGCCTCGGGCAAGTATCAGATCCAGACATCGACCCATCGGGGAGCATTTCACGGGCCGGCAATGACGCGGCAGAGGCCACGATTCAGGTTGAGGGTCTGAACTCTGGGATACTTGCGCTTGAAGTGGCAACGCGGGCGGCAATGGAATTCGCAATCAAGCACGCCAACGCCATCGCCGGCCAGACAGAGGCCATGAAGGAGCAGCGGCGGATCTTGGGCGAGATGAAGGCGGAGTCAGCGATTGACGAGGGCGCGAACAAGATCGCCGGTGCCGAGAAACTGGCCGCGGCGATGCTGGGCCTTGAGGAGCAAGCAATGTCTGTTGCGGACGTTACCAGTACCGCGATCGGCGGGCTCAGCGCCGGGCTAGAGGACTTGTCCCTTGCTGCGTTCTGGAAGAAAGACGGCGACGCCGCGAAGGAGTTCGGCAAGTCCCTCGGGAAGATGCTGATCCAACTCGGAACGATGGCGGTAGCCTATGCTGGTGTTGCTGCACTGGGCGCGGCGTTTCCTGCTCTCGCTCCATTGCTGGGCAATCCGGTGGCGGCGCCTGGGCTGGCTTTGGCCGGTGGCGCGGCTATCGCCGCTGGCGCTGTTCTCGGCGCTGCTATCCCTCGCGGCGGCAAGGGTGCTGCGCCATCGGGAGGCGGAGGCGGTGACACGCGCACCGTGGAAACCTCTCAAACGACGGTATACAATCTCACACTAGGCGCGGGCATGTCGCAGCGTGGCATGAGTCGAAGTCTACTAGAGCAAGTCAGCACCGCAGCAGCGCAAGGCGTTTAATGGCGACTAACTACCCATCGCATCCGGTGTTCTCATGGAAGCCCACGATCACGGGGACGGTTGGCGTTGACGATGGAGTGATCTCGGACACCATCGACCTCTCGACCGAGATCGGCTCGTCCTATTGGGGCTGGGACTCGGACGGGTCAGACATCGCCACGGCCGCAAGCATTCAAGACCGGTTGCTGGAGCGCATCCACGATCTGCTCACGCTGGCCAACTATAACGCGTCGTATACGTGGCCAAATGGCGACGGGGCGCCCCCTCTCACGTCGTACACGATCAACCATGGGTCGAGCGTAACGCTGTCGTTCTCGTCCACCGATGTCGCTGCACAGTTCGGGTTTGCGTCGGATACCGTCGTTCTTGTCTCCCTCGTCTCAAAGGTCGCGGACTTCACAGACGCGGGGCACTGGCAACCACTGTGCCGCGGTGGCTCAGACGAGCGATGGTCGTACAACGATAACGTCGGAGTAACGGAGACGATCGACGGGTCGAGCCGCAAACTCAGGGAATGGGGCGAGGCGCTCACCGATCGCGCGTTCGTCTTCCCCTCTGTGATGATCGCGAATATCCGATCCGACGCAGCCGCGGAAACATCGCAAGCGGCGATGGCACAACGGGACACGTCCGACCCAAACTCGCTACTTGAGAATATGGCCGCCGCCGCACGCTTGCCCGAGAACACCGACGACGCGCGGGCGTTTCGAGTCTATACCGCGGCGGCTGTCTACCGAACGTGCTATTGGCTGCGCAAAGAGGAGATCAGCGCGATTGAATCGGTCTGCTCTAACCAGAGCGCTCGGCGCGTGTGGTCGGTAGCCTTCACCATGCGAGACGATGGCTAGCATTTACTCGCTTGAGATTGACGGCTGGGGTGAAGTCGGGCCGGCGATTGCCATCACCGACGCGGAAGGGTTCGCGAATGGGACGTTTACTTTAACCACCGCGGGCACGCCGCCGCCGGCCACCGAATACGGGGCGATGATTTGGGTCCAGGACGTGAGCGCCGTTGTTGCCGATGGTTACTATACGCTGACCGATGTGGACGGGTTCGACTTCACCATGCAGGCGCTGCCCGCGGAGGTGACAGTCACCACTGCGGCGGGTCTGTCTGGCCTCGCGCGCATTGAAGACCACTTCAAGATCTCAGATTCGATCCCGTCATGGGTCACAGGGGCCAACGCGATCGCCCGATGGTATCGGGATCTAATCAGTGTGCCCGAGTCAGCGGGTCAGCGAGTCAGTGCTCTAGGCGGGATCTCTAGCGTCGATGGTTTCGACATTGGGATCGCTCGTCGCGATGGGCTCGCGGCAATCGCAGCGGACACCTATCTATTATCTGCTAACGGCCCGGTGGTATTGGCTAATGCGCTGTCAGCGACCGCGACCGAGGTCGTGACGGAAAGCGCGGCGCCATACGCGGGCGAGTCTGCGTCTAGCCCAACGGGAGCGGCCCAGCCCGCATGGGTTGGAACGGAGGCGATCGACGTTCGCGGCACGGTGTCAACGTCCACAACGGCCGGCGTGACCACGTACACCGCGACCCATGACGGTTCGGCCGCGTTCGTCACTCGCGGTGTCCTCCGGACCTTTGCGGACTCTCACGCGCAAGGCGTGGCTGTGTTCGGTGCAATGCCTACCCCCATCGGGCAGATCGGGCGCGTGTTCGTGTACCCTGATGGGCACGCATCGCACGCGGACCGCACAAGCGCCGGCCTCGGTGCTGTGGAGGGTGTCAATCCGTCGCTTGCTGCTGGCACTGCCGAGGTGTTCTCGCTGGCGTCTGTGCTCCTATCAGCGCAGACCAAGACGGACGCAGTAGTTGCGGAATCCCGGGTTCACTCTGACGCTAGTTGGCTGACTGGAACACAGCCCTACCGGATCCACAGCGCGGCCGGGTCCAAGTGGAGTTATATCCTCGTCGATGGTCACGCCGCGGTTTTGACTGCGCGCACGGGGTCGGCTCCGATCTCGACCGACATTAACGGGATCGAAGAGTGGGATTATCTAACCGTTACGCTCGTTGATGAGGCAAAGGACTTTCCCATTGTGCGCAAACCGGACCGGGAGATCTGGGACCGGCTAACCTACGCGCGCCGTGCGGACGTTGATTTTGGAGGCGGCGGGATCGCGATCTCGGTGTCAACCCTGGTTTGGACAACGGGCGGGGACGTTGTGGTTTCTGCGGCGGAGTCCGGGTTGCCGATGTGCCACGTGTTTAGCCCGGTTACGTGGGCGCGCACGGACAATAGCAATACGTGGGCCGGGGATGGGCCGCGGTACGTCCAGATCAACCCGGTGGACGCGATCTTGTCGCTGATTACCTCCACCGGATTCGGGCATAATGGATCCCACGATTTGGCCCCACGCGAATTCGGCATGGGGCTCGACGTTGATAACCTCGACTTGTCTACATTCACGGCGGTAGGCAACCGGTTGGACGAGGAGGGGATCACAGCTGGCACGATCGCGCTTCTGACGACCGAGGACGCATCGATTCGGGAGCGCCTAAACGACCTGTGCAGGTCTTACGGGTTGTCTATCGTGACGACCACTAGCGGCGCGGTCCGATTGGTGGACATGGTCACGATCGACTATGACACGGCCACAACGCTAGACGAAGGGGACTTGGTCGCTCCGGCTGCATTCTCGATCGGCGTTGGCGACGCTGTCACCGCGGTTACTCTGACCTACGATCGGCCATGGGAAGACCCAGAAACGGCCACGTCTGAGATCATCCAGACAATCCAGGCGACCACGGGAGGAGTCCTTGAGGCGTTGCACCGGGTGAAAGGTAAGGCCCTATCGCTTAAGCCTTGGTTTGCTGCGTCAATCGACGATGACACGCGGGACGCTCTAGCGATTCGGTGGGGTCGCATGATTGAGCAGACCAACGGCGTGGTAGGCCGAATCACGGCTCAAGTGGACCCCGGATATACCGGCCAGATCGGAGACACCGTATCCGTCACCCTCCCCGCATTCCCCAACGCGCAAGACTCGGGCGGGATGTCCGGCGCGCTGTGCCGAATTATCGACCGTAAGCACGTTTCGCGGCCGGTCGGAGACAATCCGAACGACGAGATCACTCTGCTGGCCTATGGTGTGACCTCTGCCGACAAGCCGCGACAGTGGGCACCGTCTGGCGTCGTCAATTCGGTAACGTCAAAACTCATCTTCGATCTAGAATCTGACACCTACCACGGGCCAGACTTCACGAGCGACGCGACGAGTTTTACGGATGGATCTAAGGTCGACATCTACAGCGAGAATTGGTCTTTACGCTCGACGGTTTCGCCAGGGACGATATCCAGCACCGCGGGCGACACCATGACGCTATCCGTCGCCGCGGCCGGTGGGTCAGGCGATGTGACCCCCAACGTCGGAGACAAGGTCACGCTTGCCGCTGAATCCTCCCAGAGCGTGAGCGAAGCCGCCAAATGGGGCTGGCTCACGACCTCGACACCGGGATACCTCTGGCGATGACCTGGACTCCAATCAAAGACGCGGACTTTCCCGCGGATGAAGCCCCCGTGGCATCCGGCATCGGCGTGGATCTGGAGGTAAACACCGATCACAACCTCGCGCGCCGGCTAAAGCGGTTTGCGGTCTCGTACAACCTGGGGCCGACATCGACCACGGGGGGAACACCTCCGGTGGGGGACTCTACGCTTGTGGGGCCAACGGTCGATGTTGCAGGCTCGTCGACGAGCGACCCCGAGGGCATCGGGCTAAAGCTGAGTTCTCCGCCGACCATGCCGATCGCGGTCCCTCTCGGGGCGTGGCCGTTGTCGTCGCGCGCCACGTCGCTGCGCCTAGTGGTGAGTTGCACCACTGAAAACGCGAACGTTGACCTGTACGCGTTCG
>CENS01042140.1_pt1 | contig 16914 bp, 21 predicted proteins | sample 530201 | NCBI WGS metagenome assembly CENS01 (sample SAMEA2619747, study PRJEB7988) | marine metagenome | biome: marine biome (ENVO:00000447); feature: surface water layer (ENVO:00002042); material: "saline water (ENVO:00002010), including plankton (ENVO:xxxxxxxx)" | depth 5 m | reverse complement strand
AAACAAGAAAGTCGTTACACTAAAAAGTATCCTCACATTTTACCCTTATTTAGAAAATTTATTCAAACTCATTACCCAGAATTTGAATTTAACTCTGTATACGTTAATAGGAACACAGTATCTAAGATGCATTTAGACGCAGAGAATGCTGGTGTAAGTCTTTTAGTTGGTCTGGGTAATTATACTAACGGAGAAACTGTGTTGTGTAATCCTGAAGAGAAAAAAATTAGTATTAAAACACACAGTTTGGTATTTAACGGGTCAAAAATTCCACACAGATCAGAAGCATTTGAAGGTACCAGATATAGTCTTGTGTTTTTCAAATAAAAATCTTTTTTATATTCTTAAAAAAGATTTCAAAATATACTTTTTTATTTCAATCATGATCATCATAACATTCATTCCTTTTATATAAGAAAGTTTTACCTTTTAATACTTCTCCACCCCATCTCTTTTTACTGATTTTGCGTTCATCACCAAACATACAATCTTTTTTGATAAGGTATATATTTACATGATATCTACATTTCAGACAAAGATGTCCTGAGACATTAGTACATTCAGGCTCTGTATTTCCCAAAATATGATTTTTTTCCAAATTTCTATAAAATATATAACACCTTGTAATCTTTACAATCTGTAAAAAACTAGTTTCTCTGATACAGTGAAGATATGATGTAAAAATATCCCCGACCTTAGGGGTCTTTCTTTTTATTTTTCTTGAATACAAAGTCACGTTGATAGTAGGTCTTTTAAATTGTGTTAATCGTCTTTCAAGATTTTCCGGTTTAGGTTTATACGGATCACTATACGAATCACTATCAGATTCACTTTCTTCACTTTCACTTTCACTTTCTTCACTTTCACTTTCACTTTCTTCATTGTCCTTAATCACATGCCAAAGTTTTAGACAGAAATCCAAAAAATTATTTCTATCATCATACGATCTTATATAATAAGGATTTCGCAAATAGTTCTCAATATCCGCAAAACTTTTCAAATGGGTATCTAACCGTTCACAGACTGGCTTGATACTATTCTTTGCTTCGGTTGTATAAAATGACATTTGTTTTACTTTTATTATACATTTCTATTCTTTAAATCAATTTTTTTTTAAAAATTGATTTTTTTATACATAATATTTTCTGCTTATTCGTCACTCTCATTACAAGATTCACACTTACCGTTTTCAAACCGTAAGTCATCACAGCATAAACCTATTCGACATTCTTGACAAAGATACACAAAATCTCCTGTTTCTTCATCCCAACAATCATCAGGATCTATAGCAGAAAACATTTGTTTAAAGTGTTTACCACAGTAATCAATCCAATCAATCATTTCACCATTAAATACTAGTGCTGATGTTGCTCTACAAGAGCATTCAGGATATTCACACAGAGGTTGTTGTTGAGACATCTTACTCTTTTGGCACAGAGTTGAATTGAAAATTCAATTTTTTTTTATACCTTTTTTATACATCTTTTTAAAAAAAATTGATTTTTAAAATTAGTTTAAAATTTTAAAAAAAAATGTCTTCACAAAATACTGAAAAATATACTTGTAATTGTGGGAAAAAGTTTAAGAGGCAAATTTCAAGACAGCATTTCAGGTCAAATTATCACTTTGAAAACAGTAGTGATAATAAGGACATCGATGATATTCTTAAAAGACTTGCTAAATACTGTATAGATAATGAATTTTATCGAAACAAGGATGAATTTATGGGTGGATATAAACATTTATCAGCCAAAGAAATATATGAAATAACAAATTCTCGCTGGAGTGATAGCGGATATATTTTTTTGGACGAAGACTGTAAAAATAAAGAACAAAAGTCAGGAATGATAAGGTTATACTCTGGGGATGGTAATCCCAAATGGTCGTTTTGGACTGAAAATGATGTTATAAAAGTTGATTTCGCTTAATTTTTTTATACTTTTAAAAGTATAAAAAATTTAAATCTTTTTTTTTGGCCGGCTCAGCGATCAAGCGATTTTTTATTTATAATAAATTTGCTTATATCAACTATTTTTCCACCAACTCTTTTCGATCTACGTTCCCTTGTAATTGTTAGTTCAAAAACTTTCAAAACTGTCCTTAATGTTTCTGATGCGTTTCTCAGAGAAGAAGAAATGTCAGAACTTCGTTTCTGTCTAATTAATCCACCTTCAAATGCTATTTCATATATTCTTTTTATATTTTCTGAATAAGAACATAATTCTGTTCGTTCAATAATTTTATCTTCTAAAGACTCTAAAGATGTAATATTAAACATTTTTAAAAGTTCTTGATGTAATATAATCTTATAAGAAATTTTTTTAATCCTTACATGTAAATTATTTGGTTTTTTTTCACAAGTTATATAATCAGTTTTGCAACATTTTTTAAAAACAGTTTTATAATATTCTAAATATTTTTTTTTAAGTAACTCACAACGTGGGTCTATTTTATAAGTCGATAATTCACGTAGTATAATACCTTCAAGTTTTTCACAATTTTCAACCTTGTAAGCGAATATTTTAATATTTTTACCGTAATAAGTTTGATATCTAGATTGTAATTTATCTATACTAGAGTTCCATTTACCAATCTTTATAAAATTACAATAGAAAGGATCTATAATATAAACAAAAGGTCCTTTTGCATCTGTAAACATTTGTTTTATTTAATATTAATTCTTTTTAAATGTATTTCATTTTTTAATTGTAAATAATTAAAAAAATAATCAAGAATATTTTATTTTCAATGACCAAAAAAAAGTCATCAAAAATTTTCAAGGTTAAATTCAGGTTAAAAAAAATACGTTTTTCAATGACCTTTTTTTTTTTGAATTCTTCCATTAGTAATTGATTTTTTAAAATTTTTACAAATTTCTTTCTCAAAACGGTCATTTTGGTCATTCAAATTTTTAACCTTATTACAGGTTAATTTTAATATCTAATATTTTCAATGACCAAAAAAAAGTCATTCAAATAAAATATTTTTATTTGTAAATAAATAAAAAGTTATTCATTCATTCTTTCTTACATAGGAGGTCTTCCATCTTCTTCTTCTCCTTCTACATCTGTCATTCCTGTATCTTTTTTCTTTGCTAAAAATCCTTTCTTTATCTTTGTTGATCTAACTTGTTCTACTTTCTTATCAAATTGTTCATAAAAATCTTTCTTACCCAAACCATCACTTTGTCTATTATTATCATTAACCCAAGAAACAAACTCACCGTATACATGTGTTCTGTTCTGAACATAATCTTTCTTTTCTAACTTAGAAATTCTACTGTATTCTTCTTTTGAAATAAGATGATAAGTATCTTCTAAAAATTCACTTACAATATCATTTTCTGCTATATACTTAACCATTTCACTATTCATCTCACTGCAAGGTGTTAATTCTTGACCTGAATACCAGTCATAAGCACCTAAACAGAACCAAGTTAGAAACTCATCCAGTTTATTTTCTTGTAAGTCCTTGATATAATCTGTATTTTCTTGTTTCTTTTCAAAACGAGCGAGAAAAGGGATTAATTTCAATCTATCTAAAATAGCCTGATCATCTACATTAATTTTTGGCTTGTGATTAGTCGCCCAGATAGGTTTACACTGAGTTTTAAAACTAATAGCGTGTCCAAATAAATGTCTAGCGGTAATAAGGTCATCACCTGTGATAGTTTTAACTCTTTTACTGTTTAGTTCTTCTTTCTTATCACTTTCAGGAAGAGTCCCACATCTAGCCGTTAATAAAGGCATCATCTCAGGATTAGCACCACGAGAAGTCTTTTTTAACATTACATCTTCACTAAGAGCCGCAGTAAAATTTTTTGTTATATTACCAAAAATGTTAACAAGTGAAGTTTTACCATTACAACCATTACCCCAGAAAATGTGTAAAGATCTATCAGAAATTTCACCAGTGAGCAAATATCCCCAGAGTCTTCTGTGATAATCTACCAAATTTTCAGAACCACAGCAGATATCATTAAAAAATTTTTCTACAACTTGTAAATTAGCCTTTTCACCTAAAAATGAAGCGTTACATTCAAAACTCCAGTAATCAGTAAAACATCTATCTCTCACTTCTAACGTCTTCAAATCAATTAACTTACCATCTTTCAAAGGTAGTTCATTAGATTTTCTGTTGATAACAGTAGTTTCAAAATCTTTATCAATCTCGTGTCCTGCTAATGCTCTAGCAATGTTGTTGACGTAAGGAGTTGATTTAAGATTACTAATAATTTTCTGAACTTGTTTCATTCTGGCATTACACATTGCTTCATCTCCTTTATCTGTACATTTAGAGAGTTGTGTAAGTAATTCTTTACCCATCTTGATATAGATAGGTGATACTATATCAGATATCAATTTACAGAGAGTTTCTTTACCAGATTCTTTCCACAACTTAGTTTTATCATCCCAAAGAAAACACGATAAATCTTTTTGAGAAGTAATTTTAACGTTATTATATCCGTAGATATTTTGAAAAACTTGCGCGATGTCGTAGTGAGATCCATTAAGAGATTCGTGTAAAATATCTTTGTTATTTTCTCTAACAATTTTGTTGTACTGTTTTTTGTTATCAAGTTTAGCGTAATAATGAAGAGTTCCTATACCTAAAGAACCTTCATTCATTTTACTCCAAGTGAATTCACAAACAGATTCATCATATTTATCTCCACATCTTTGAGAAAATTCATTCCAAATCTGGAAGCCTTCATCGCTGCCTTCAGAGATGTTGTATAAACACCAGCCAATTTTGAGCCAGTCTTCTCTGTTATCAGCCCTATCATCAGATATAATGTTGATAAGATTTTTAGCATCTTTTAGTAATTCACTTACATTTTTTTCTTTGTATTCTTTCCTTTCTCGTTTTTCTTTGTGTTCTGTTTTATTAGGATTAACTAGACCTAATTTAGGTTCTTTAATAAGAGAAAAATCACGAAATAAAGGTATAATACTTAAAATTTTTGGAAGATTTTTAATAATATCTTCTTGAGATTGTAATTTTATTTTTTTTTCTTGTGTATCTTGTAGAGGGTAGTCAATGAGACCTTTTTCTAAAGAAATTTCTTCACACTTGCTGTTAAAGACCTTAGAAATTTTATAAGGTTCTTTACCCTCTTCTTTAACAGCACCGTAAATAAGCCAAGGTTTAGATGTAGTGTCATCGATCATTTTTCCACTATCTGCAAACCCCAAATCTTCGAAAGTTTTAAGTTCCGTAATTATTTTTCTAACTCTTTCTATAAGATGAATTTTTTGGGTATCTTTATCTAGAAATATATAAGGAAAATGAAGGTGGAACCCGTTTTTAACATAAGTAATTTTATTTTTAGTTTCTTCATAGATAGGTTTATCCAAAAATACACAAGTTAAGTCTTTTGGTTTAATATCTTGAACAATTTCTAAAAGTACTTTTTGATAAGTTTTAATAACATCAGTGATGTGTTTTTCTTTTCGTTGAGAATTAGAATCTTCAACTTTTCTTTTGATGTCAATGTCTACTACAACAGCAGAGTACTTTTGTGGTTTTTCAGCCAAACAAATTGTATTTTTGTCGGGGTTATAATTAGAAAAAAAATTTTCTAAGTTGTCTCTTGAAAGGTTGTATTTGGATTTAAAGGTACCCATGCTCACGTGTGTGTGAAAAGATTGTCGTGTTTTCGATTGTCGAAGAATTTTTTGAATTGTCATTTATTTATTTATAACAAGATATTTTTTTTTTTAAATAATATTTTTAAAAAAAAAATTAAAAACACATATTTTTTTATTCAACCTTTTTTCGAGGACGACCAAGTTTTTTTACACGATAGGTACCATTACGGATTGCTTCTTCCTTAGCAAGTCGTCGTTTTTCTTTCTGTCTTGGTTTAGTGACTGTCTCATAATAATTTTTTCTGTGTTCTTCTCTAATTTCGTCAGGTATACGTTTGCGGCCCCTTTTTTCAACAGTTTCTATGTTTCCATGTCTAGCCTTTCTTGCTCTATGTTTAAAATATTCTCTTAGAACTTGTTCTTTGACTTCATTAGAAATAATAACAGTTTCTTTTTTAATTGTCATTATTATTTATTAATATCAAGAATTTTTTTTTTAAATAACAATTATTTTTTTATTCAAACATTTAAAATCACAAATATAAAACGAAAATTGAAATTTAAAATTAAATACCAACTATAACAAAATGGCTCTATACAAATTACAGATGTTTTTCCTAGATATTTTAGATAGAATAACTTTTCGGTATTGTAAGACGTGTGGTGAGATTACTATTGATGGGGATTGCGACTATTGTGGTAATTAGTATAGGTTCGTTTTTTTTTACTTTATTAGTAAAAAAAATCTAATTCAAAATTTCAAACCCGTGATCATCATTACAAAATCTCATCTTTTTCATGCCTTCTACACTTGAACAACCTACACCATCAAGTTGACCACTTTGTATAATTCTTGATAGCATGTCTTCACCGTAAACCTTCTTCTTAAGGTCTAAAAAAATTTGATTGATATAAGGTCTTTTAAGGTTCCAGATATAACGATTGTAGATGTAATTTCTGGGTAGTATTTTTGTGTAGTCAAGATCACCTGTTCTAGGGTTAAAAGATTTTACTACCAATTGATGAACTTCAGTGTTTGACATTTTATACTTTTAAATATTTTAGTTTTAAATTAAAATTTAATTTAGAAATCTAGAAAATGCTTTTTTTTAAAAGTTTCGATGATTCATTTTTCACGAAATTAGATATAAATCCTCAAAAAATGCTTTTTCAACGATTTTGATTAAATCTAAGGTATTATTACGCATAAATAACGTTATTTATGCGTAATAATAGTATTAGATTATTTAATCTGTGTTTCTTCTTTTTCATTTCTATATATTATTTAATATAAAATAATGATTTTTCATTTCTGTATATTAAATATCTGATTTTATTCATTTTCATAATCTGTAGATTTTTTTTATTTAAAGAATTTATTTTTCTTTTGTATAATAAAAATGTCCAATCGAGAAGTATATCGTCTTCACACACAAGTCACTAAGCAACAAAGCTTACAGTCTCTGTACGAGTTTGGTATAGAACAAGAGGAAAAACTAAAGCCGTTGTTAGAGTCGTTTTTTGACAGGAAACTGTACTTGTATTATGAGCGGTATTCTACATTCGATATGCACGATGGTAAAAAGGAGTTGATTATAGAAATAAAGTCATTACTCCACACAAAGCGTAAATACCCTAACTCGATGATTGGGTATAACAAAGTACGTGAGGCAATGTCAATGGTAAAACGTGGTATCAACGTGTTTTTAATCTTCAACTTTTCTGATAGAGTTTGTTATTACCACGTTAATAAAGGCATAAAAATATCTTGGGTTAAGAAATTCAAAGATAAAGATTACCTGTATATTCCAATTGATTATTTAAATGATATAGAAAATTCAAGCACAATCTTCCTTCCAGAAATCAAAAAAGAATAATTTTATAACTTTATTTTATAAAATTAAATCAAGCAAATTGATAAGATACTTGCAACGTAATATCGATTCTAAAAATGTGTGTTTGTCCGGCAACAAGTTGATTTTGTCCTCTAAAAAGGATGGGAATCTCATCTGCTAAATTGGAGAACGCAAACACTTCAGGATGAAATACAGGACCGCCATCAGTTTGCGATATAACAACAGCACTACATATTTGTTCTGGTGGAACAGTAGTAACCCTTTTTATCTTACTAGGTAATTTACAGTTAACAGAGAATGTATAACTAGGAGTGTTTGCAGTTGCTATAAAGAAATAATGAAGTTGAACCGTGCTTCCTCCAATTAATCTCCAATAACAAGTTTGATTACCTATAGCATCAAAATTCGTTAATGTGATAGCGACAGATTCACTACCTCTTTGAAATTTGTTTAATGACATTGTTTTATTTATAGAAAGAAAAATATAATTTCTTCTAAATTAACCAATTAACCAATTTGAGCAGCAGATGTAGCAATTCTGCAACTGCAGTTGATAATAACCTCATACTGCTGCCCTGCAGTCGCTTGTGCAGTTGAACGAAAAAGCATTACCATTTTATCTGTATTTCCTGCACTGTTTGTTCCAGAAGGTAAAAACTGAGGTGTTCCATTTGCTACACCCATAACACTACAAGAATTTGTATCAGCCTCACCTAGAGTGTATCTCTTAATACCTGGAGGTAGTGGCACGTCAATTTGAAGTTGAAAAGTAGTTGTGGAAGAACATTCAATTGTATATCCCATAACAACATTAATTCTATCTGCTACAATAGTGTAGTGGTAATAATCTGGAGAAGATATAAGAGTAAATAGTGCTGGAACATTATATAAGCTTGCTGGGACTGGTGTAATAGCAAGTGATTTAAAGTGGTTCAAAGACATTTTTATATTAAGAAAATATTATAAAATATTTTTTATAATATTTTCGGAATGGATATTTATACTAACTATTGAAAATTTTTATTATATTCATACCAATATTCTTTCCTAATAAACAAGGAACAGCGTTTCCAATTTGTACAAGAATATCTCTCCTAGAACCAGTAAATATAAAATCATCAGGAAAAGTTTGTAATCTTGCTAATTCTCTTGCTGTCATACAGCGAGGTTTTTCATAATGTACAAAAACTGCTCCGTGATTTTCTTTTACAGTTAAACTAGGTTTATCTGGGTGACACTTAAAATATGATTCCTTATATTTTGGTTGCGCATTATGTTCGTATTTAGTTTCGTGCATTCTCTTTATCATTTCTGGTGTATGTTTGGAACGTACGTGGTTAAATTTAACATCATCAGGTAAATCTTTCAAATCATCTATTGCATCTCTAACACTAATCCATTTTTTCAAATTGATATCATAGTTAGAATGAGTTTTTTCAGGATATACAATATTATATTTTTGTTTAACTGCTATAAAAATAACCCTTTCCCTTCGTTGGGGACATCCATAATCTGAAGCATTTAAAACTTTATGTTCACTCTTATACCCTAACTGAGCAAACTCTCGATGTATCTTATCAGTAACAAACTCATTACAATTTTTTTCCATAATTTTTTTCCTCTTATTTTTCTCTCTCAATAATATAGATTTTTCTAGCTTATTTGTACAATTTTCCCATTTATTTAATGATTCTTTATAACTATTAACTATATCATTTTCTTCTTCTAATAAAATATCTTTTAGGTGTTTCATAGATAATATACCTTTCACATTTTCCATTACACATATTTCTGGTTTAATCGCCTTTACAATATCAATATAATCTTTGTATAACTGTCCTCTATTATCAAATTGGTCTCTTTTACCAGCATTAGAATATGCTTGACATGGAGGACCACCACATATAACATTTATTCCCAAATCTTTACTTCTTTCTATTATTAATTTTTTAATTTCCTTGTTAGTTATATCACCTAAAATATGTTCTGTTTTTGGATGATTTAATTTATTGGTATTATGAGCAGGTTCCCAATATTCGTTGGATAATAAAACAGATAATTTAGATTGTAATAATCCATTAACTAGCCCTCCGCATCCAGAAAATAAATCAAGAACTTTAATTGTAGTCATTTGTTTCTTTTATTATATATAAGATAATTTTATTTTGAAAATTATATTTATGAAAAAATATTATCTTATATATAATAAAATGGAAAACTCCGAAGAATCTATCGTAAAATACAATTATCATTTTCATGAAGAAAATTCTGAAGATGGTGAAGACGAGAAAACTACAGGATCTGATTCAGGATCAGGGTCAACTTGCTCTTCTGTAGGTCTTGTTGAATCAGTCTGTGATTTAAGTATAAAAGAACCAGAAAAATATCCTGGTAGCAGTAGTGATGATGATATACCATCACTTGACACTACTGAAGAGAAAAAATTAACTTTAAACCAGAAGAGACGTGTTAAAACAGGAAAGGAAATTAATCAGATGTATCAAATTTTGATAAAAACAGGACTTAGTTGGGACCAAATAAAGGAAATCGTTGCTAGAGATAAGGACCAAGTAGAAAAAATTAGAAATGATTTTAACGAACTTTTTAAAGACGTTTCAGATATAGATCCGATAAAGCATGAGACAAAAGCACTATTAATTCTGATGGGTATACTAGAGATGCCACTCGCTACACACCCAGACCTGGACGAGGGAGTATATTAATTTATTATAAATAAAAAAATCTTTATTTATAATAAAATGTCACTTAATCACTTAATTAATCAAGACCTTGCTAAAAGGATTGTAATTCATTCGAAAAAAATAATAGATGACAATGGCAACGTTGTAACTACTGGGGGAGGAACAGTTGGACCTCAAGGGCCTAAAGGAGATAAAGGAGATACTGGTAATGCTGGTGCTGTTGGACCACAAGGACCACAAGGACCACAAGGACCAGCAGGAACTAATGGAACAAACGGAACTAATGGTAGTGATGGTGCTGTAGGACCTCAAGGACCACAAGGACCCGCTGGACCACAAGGACCAGCAGGATCTGGTAATTTAAGTCTAGCATCAGGGCAAACGCCCTCAGAAAAGAACCTACTTCTTTTTAATGCCTCTGGTGAGGTTATTCATTCTGGTCCTGTTAAAATTAATGAAAGCACAGGGTTGATGCTTGGTGTAGGAGAATTAAGAACTACTACACTAACAAATAGCGGTAGTGCTTCAACCGTAAATTTAACTTCAACTGGTATTCACAAAGCGTATAGAATTGAAGCAGATAGCACAGCAAACTGGGTTGAAGTTCGTTCTACAAGCACAACTAGTCCTCTACAACCGTGTATTTCATTATGCGATACTTACGGTATTAACACAACTGAGTCTTACAACCTAGAATTTTGGAGAGCAGACGGAAGTGCTTTAACAAATGGTGGTAAAGGTAATGCTGATGGTAGTGGTCGTGGTTTTGGATACTGCGGTGCTATTATCACTAAAAATAACGGAGCAAATAACGGTCTTATATTAGATAGTGTTTTAACAACTAGACAGCCATCAGATTACAGACTGAAAACTAATGTTAAACCTTTAGTCGGTAGTTTAACTACTTTGAAGAAACTAAAACCCTGTAATTTTAATTGGAAAAATAACACAGATAAGGAGTGGGGATTTATCGCACACGAACTTCAGTCTGTCGTTCCAGAATGTGTTAAAGGTAAGAAAGATGAAAAGAAAGCCGATGGAACACCAAAATATCAACAGGTTGATACAAATAAATTAATTCCTTTACTTGTAGGTGCTATCAAAGATTTATCTTTAGAAGTATCAAAATTACAAACACGAGTAGCAACACTTGAATCTAAGTAAATTTTATAACTTTAAAAATTATAAAATTATTTAACTTGTAAAGATTGAAGTAATCTCTGATGTTTTTGAGTCCTTCTGTGTACCGACAATCCTCCTATACACAAAACACAACCGCATTCACATTCTACTTTTTCTCTTAGATATTCTAAAAGTTTTTTTTTATTTTCTTCGTAATAATTTTTTCTGTAAATTTTTAAATGTTCCTTGTGTTTTTCTCTATATTCTCTTAAATATTCTCTGTGTACCTGTCTAATATTTTCGTCAAATAGACCTGTCATTTTTGTTATTTACAAAAATTTTTTAAATCTAAATTAATCTATTTGAGTTTTCTCCCATTCTTGATGTTTTTGTGTTCGTTTGTGTGTTGATAAATTACTTCTACAAACTACAGAACCACAAGGACATTCTACTTTTTCTTTATATTTTTCTAAAATTTTTTCTTTATTTTTATCATAATATTCTTTCTTTTGTTCTTTAATTTTTTTTTTATTTTTTTTTCTATATTCTTTTACTTTTTCTGCTCTTTTTTCTTTATTGTCTTCTAAATATTCTTCCACACTTCTTTCTGGGTATTTATCATTCAATTTCGCCCCTAACTTTTCAAACCAAAAACGCTCTCTTATATTAAGTTGCTTTTTAGTTTTACAAGGATAATCTTCTAAAAGGACGAATTCCCAATTTTCCCATCCACCGTTATCTCTAATAAATCTATAAACAGGAAAGTTATAATTTTCAGATTTTTCATTATTACAATCATATTTATGTTTTGATTTCCTCTTCAAATGACTTGTTGTAGAACCAACATAACAATCAGTTATTTTAGGGTCTTTACAAACAATTTTATAAATAGTTCCGTTCTCATAGTTTGACATTCTTTCTTATTTAATCTCATTTCTTTAAATCTATTATTCAATATTCCTATATTGGTCGTTCATTTCTTTACTGTGCATAAACCTATCCTCAATCTCTTTTCGTTCTTTTTCAATTTGTTCGATTGTTTGTGATCCTTCTCTAAAGTGAGAAATAACGATGTGTCGTAGTAATGATGACCCTATAGTTTTACCTAAATGCTTCTCAAAAAGTCTGTTTAGTGCTTTGGTAATTCCGTTTGAATTTATAGGTCTAATTCCGTCTTGTAAGGTTAGAAAATAACCACTCTTATTAAATTTCAAAAATTTCTTAATTACTTTAGCCAGTGAGGGAGGTATTTTAACTGATTTTTTGCCGTACTTTGAATCTGTTTTGTACTGATTCAAAATGAATTTATCTGGGGTACCTTTTTTAAGTAGTAGAAAATTATTCTTATTATCATCTTGTCTCTCAGATTTCAAAATTTTCATGTCTGCGAAGTCATTTCTCCACGTAAACGTCAAATAGGTCCTTAGTAAGATATAATCCTGTAAGAGTGTGTATTCTCCTCTGGTTAATTTCTCTTTCTTCAAAATTTCTTCTTTTTTAATCTCATCGAACAGTTTTTCGGCTAGTTTAATTAGTTCTTCGTAAGATACCCAGTTATCTCTCTGTTTGTCTGTTAATTTCTGACGTTTTACTCTTTCTTCAGATTGTTCTGCTAGTTTTGTCATCTCCTCACTGTATTTCTCAATTAGTTCTTTATCTCCCTCAATCGCTTTTAATGAGACTACAATTGCTATAAGTCTATTCTTGCGTGTGTTTAGAGTTTCATCTTTAATCGTTTTCATCACAGCATCAAAATCATTTAAGAAAGACAGATCACCAAGATCGCAATCTTTCTTACTTTTATTACCTAATTCTCTACAGATCTTATATAGATTTGTAATGTAAGTTTGAATAGAATTGATCTTCAACTTTGGTTTTAATTTTTGGATGTGTTCAATTAAGAGTTTGTTGTTAGACATCTTTTTATATTAATGAAATATAAAAAATATAAAATAAAATTAATTTGATGTTGGATTATTTGCAATCATTTCGTATAGAGATTTTTTTACAAAGACTAACTTAATGGTGGCTAAATCATTTTCAAATAGATAAAGAGGAAATGTTTGACCTGTTTTATATTCTATATAAATTTTCAAGTCTATATTTAAGAGTGGTTTATCTGAGTTCATTGCGTGTAATCTTACATTTGAGATACCTGCTGTTGAAAATTGAACTGGGTCCCCATTAGAATAGCCAGCGAAAGGTTCAAAGTCCGTTAAGATTCTGATACTTTCATTATTTTCTGATTCTAAGAACTCCGCATTGGCAGGTATAGTGCTTGTTCTGAATTGTACTCCAGAAAAGTGGTTGAAAACAGAACGTGGGTCGTATTCCCCCTGCATTTTATAATAGGTAATTGGACCAGATACAAATGTATTCTCTAATCGATTTTCAACTATAAACACTATATCCAGAGAGCCTGGCGGATTTAGTGGAGGCCCTTTTGTTGGGATACTGTTGAAGTAATTCAGATAAAAAGGAAAAGACATCGTGATACCACAGTAGAGGGCTGGGTTTTGGTAATTAGAATAAATATCTGGGGCGTATAATGTAAATAAACGAGCGTTAGGATCGTAAATGAATACAGGAGGACGATTACCAGCGAAACTAGGATCTGCTATAATTAAATCATCGAAACATTTCTGATAAGCGTCATTCGTCATATCTACAATCTGTTGAATTGCTAAGATTTCTCGATTTGCTACGTATTCAAAAATATTTGAATAATTAATATATCTGACAGGTTTAGTTATAGTAGTTGTTTTATAAGTTAAACCTACTCTATATAAATTATCTGCTTGAGATTGTTCTGGATAAATTTGCAATGGTATATTAATAGGTACAGTAAATCTCTGCACACCTACTAAATAATCACTGCATCTCTCTACAATAGGTGATACTCGTGTTTCATTCATCTCTGCTAAAATTGGTTTTTCTTCTGCTAAATCATTATACATCGTGATATTATAGTATAAAATATCTTGATTAGCATCTTGTGGGGCTTCAAGATTAACAGTCTTTGGTGCTGGAGGTGGTATTCTTACATTAGGAGCGTTCAAAAATCTAGGTTTTTCATCGTCCTCTTTAACTTCGTTTTGTGTAGGTTTAGAAAGCATTTTTCTTTATTTATAACAAGAATTTTTTATATTTCTTATAAATAAATGTGCTTATCTGAATACATTTATATATACAACCCTTTCAAAAGATGTGTAATGTGTAAACAGGCTTATTTTAACACACGAGAAGTAAGTATTTGTAAAGATTGTTTTCTGATTATAAATAAAAGACTTTTTCCAACAGAATTTGGTGAATACAGATAAAATAATAAAACATTTACTATATATAAAAATGTTACAATTTTGTTGTGGATTAAGGAAACAACGATGTAATAGATGCCGAAAAGAATTAAAATCTAGGGATGGTTACGTTTGTACCAGTTGTATTTACGAACTTTTTACTGATGAATAATTTTAAACTATTATTAGTTTAAAATTTATTTTTTCTTACCTTTTTTTTCTAATTGTTCTAATAATCTAACTTGAGCCTTTGCTTTACTCAGTGTAGTTGCTTTTGAATGTATTTTTTTTGTGAGTGTATTTTTAACACTATAAAGTTTCTCATTCCTTATTTTTCTTATAGTATAAGGCATCTCTTTATTATATAGAATTTTTTTATTTTTTCTTAACGTCTTCTGATACTCCCTCCACTCAATCTTCCTCCAGAACGTTGTTGCATTCCACTTCCGGTTGCGGCTTTAATTCCAGCTGCAATTGGGGCAAATTCAGGTGCTACGGCCCCGAGGATTGGGGTAGCGACAGAAGCGACTTTGTGGACAATGTTTTTCAGACCAGACCAGAAGCTTCCTCCTTCAAGGTCTTCGTGAACGTGATGAGGCATTTCCTGTTCGGATTTAAGAACATCTTCTTGTGTAAGATTACCCAGCGATGCACGGGCAGTGTTAGGGCCAATTGAAAATACCCCTTGATTACACACTACCATGATAAATTCACAATCCATTGCGGCAGTATCTTGGTTTTTAAATTCTACCTGTGCTTGTATGTTCCAAGACCCGTTGACACCAGGTGCTTCTCCGTCTTGAAGTCCAATGTCTTTACCCATTTCTAGGCACAACACGGATCCTCTGTATTTAGAGAAGGAAGGATAGTCTAAATTACATCCGTTTCTGCGAGAAATTTCAAATAATTCCTGTTTAGTAGCGCTAGCTAATAGACCAGCTTGGTTACCCCAGCTGATAGACACAGATTCGATAGAAGGAAAACTATCAGCAGTTTGGAAACTATTAGTCGCATCAGTTCTACGAGCAAATAGGAAGATTCTGCGAGGAATTTGGCTAAGGCGGATAGTATCAGAAAATACAGTTTGAGAACCACCGATAGCGAGTTGGCTCATTGTGCGAATGTATTCTTGACAAGATTGATAGGGGAGAACTTGTAATTCAGGGATAGGTTGAAGCATATTAGGTGTAAGATAGTTAATAAGCAATTCAGGTGCTTGGTAGAAGGTACAAGATACACTGGTAATAGCATTACCAAGAGAAGAGTGGCACATGACTCTTCCAACATCACTAGAAAAGCGAAGATTGACATCAAGACTATTAACATTGACGAAGCCTTCTTGTTGATGTCCGTGACCATTAAACATAGGAGATACCCAAATCGGTTCTGTGACTACACAACGGATATTAGTGCTTGAAACAGATACAACTTCAAAACCACCCCTCGGCACCTCAGCGCTATTCTCGCCGAAGAAGGCTAGCGGATTACGCCCTGATCCAAGAGTTATATAATTTGAAAATGCCTGATACGAGTCAGGCATAGCAGCACTCATAGACCAAGATTTAGAACGTGATGCAGCATCGTTTCCATAACATAACATAGCGTGCAATTTTCTCTGAACGTTCTCAGAAACGGTTTCCCCGTTGATGCTGACACTAGCGACGTCCACGATGCTGGATACAGGGAACTGACGAAGCCCGTCGTCCAACCCCAATTTGAAATCGCCGCCCGTTGCTTTGATATCAAGGTAGAAGCGGCATTTAACGTATCTATCAATGATAGTCTGGTTAGAAGGTGGGGTTACACTCCACTGAGCGTTAATAGGAACGCTAGGACTCAACTGATAAGAATCGGCTGTTTGGACCACGGGGGTGGTACGTTGAGCACCCATGTGTACAACATGATTTTTCTCCACGTCTGCGCGAATCGCAACACGTGGCTCTTTGACTAAAACAGTTTGCATTTTTTATTATAAACAACATAATTAAAATTTTTTAAAAAAAAATTAGGAAAAAAAATTTTAAAATTTTAAATAATTTTAAAATAGTTCTCGTCAATTAGAAGATAATGAAAACAATCTTCTCAATTAAGTTAGGTTAGTTCAGAATATGCTGAAGGTATTTCACTCTCATCAGTTATATATTTTCTTACAAATCCGCCATTATCTGGGTCTACACCTTCACCAAAGGACCAATCGGGATCAAGCCATTGATACCAAACTTGGGATTCTGTACCAGTGTCTGTACGGAAATATGCGCCAATAGTCGAGGTATATATTTTTGTAATATTTGTAAAATAATCATTTGATGGAGTTCTGTATATATAATTTGCGTATTTAAGAATAAGA
>CENS01002420.1_pt1 | contig 16928 bp, 19 predicted proteins | sample 530201 | NCBI WGS metagenome assembly CENS01 (sample SAMEA2619747, study PRJEB7988) | marine metagenome | biome: marine biome (ENVO:00000447); feature: surface water layer (ENVO:00002042); material: "saline water (ENVO:00002010), including plankton (ENVO:xxxxxxxx)" | depth 5 m | reverse complement strand
GTATTAGATAAACAGGATAAGAAAAGATTACATTAATACTTGCTAAAACTTTGAGGGGTGATTTACTGCCCCTCTTTTTTTTGTTTGTTTGTTATCTTCGTATTCTAATTCAATCTCTTTAATAATATCTAAACACTCAGAACAAGTGTCAACAAAATTTCCTGATAAGGGGTGGGGTAATTTATATTTCCTTGTACATTCTTCTTCAATAAGAAGTTTGTTACAAACGATACATCTCATAGGTATTAAATATTCCTTTACCCCAACCCTAATAAAATTACATTTATAAAACCCAAAAAGGGATTGATAGACAAGCGAGACCTAAACCAATTACGAATAATCTTTCAGGCTCTATTGACGATTTATTGATTTGAGGTACTGATTTCTTTACATTATTACGTAAAGTTTTAGGGCTTACTACTACATTAAACCCATTACTCTCAATTAAATCTACTTGTATATCATCTAACTTTTTATCTAACATAATATACTCCATTGTTATTAATCAAATGTGTTATAGAATAACTATAGTATTTTTCATTCAATTGCTGTAAGTCAATAGTTAGTAGTTAATATATTAATAGTAGTTGTTACCCTACAACACCCTTAGATTTTATCATATTTTTTAAAGAAAGTAAATACTCAGTATTAAAATAAATATCTTGACAGTCAGAACAGCTATCCCTTAATATATTTCGTACATAAACAGAGGAGGAGGAGATATGACTGAAGAAGAAAAATACAAAGTAAAAACTTTACAAGATGTTATTGATAGAGATGTACAGATGACGGAAGAATTGGTTGACGACTATAAATTAAACTGGTGTATCTTAGATGCTGTCGAAATAATTGAAAAGCATGGGGAAGAATATTTTATGACTGAGTTAAGAAAAAGAATAGACTAATTATGGCACAATCAAGGGGAAAACCATTACATAAAATATCTTGTAAGGATTGTGGGAGTTCAGATGGAAAACAAGTATTTGTACAGGAAGATGGTAAACAAAATGCTTACTGTTTTGCTTGTGAAACCTATGACTCAATGCAAGACACAACTAAAATTAAATACAAACAAGAGGAATCAACAGTTATGACTATGCCAGATATCAGTAACTTGAAAAGCTTAGAGATACCTGACCGTCTTATTCGTAAAGATACAGTAGAGTACTACAAAGTAAAACTTGCATTATCAGAATCAGACGGCAAGACAATCACAGAGCATTATTACCCTGACCATAACAACGGTGAGCTAATAGGTTATGAAGTTAGGGATTGTATAAATAAAAACTTCAAAGCTGTTGGTAATAGAAAGGGTGAATTTGATTTATGGGGACAAAGTATAGTACCCCTCTCCCGTAAACTATTTATAACTGAGGGTAGGCTAGATGCTATGGCCTTACATCAAGTTATACTAGACAACACCCCACCTAAGTATGCACAGTATAAACCTGCTGTTGTATCTTTAACTCGTGGTGCAACATCCGCTAGTAAAGACTTACTACACAACAGGGATTTTATAAATAAATATCAGGAAGTTATCTTATGTTTTGATAACGATAGTGCAGGAAAGAAAGCAACGAAAGATGCATTAAAGATTATACCACTAGCAAAGGTAGCTATACTTTCAGAGAAAGATGCAAGTGATATGTTAGTGAAAGGTAAAGGAAAGGAATTATATCAAGCTACTGTTTGGAATGCTCAAGTCTTAAGACAGGGTGAGGTGGTAGACGTACATGATATTATAGATAAAGCTATGGAGAAACCTGAGATGGGTTTAACATTTCCTTGGCCTACTGTAACTAAAGCTTGTTTTGGAATACGAGCCCACAATTTGCATTGTATCGGCAGTGCCCCGAAAGTGGGCAAATCTGATTTTTGTTATCAGTTAGTACATCACCTTGTATACAATGAAAAAGTAAAAGTGGGTATGTTTGATTTAGAAAACTCACCTGTAAAAACTGCTAAGAAGTTAGCCAGTAAAGAAGCTAAATTAGATTTTACTAGGCCTGATAAAGAATATTCAGATGAGTTATTAAGAGATACGTTAGAATCATTAGAGGGTAAAGTTAGATTTTATGATAGGTCTGGCAGTAGGGATTGGGAAGATATAAGAGTAGCAATAGAGGAAATGCATTTGTTAGATGGTATTAATATATTTATACTAGACCCTTTAACTTGTTTAGTGAGTCGTTTTGATTCAAGTTCGGCCAATGATAAGCTCAATGAGATATGTACTGATATGGCAGACTTAGTACAAAATTACCCTATTACTATATTCTGTTTTTCTCATGTAAACCCTAAACCAAAAGGTAGTAAGACCCACGAACAAGGGGCTAAAGTTTTAAGTTCTGAATTTACTGGAAGCCGAGCAATGGAGAAATGGTTTCACTATGGACATGGTATTATGAGGGATAGAACGGAAGAATGTCCACCCGAAAGAAAGAATATGTCCACCTTTCAGATGTTGTTTGATAGGGAATATGGACAGTCTTATAGTGCTGATGTATACTTTGATGAAGAGACAGTAACTTATTTAGAACCAGACAGGTGGGGTAAAGCAAGATGAATCATTTAGACATGTGTTCCGGGATTGGTGGTTGGGCATTAGCTTTTCGTGAACTAGGTATTAACACTATAGGATTTTGTGAGATAGATAAATATCCACAACAAGTATTACAAAAGAACTTTCCCGGTATACCAATTTTTAATGACTTAAAGGAGTTAACGTATGAAGATATCAAAGAAAGAACAGGAGTTGATGGCATTGACCTCATCACTTGTTCCTACCCCTGCCAACCTTTTAGTGTCGCAGGCAAACAAAAAGGCGAAGAAGATTCAAGACACCTCTGGCCAGACACTTTTAGAATTGTCCAAGAGTGCCAACCCACTTGGTTTGTTGGAGAAAACGTTAGTGGACACATTAAACTCGGTCTTGATACCGTACTCGAGGACTTGGCGAGTGAAGGTTACGACACAAGGACATTTGTTATTCCAGCTTCATCCATTGGTGCGTGGCATCAAAGGAAAAGAATCTGGATTATCGGACATAAGACAGTATCCAACACCAGCAGCCTGCGAGATGGAGGGAGGGGTTTCAAACAATGTAGAATTCCACAATGGCAGTTTCTCCAGAAAGAACAAGAAGGGCGTGAGATATGGCGTGAAGCTGAAGGATGCAGTACATCATCTGCAGAAAATATATCCGACACCTTGTGCGAGGGATTACCGAGATACAAAGCTTTATCCAAGCATGAAAAAAAGAAATTCAGAAACTTTACCAGTAATGATGATGCGACAAGAACAATATCCGACACCTCAAGCAGCAGATTGGAAGAACATGGATACAGCGAAACAGAAGATGCTTTCCAATTCACTACCCAAGAAAACTGGTGGCAAGCTCAATCCGAACTTTGTGGAGTTCCTGATGGGATTTCCTATGGACTGGACAAAGGTAGAGTCGGAAGAATCAAAGGATTAGGTAATGCGATTGTGCCACAGATAGCATGGTTCATTGGTAATGCTATCTTACAAGCTAATGGAGAAAGTAAATGACAGATTATGTATGTGATATAGAAACGGATGGACTTAAACCTAGTCTTATACATTGTGTAAGCATTTACAATATGGACACAAAAGAATTATATACATTAACTAACTACCCAGAAATGACAGAGTTCTTTTATACTTTAACTAGTGAAGACAGATTGATAGGCCATAACTTTATTCGTTACGATAAACCTGTTATAGAAAGAATACTTGATATTAAATTACAAGCTCACATTGTAGATACAACTGCACTTAGTTGGTATCTCACCCCTGAAGGTGTTAATGGTAAACATGGATTAGCTTTTTGGGGAGAAAGATTAGGTGTAGCTAAACCTGTAGTTGAGGATTGGGAGAACCTAGCCTTAGAAGTTTATGTAGAAAGATGTGAGGAAGATGTAAAGATTAATACCTTACTGTGGGAAAAACAAAGTGGGATGTTAGAAAAACTTTATGAGGGTAAAGATAGTAATAAATTAATTAGATATTTAGAACATAAGATGAGTTGTGCTGCAATGCAGGAAGCTAGTAAGTGGAAGTTATGCACCTTTAAAGCAACTGTATTATTAGATGAACTAACAGATAAATATAAAATATCTGTAGATGACTTAGCCAAAGTTATGCCGGAAGTACCAAAGACAGCTAAACGTACACGCCCCGCTAAACCCTATAAAAAAGATGGTAGCTTATCTGCTACTGGTATTAAGTGGGATGAGTTAACGAAAGAAAACAATTTACCATTTGATTTTGATGAAGAAATAAAAGTAACAGTAGGTTATAACGAGCCTAACCCTAGTAGCGTACCCCAAATTAAGAATTGGTTAGAATCTTTGGGATGGCAACCCGCTACTTATTCGTATAATGATGCAGGTAAAAGTGTACCTCAAATAAAAAAACCAGACGGTAACTTATGTGAATCTGTAGATAGGTTAGTAAAAGATAATCCAGAGTTAGAGCATCTTAGGACTATGACTGTAGTAAAGCATAGGATAGGTGCAGTTCAAGGTTTGATAGATAATATTGATGATGATGGTTTTGTTCAAGCTAAAATACAAGGGTTTACTAATACACTAAGATTTAAACATGCAGTCTGTGTTAACTTACCTTCTGACCGTAAACCCTACGGTAAAGAACTACGAGCATTGTTTACAGTAAGAAAAGATACCCATACATTATGTGGCTCTGATATGGCTAGTTTGGAAGATAGAACTAAGCAACATTACATGTGGGATTACGACCCAGAATATGTAACAGCTATGACAACAAAAGGTTTTGACCCACATCTAGATTTAGCATTATCAGCAGGTGCAGTAACACAAGAACAAGTTGATGAATATAAATCTGGTAATAAGACGGATGAAGTAACACAACTAAGGCATAATTATAAAGGTGGTAACTACGCTTGTACTTATGGGGCAGGTGTTAATACCTTGTCTAAACAGCTAGGTATTAGTGAAGCAGAAGCTACTAAAATACATAAAGCATATTGGGAACGTAACTGGTCATTAAAGGCAATAGCAAAAGATACTGAGGTTAAAATTGTTAATGAAAAGATGTGGTTATGGAATCCTGTATCTGAATTATATTATTTTCTTAAAGCTGATAAAGATAAGTTCTCTACTTTAAATCAAGGCACAGGTACTTATTGTTTTGATATGTGGTTAGCCTTTATTGTAAGGAAAAGAGAGCAATTAACAGCTCAGTTCCATGATGAAGTTATCCTAGAATTACAGGAAAATAAACAAGAACAAGTAACAGCAATATTAAAAGAATCTATACAAAATGTGAACAAACTCTTGAAATTAAATAGGGATTTGGATTGTGATATCTCTTTTGGGAAAGACTATTCACAAATACATTGAGTATGATATACTGAAATAGTATTAACAACAATGGAGATAAAACTATGGCAATAAATAGAGTATCACCCCAAGCAGAAAAGAGTACTGCTACTATAGAGTACACTAATGTTGCGGAAGGTGAACATGAAGGGCGTTTAGTTTATGTTGCTGACTTAGGCTTACAAGAAAGAAATTTTGCAGGTGAGGAAAAACCACCAGCTCAACAGCTTTCTTTAGGTATTGAGTTAGTAGGACAGGAGCAGACTTTATCAGATGGCGGTACATTACCAAGAATCTTATGGTCTAAACCTTTCAACATATTCCAAACTATGAATGAACGTGGTAACGAATATAAGTATTATAAAATGTTTGTACCCACAGCCAGAGATGGTGAAGTAGCAGATTGGGATAAGGTATTAGGTATGCCAATCAATGTTGTCGTTACTCATACTAAGTCTGGAGATAGAACTTATGACAACATAAGTAGCATGTCCGCTATACCTTCTAAGTATCAAGACCAAGTAGCTAAAGCAGCAACTGCTGAAATGTCAGTAGGAGATGCGGAAGACGAAAACAATGTAGCAACTAAAGCTATGTTTGGTTTAGTTAAATACTTGCATGATAAAAGAGTTAATGGACCAGTAGTTGAAAAAAGTACGCCTGTTACAGCAAAGGCAGTAGCAGACCAAGAGTTTGCAGACGATATTCCCTTTTAACTATGAAGCTACTAATAGACGGAGACCCAATAGTTTATAGAATTGGGTTTGCTTGTCAAACAAAGGATAAGGAAACGGGTGAGGTTGAGGCTGAACCTGTTCCTTATACCCTTTACTCTTGTAAGACATTTGTAAATAATATTTTAAATACTACAAAGTGTGATACTTACAAGATTTTTTTATCTGGTAAAAATAATTTCAGATATAAAATCAGAGAAGATTATAAAGCTAATAGGTCTGGTGCAGATAAACCAGTTCACTATCAGCTTATTAAAGACTATCTAGTAACACAATACAAAGCTCAGATAGTTAACGGCATGGAAGCTGATGATGCATTATCCTTATCTCAAACGGAAGATACAGTAATAGCTACTATTGATAAAGATTTATTAATGGTGGAAGGTAAGCATTATAATTATGTCAAGGAAACTTGGCAAGATGTTACAGCTCAAGACGGAGAACAATTCTTTTATAAGCAAATGTTAACGGGTGATAAAGTTGATAACATTATTGGTATACATGGTATAGGTGAGAAGAAGGCTACCAAACTTCTTAATAATACTCCTAGAGAAGAATGGGATAAAGTAGTGCTAGACTTATATCAAAAAGAATTTACTCCTAACGGTTTTCAAAGAGCCGTAGAAAATGCACAACTATTATGGATGTTGCAGAAAAACAAACAAATCCCTTTGGATTTTGTTAAGGAGTTAATAAGTGAAAGTAAGGCAAAGAAGAAATAAAAATATATACAGAAGTGGATTAGAAAGTACCTTCGCAACAAATACAAAAGGGATGGGTTTTGTTTTTGAGCCGGAGAGAATGCCCTATATAGTTCACCGTAAGTATGTACCTGATTTTGTTAAAGGTAACGTACTGATAGAATGTAAAGGTTTTTTTAGGGCAGGAGATACACTTAAGTATAAATCAGTTAAGAAACATTACCCCGACAAAGAACTAATATTTATTTTATCCGACCCCTTTAAAAAAGTTAGGAAAGGTAGTAAATTAAATATGGGTCAATGGTGTTTTAAGGAGCAGTTCGCTTTTTTTACAGTTAAAGAATGTGATAAACTAAAAAAATATATGTCATTGAATGAAGAAGATAAATATAAATATAGGCAACAACATTTAAGAGGTACATAATGGGTGACATATTAAACTTTCTTGATTACAAACATGGTAAAGAACAAGAAAAATTTGGAATGACATTTGAAGAACTTTGTGAAAAATTAAAAGGTATAGATGAAATTACTTTAATGGAGGTATTAGAAATAAGTTCAGAAGATTTAGTGGAAAGATTTGAAGATAAAATAGAAATAAAAATAAGCCAAATTAAAAAAGACTTAAGGGGAGAAGAATGACAAGAATTCAAACAAAGAAAGACACATACACCGTAGACTATCCACAAGCAATAACATACTGCGAAGATGCAGAGAAGATATTGTGGTTCGCTAATGAAATTGAAATGGAAAAAGATATACATGATTTAAAAACTAATTTAACACCTCAAGAATTACATGGTGTTACTACAGTACTTAAATTATTTACGTTGTATGAATTACATGTGGGTAATGAATACTGGTTAGATTATGTAAGAAAAGTATTCCCACGCCCTGAGATACAACGCATGTGTAGTGTGTTTGGTATGTTAGAACTAAACGTACATGCTCCATTTTATGACAAATTAAATGAAGTTATGGGGTTAAAAACAGATGAATTTTATAGTAGTTATACGGAAGATAAAGTATTAAAAGAAAGAATGGACTGGGTTGAAGAACAGTTTAAAGAGAAAGACCCATTGTACATTACTGCTGTTGGTAGTATTACTGAGGGTGCAATCCTGTACAGTAACTTTGCTTTCTTAAAACATTTCCAAGCGGAAGGTAAAAACAAATTAATGAATATGACTGCTGGTATTAACTTCTCAGTTAGAGATGAAAACTTACACAGCGAGGCAGGGGCATGGTTACATAAAACAATAAAGAAAGAAATGGATATTACAGAAACAGAATATGATAAAGTTATTGTTAAAATAAAAGATACATGCTCTCAAGTATACGAACATGAATGTAGAATTATTGATATGATATTTGAAAAGGGAGATATAAAAGGCATTACCGCTAAACAAATGAAAAACTTTATTATGTCTAGGTTAAATATTTGTTTATCACAATTAGATATAAAACCTATGTACAATGTTGAGTATGACCCTATTAGTAATTGGTTTTATAAAAATATTAACAGTGGTTCTTTACACGATTTCTTTGCAAAGCAAGGGAACAATTACTCAAGGGATTGGGTGGAGGGTAAATTTGCATGGTAGATAATACAAAACCTAAGAAAGCAGATAGGAAAAAATTTGACATTGATTTAGCATACGGAGAAGTTAAAGAAGAACAAATAGCATCTATGCTGCAAGACAAAAAGATTGAAGTTAAAAGTGAACGTGGTATGTGGATGAAAACAGGTAATATTTGTATTGAATATGAGTGTTGGAAAAAACCATCCGGTATTGATGCAACTGAATCTGATTACTGGTTTCATAACTTATGTATTGATGATAGTATATTTTGTACGTTAATATTTGAAACAAAAAATTTAAAGAAAATAATAAAAACAATGAAGGGTAAAAAATCAGTTATGGGTGGTGATAACAATGCATCTAAGATGTGGTTACTACCTATAAAGAAACTGTTTGACCCAGAAACATTTGAGGTATTTAAGAATGGTACAAAAACATAAATCAATTTATGATGAACTAGGAGATGAACGTAAGAAGTTACAAGCAGAAGGTAAGCTACCTCTATGGGTTACTACCCCTTCTTGGCAAATATTAAAAGATAAATATACTAGCCCTGAATATCCTGATTTATATTCTATCTATAAAAGAATCTCAACTGCGGCAGCAAGTCATATGGGAAGCGAAGAAGAACACTACAGAAAAGTATTCTTTAATCTTATGTGGAATGGTTGGTTAGCTTGTTCTACCCCTGTATTAGCTAACATGGGTGCTAAGAGGGGTTGTCCTGTATCTTGCAGTGGTAATTATGTAGGGGATAACATATATGATTTTTATGATTCACAAAAAGAAACAGCAGTTTTAACTAAAAATGGTTTTGGAACTTCAAGCTATCTTGGTCAGATACGGGAAAGGGGTGTGCCAATTTCTACTGGAGGAGTGGCAAGTGGTATACTCCCCGTACTTAAAGACTTTGTACAGTTATCTCGTGATGTATCACAAGGTAATACTAGGAGGGGAGCTTGGGCGGGTTATTTAGAAATGGAACATGGTGATTTTTGGGAAATAGCTGACCATGTTATTAATCACCCTGATGATTGTAATATAGGTTGGTTAGTGACTGAAGATTTTATTATTAAATTAGATAGTAAAGATGAAGATGCTATGTCTCGTTATCAAAAAGCAATGAAAGTTAAAATGCTAACAGGTAAAGGTTATTTTGTTTTTATTGATAAAATAAACAGCCAGAACCCACCTATGTATGCGGAGCATGGTTTAAAAGTTAAGGCTAGTAATTTATGTACAGAGATTACATTACATAGTGACGAGTTCCATACCTTTACTTGTGTATTATCGTCTATGAACTTAGCTAAGTATGATGAGTGGAAAGATACAGATGCAGTACATGATGCTATCGTATTCTTAGATTGTGTTGCGGAAGATTTTATACAGATGGGTAGGGGTATCAAAGGTTTAGAAAGTGCAGTTAGATTTACTGAATCTGGTAGGGCATTGGGGTTAGGAACTCTTGGATTTCATACTTACCTACAACAAAATATGATTGACATTGAATCATTAGAAGCTCATACTTTAAATATGAATATTTTTAAAGGTATAAAGAAAGACGCTGTAAAAGCTACTCAGATGTTAGCTAAGACTAAGGGTGAACCTAAGTGGTGTAAAGGGCATGGAGTCCGTAACACTCACTTACTGGCCATAGCCCCTAATAGTTCTAGTGCATTAGTTTGCGGTAGTGTATCACAAGGAATCGAACCAGTTTATAAAAATGTATTCGTACAAGGAAGCCCAGCTGGTGAGATAAACCGCATCAACCCTGTGCTGATTGATTTAATGAAGTCTAAAGGTGTATACAGCCAAGACACTATTAATCAAATCATTAAGGATAATGGTTCAGTACAGTTAGTTGATTGGCTTACTGATGAAGAAAAATCTGTATTTAAAACTAGCTTTGAGATTAATCAAGAAGTGTTAGTTAGATTAGCTAGTGCAAGACAGAAGTCTATTTGTCAAGCACAGTCTTTAAACTTATTCTTCCCTAGTGATACTCCGGAGGAGGAGATTAGTAGGGTACATAAACTTGCTTTTAAAGATAAATACATAAAGTCACTATACTATTTACGAAGTGAGGCTGGAGTAAGAGGTAGTAGTGGTGAGTGTGTAGCATGTGAAGGTTAATCCCCAAAGTAATCGGTGGTGTCTTTCCTCGCACCACCTTTTATTTTTTCTTATTTTTTATTTTTGCTTGTACTGTTTTTGATAAATCTTTTAAGTGATAAAGTCTTTTACTAGTTTTTGAATGTCTTACCCCTGAATGTAAATTTCCATTAGGCATTTTGTGAGTACCACCCTTATGGACTTTACCATCTCTTGTGTAGTGTTTTACGTTTTTCATATTAATTTTCCATTGGTAGATTATTAAGTCTTGAATGTATTTTTCCTAGTTCTCTTTCTATCCAAGTAGCTAAATTATCTTCTATATCTCTTATTATTGTGTCCTGTTTTTCTAATATACCATACATTTCTCTAATCATACTATTATTAAATAATACTTTTTCTTCTAGGTTACTTAAACTAGATAAAAGATTACTTCCTATCCAAATTAAAATAACTACTAAAAATATTGATAATAATAATGATAGTTTATTCATACTAATTACCTAGTGATAAGGGGTTAGAGTTAATTGTCGAAGTTACTGCTTTGAAGCTCTTGTCTATATGCTCAACAATTCTATCTATATCTGAATCTATTTTATCTATAGATGTTTTGTTATTAGTTGCATTTATTTCTACAGCAGTAATTCTTTCAACAATAGCTGAATTATCTGAGTTTGGAATACTAGCAACACTATCTTCTAAACTGCTCAATCTTGATGACAGGTCTGCTATTAGCCACACTCCACTCCCCATTGGCGTTCCCAGCCCAATCAAAAAAATCAACACTAGCTTGGGCGTAATCTTGATTGTTGAATCCGTCTTGTTCATAAAAATTTATCTCCGTTGTTGTTAAGTCTATTGTATCTTTGTATGTGTTTTTAAAATAACCTTTATCAAAAGATACTATAGTAGGTACATCAACAGTTTGTACCTCTATATCTGATATTGGTTTATCTAGTACATTCTTTTCTTTTTGGATACTTTCTTTTTCTTTTTTGTTACTGGTTTCTTTTTGTAGTTCATTACTTTCTCCTTTGGTTTCTGTTTTTATTTCTTTATTAGATTTAATTTCATTTTCTTCTGATTTTATTTCTTGTTCTTTAACTTCTATTTCTAAATCTTCTTCCATAGTAGTTTCTTCTATTTCAGCGGGAATCTCCTCACTTCTAATTTCTTCTAATGTTTCTGGCTCTGGCTCATTTACAGATTCAATCTCAATATCATTTATTTCAGGCATATCATTTGGCATTTCTATTTCTGGCATTTCAATTACAGGCATATCCGGAATATCATTTTCAACGGGAACATCTGCACCTGTATCTATAAGCGTTGGCATTTCATTACTTACGCCAACATCCGCTATTTCCATATTCATTTGCTCAGTTCTTATATTAGGAATAACTGATATTGATGATGTTAAGTTTGCAATTTGTATATCTTCTGGTGGATTTATATCAATAACACCACTTGATATGGTATTTACTATTGATGCTGCATCCAATGAACCAATTTCTATTGTTTCTACTTCTATTGCAATAGGCTCAACAACAATAGGTTCTACTACAACTGGTACTATTACTACAGGTTCTATAACTATTGGCTCTATTATTACGGGTTGTACTACCTCTGGAACAATAATTGCTATAGGAGCTTCTATTTGGACTATATCAGGGACTTCTATAGGTTGAGCCACTACTAGGTCAGTTAGTGTTAGAGTAAGGCTTAAATCGTCAATGATAGAGCCAAATTTACCAACTTTATCTCCAGTATCGTGTCCATACACATTTATACTAATATTTGTATTATCTACATTAAAATCTTTATTTACATCAAGAGTAAAAGTAGATGTTATGACTCCATCATTATAATCACTTGTAATATTGTGAGTCAATACTTCTGATTGAGTACCATCCGTAATAGTAATAGTTGTGTTAACTGGGTCTAAGTTACTTGCTGTTCCGGTTGTAGTACACCAACTACTTCCCTCATTATTACAGCCAATGGATACAACACTACCGTTTACTTTATCAATGTATTTTTGTTCTGTACTAATATTACCTAACGATATATCTTGTGTTACCGACCCACCCTCAATACCACTAAATCTAACTGATTTATTTATTTCACCATAATTATTATTATCATAACTAGCTGTACCATCTAACTCCCAACCTTCCGTTTGATTGTCAAATGAACCGTTATTTAGGAGATTTGTGGTTTCCGTTGCTCTGACTGTTTGAGTTGCTAAAATTAGAAACAACCCCATTAACACCGAGATAATCAGGATAACGTAATATTTGACCGTACTCATTTATATACCCCATTAATTTATAATGTTTAATAGCTTCTTTACCAATTAGTGCTTTTTTACCATTCCATATGCTACAGGGTGTACCGCTATGTAACATGGCTGACCACACTGCTTTGCTCCCAGCACACAATACACTTATACTAGCAACTTTAAGTCCAGCTTTACTAAGAGAATTTGATAACATTCTACGCTCACAGTTCCAATCCGTAAAAGTTGTTCCTGTAGATATACCAACCACTGAAGTTTGTACTGCCCCTACTACGGGAAAGCTGCATATCATTTGGCTATAGCTTTGCACACCTGCAGAGATTGCAGAGGGTGGGGGTTGGTTTTTGTAATTTACTGTACTATCTGCTGCATAACTGTTTATGGTTATTATAATAGCTACCATGGTTAAGAATATTAGTGCTATCAGTTTATCTATCATTTTATTTTTCTTGTCCTTGTATAATTTATTTAAGTATTAATTTATCGCCTATAATTAGAGCGTTTCCCCGCTTTAATCCTACGGATGTGTTCTTTCCTAGCGTTTTCTTCTCTCTTACCTAAAGCAAATAACTCAATAGCCTCCCCTATAGCCGGAATACTACGTGTTGACTTAGCCTTACCCAATTCAAACTCACTTTTAATAATTTGAGTAGCATCATTAACTAAATCACTAACAAAACCGAATGGTGGTGAAACAGCGTCTACTACAACTTCTACACCCTGCCCTTGATAAGCCTTACCTAAATTATATTTACTTATAAACAATAAACTACCTAAAAAATCAAAACTATTTTGAGGAATGTCTTCTAAATAAAATCCACGACCTCTTATTAAATCAAGCACTTCTGTAATAGTTCCATTTGCAGCTGCTACAAAAGTCATAAACTTAGCGGCATTGGCTGATGCTTTTTTGTAGTTACCTTTCTTAGCTTCCTGTAAAACGCTACGCCTTAGAAAGTCTAACTGTTTTAAACCAAAAGATTTAAGAGCATAAGCTATACGAAAATTCTCATTCTTAGCATAAAAAGAAGACATCTGAGAGGGGCTAATAGGTTGTACACCTTCTAGTTGATTCCACCCATGTAGCCTTACACGTTCAGATAGTACGCCATTAGCGTAATCATCAGCTAACGCCCTAGCCCCTTGCTCGCCCCACGCTTCCTTGTGCTTGTTTATAAATGCTCGTCTACCACCTAAAGTACTCACCATTTTTTGTGAATTAAGATGATTCCCTTTTAGAAAAATATTTTTACCAAACCTATCTGTTGCTCGGAAACCAGACACAGACAAAGATTTACCTAGCACTTTAGAAGTTTCTAAGGCTGAACCTAAATCATTACTTAAAATGTCATCTAACCCTAAACTTTTTATTGTTACTGGCTTACCCCTTACAGTTCCAAAAGATGTATTCTTTACACCATTAACTACTGCAGAAACACCTACATCACCAAGCTGTCTAGATGATGAAAAGGGGTTAGCTATCAAAGTTGTGTATCCTATATTCCTAATAAATTGTAAAAATTTTCCCGGTGTATTCTCACTGTGTATAAACCTTGTATTTAGTGTATCTAATACTGTACCAGAATCTGCAGAACTTAATCTACCGGCTGCTATTTCTTTATTAATTAAACTACCCATAGACTCTTCTACATTTAAAGCATCACTACCTTCTTTTTTTACAATATTTCCTTTACCTACAAATTTTCTTTTGTTAATATCAACTGCTACAGACCTTATATATTCTTCTAAAGCTTCATTTGGTGTTTTATAAAATTTTGCTATATCCTCTGTTACGTTTTCAATTACTCTGGATTTAGAAGCATTAATTTTACCACTGCCTTTTTGTCGAAACCCACCAGATATAAATTGATTAGTTATTTTATCTCTTTCTAAAGCAGGAAGTAAATCTCTGTGGCTAACTTTTTGTTTTTTAGCTGCTTCATCTAAAGCTTTTTCAAGCTTAGTTCTTTGCACTACATCTAGTGAATTTAACAATCCATCATGGTCTTTAACTACTCTAGGAAAATACCTACCTTTGTTGGTGTTGTTTTTCCCTATTTTATAACCAACATTATTTAATTCTTTACGTATAGATTTTAAGTACCTTTGGTTTGCTGCCAACTCTTTTATTATGTTAGGTCTGGTAGGTTCTAGTAGTTTTACAACACCTTTAAAATCTTCATTAAACATTAATCTGTGTGCTGTAGTCATCCTAGTGTGAGCTTCAGTTCCGGGTATATGTTCTGCACCTTTCCTAGATAAACTTTTCATTAGGGGTGCACTACTTTCTAAACCTTTAGCTGTATCTCTGGCTAGTTTTCTTTCGTAGTCACTTAATTTTAAACCTATAGTAGGGCTACGCATAGAGATTGTAGTAGACATAGCCCCTATTAAGTTTTCTACCCAACCCGGTTTAGCTCCATCTAACCCTGTAGTTCCTTTGGGGAACGCTTTAAGCATTTCTTTTTCCAATAACGCTATTTTTAAAGTTGGTTGTTGTAGGGGTACGTCAGAGACTTTTATTATTTCTTGAATTTCTTCTTTTGTTTTATTTAAATTTGCAGCCATAAAATCAAATTGTTGTTCTGGCGGTACGCCTTCAGCTACTGCACTAGACTTAGACCTATTTACTTCTACCATACTCTCGTTAGCTTCTTTAAGAGTTCTTCTTTTATTTACTACTGAACTAACTACTTGTCCAGTTTTTACTAATGCACCACCACCTGCTGCAAACAATCCTGCTGTCTTAGCAGCTTTAACAGGGTCTACTACACCTTCTCTGCTTGCTAAATCTTCTGTAACACTGTAGTATGCACCTACACCTGCACCAAAACCTAAAGCTTGTTTGACAGTTTTACCTAAAGGAGACCATGCAGCCGGGTCAATCAAAAGTTTACCTATTGTACCTATTGCACCTTCCCATCCGCTTGTAGCTTCATCTTGAGACATAGCAGATAGTATAGGATAATTTTTAGCAATTTCTGCCTCTTTATAATTTATAATTACATTACGTCTTTCATCCTCACTTAACTTAGTAAAACCCTTTCCGTACTTTTCATCAGGGGATGTATATAAACCACCCTCTCCACCTAAAGAACCTATAGGTAATTTACTTTCTAAGTAAGTAGTCCCGCTTGTTACGGTATTACGACCCTTAGCAAAGTTATAAGCAATTCTTCTACTGCTTGATATATCCTCAATATTAGTAGTTTGTTTAGGGCTAGTTTTTTTAGGTAGGGTAGTGGTGCGGTCTGCCTCTGGTTTTGTCATCTTATTGTACAAATCGTTCATAAGAGAATCATCAGGTCCTGCACTATCTATAGGTGATTCGACTACCTTGCTGTTTATCATCTTTTTATATAAGTCATCTTCAAGCGACATATGAATTCCTATTGTTTAGTTGTTAGGGTTATAGCTAAAGTCTGTATCGGCTTTACCGTACCAAGGCCTATCAACTTCTAGAGTTATCTTGTTATTATCATTTACCTGTCTACCCTCATCATCTCTTGGTCCTTTGTCCTTCTCTATAATACTTCTAATAACAGTATTATAGTTAGGTAACTCCACCTTTACTCCTTCCTTCTTAGCCCTTTTTTCTAAATTATTAATTATTCTTGTTGCTCTAGAAGAAACATCAGCAGCATAGTTATTTAATTCATAGTCATCTAGACCTGGTACATCACCTTTAAAACCTAGCTCTTTATCTGCCATTATTACATTTTTACTTAAATCTAATAGATTATCAGATGGTACAGTAGGCACAAAGTTATTTTTATTATTTGCTTTTTCTGCGGCTGCAAGATTTTTATCTCTTATATTATTACCAATAACCGCTAATTGCCCAGCTTTAACAGGGTCAATATCTTTAATGGATTCAGCAAACTTATAAAAATACTCAGGAGATGCGGGGTCAAGTTGTGATAAATCTTTCTGTAGTTGTTTTTGTCTAGCTTCATTTTCTTTTGCTTTAGACATTTCAGGGTCTTCATACCCTAGCTTTTTCATTAAGCCACGCCCTAACATATCACCAAACTGTTGACCTAGTATAGCTACCGTAGGGTCTATGTCTCCTTGTTTGATTCTTTGTGCTGCTAGTAATCTATTTCTTTCAGCTC
>CENS01015326.1_pt1 | contig 17042 bp, 29 predicted proteins | sample 530201 | NCBI WGS metagenome assembly CENS01 (sample SAMEA2619747, study PRJEB7988) | marine metagenome | biome: marine biome (ENVO:00000447); feature: surface water layer (ENVO:00002042); material: "saline water (ENVO:00002010), including plankton (ENVO:xxxxxxxx)" | depth 5 m | reverse complement strand
CGCCATAGATACTTAAACGCCTGATAACGATTATAATCAGTATATACATCATTCTGATGATCATCACACAAAGCTTCAATAACTTTAATACACTCAAATTCTACCATGCGTTCAGCACGATAGTGATTAGGTCTGATACTCTTCAAAATATTTCTCCCATGCATTCAAGCTAGTAATTCTTAACATATTATAGTAATTACCCTTGAATGTTTCTGCTTCCTTTAATGCTATTCTATCTTCTGTAAGAACCTGACCAGCATCTACTTCAGGCACTACCTTATGCACTACAGAACCTAACCACGCCATCCAAGGCTCTATTTTTTCTTGAGGATCTTTTCCTCTCATCCAAGGATATTCTGTAATAAGACCAGGATGACCATTTATAATATTACATTGTCTACACACATCTTCTGGTATAATTCTAAGATATCCATGCAAAGTAATAAGAGCATCTTTTTGATAGTTTTTTATTCTATTCATAATGTCTACGTGGTTAAACACTAACACTTGTGAATTAACATCTTGCAATACCTTTTGCCATATATCATTAGATCTGTTGTTAGTATAGATAAGATCAGGAGATCTGCCTAATTTCTCAGACAGATCTCTAATTTCAGTCCCTGTTTGAGAGAACAATGCTATCCATTTCATCGACAATAACTCCTAAATGTCTTAATGTTATATTCAATTATTCCCCACTTATCATATACATCCTCATCCATCATAGTATAAAGCTTTACAGACTGTTTATCTGTTAACCCTTGTGAATCATACCACATACTTTTTATACCATGAATAACTGGATTAGAAGTATCAAGACTATCAATCCAATTATAATCTTTATATGCTTTGAACTCTTGAGGTAAACCACAGCCTAACAAGTGATGAGGTTTACTAGTATTAATAATACCTTCTTCTAACATCTTATTAATAGTATGCTGTCTTCCGTTCATCATCTTATAGTATTGGTTTTCTCCGCCATACTCTTGAAAGAAAGGATGGTTAAAAGACATTGCAATCTTATCTACTCTATCATCATTTTTTAAGTAGTTATAACATAATACTAGATCATTATAAGTTTTACCTTGAGCTACCGCAATAGTTTGACCTGGTAAGTCATCATACTGCTTCATAAATCTTTCGAAAGAATCTATAGTTTTATCACAATCATCTAGTACATCAGGTACAATGTAATAAGTTGGACGCATTTCATTTACCCAATAAGCAAACTTATCTGCATTCCAAGCTGTACCTAATTCAAAGATAGAATTATCAAGAATAGTCTCTCTTCCTACCTTTACACATTCATAAGCTTTTTCTAAGTAAACTGTATTCTCTTCAAATAGATGAACTAGAAAATAATCATAGTCAGTAAGTTGCTGTACCTTATCAAAGATGCTTAATGGAGCTTCATGCGCTATTTTCATATTTACCTTTATTTTGGTGCAAATTGTTGTTGAAGGTTGATATGATCAAAGAACTCTTTCTTCGTAGTCATATCATCGTTTAAAAAATGTCCTCTTAGGACAGCGGTTTGAGTTAAAGAGCTATGAGCTCCTATACCTCTATTCTCACAACATCCATGAGTTGCTTGAATATATACACCTACGTGTTCACTCTCCGTAGCTTTTTGAATCTCTCTAGCAATATCATTACAAAGCTCTTCTTGCAAGGTTCCTCTGCGAGCACACCATTGAGCGATTCTAGTATATTTAGACAGTCCGATAACCTTTTCACCAGGTATAATACCTATATAAGCTACACCAGATACTGGTTGATGATGATGCGAACACATAGATTTTAGCTCAGATCTTACAACTAGCATACCTTCATATCTATCATCTCCTTCATTAGGAAATGCTGTAGCTTTAGGCATTGGATCATATCTTCCTGCCATGATCTCATTATAGTACATTTTAGCTAACCTTTTAGCTGTACCTCGAGAATTAGGATCATTCTCTCTATCGATGAGGAGAGCATCGAGTACACCTTCGAATGCTACAGTAGCCTCATCAATTAGAGCTTCTTTAGTCTTATCAGTCATATACTCAGAGATATTATCTCCTGCCCAAAAACGTTTACCGTCTTTGCGCATCCATTCATTTATTTTATCAGATACCTTCAATTACTCAAACCCTTTACGATTAATTCCATCTCATCGAGATCTTTCTCTTTCTTAGCAGCAACGCTATCTTCTAGATCTTTATAAGCATTAGTAGCAGAAAGTTTATCTAAAAGCATTTTATCTTTTCGAAGACGATTAACTAGAATCTTATTAGCTTCTTTATCAGAGTATGCTAATAGAACATATGCTCTATACTGAGGACCGTCTTGAATAATCTCTGACTTATCTAATGCATAACCAGCAACATCCACATCAGCGATAAGATTAGTGGTTACTCTTTGAATATCCATAGCAACAGCTGCATCTAGATCATTAGAACCAATACGTTGTACAAAGTTCTTAGTCTTAGATGATAAGCGACCATTAATTCTATCTGCTAAAGTAGTCTTAGCATTTAGAATAGCAATATCCATAGACAGTTGCATATCTGGAGTAACAGCTGTTCCCGATGAAAAAATAATGTTATCTGTCTTAGGATGTGCTAGATACCAGCTAGGAATCTCATCAATCTGAGTCTCTACTTTTTCAGTATTATACTTAATAGGATCTTCGATCATCAGCTCTGCTGTATCGTTAGACGAACAAGCACCAAGTACAAGAGTACCTGCTGCGATATATGCAATGTTTCTCATTTTACACCTCTTAATTGAACATTGACAAAAAATTACTAATAAACTGTAAGTTACTTTGAGTAATAGCTCTATTCATTTCTATTTCAGTACTCATATTATAAAGAACTTGAGAAGGATTTTCATATGAATCTAGAGCTAATCCATATACTTTAGTCTGCATAACGTCATGAGCGTTTTTATTAGGGTATGTGTGAATTTCAATTACTTTAGGAGGAGTTTTACATATATACTCTTGAGTTGAGCTAACTATCTCTCCTTGTAGATTATGTTCTATTTTATTTACATAAGTGCAGTCTTGATTAGTTTGACCAAAAGCAAAACCCGCAACAAAAGCGCAATACCAAATAATAAGGAAAGAAAGAAAAATATACTTGCCCATTATGTACCTATAGCGTTACCAAACAAATAAACATGCATACGACCTGATACATTATAACCTCTATCAAAAGCCATCTTAGCTACATCACCTGCTGTAGCTGTTTGCTCTTCTTCTCTAGCACCTACAGGCATAATAAACACCGGATAGTCTACTCCTTCAGCTCTAAACAGTTTAATAACTTCATCTAGCTCATCCCACTGACGCTGCTCTGAACCTAGTACAAACTTTAGATGACCTTTATCTGACAATTCTCTATATTCAGCTACTAATTCAGGCTTGATAGCTTTTTCTCTCTTTTCACCTGCAACAGTCCATAACTTAGGACTAAGAGAGAAAAATAACTCTAAATCTTTACCGCTTGTAGACCACCAGTCTATAAACTCATTAGTTAACTTCTGAGTACCATTAGTTTCAAAAGTAGTACTTCCTGGAATATTTTCTGTATCAATAAAAAATTGTAGAATGTCAATAGAACATTTTTGAGCATGCCTCATTAGAGGCTCTCCGCCAGTAAAACACATATGTGAACGTTGATTGCTTACTGGATGGAGGAAGCTACCTGCTAAGTTATGCTCATTTATATTAGCCATAACTATTTCTCTAGCAATATCTTTAGCTGTCTTTTGACCCATAAGATGCTTAAACTTTTTAGACCAGGTATAAGAGCTATCACACCCTTTAGACCAAACAGGAAGATCTTCTACTCTGTTAACAGACATAGCATCAAAGTCATCATAAGGTAATTCATAAGTATCAGGATTAGTAGGATCTATCTGGCCAAACCCATCACATTGCAAGTTACACAAAAAGTATCTAAGCCATAAAGTATGTACACCAGTATAAGTACCTTCACCCTGAATAGAGTTAAAGATCTCTGAGTAGTAATATTTCTTTTCAGTCATTTATCTCACCGTTTATTTTATTATAAGTAAAGTACATTCATAGTTCTTCAGCAATACCTAATAACTCACCTACAAAAAAGCCACTAGCTAGCCATAAAACATCTGCAGTAAACAAAGCAAACAAACAACCCGCTATTCGAATAGTACTTTTCACCATACTAATATAAAAATGTTTTTTACTCGGGTCTACTGGTTCCATAATCATTTACTCCTACAAATCTTTCTCTCTTTACATAGTAAGGTGTATAGATAGCACTATTAGCACCATGCTCACTTACCTCGCAGGATTCAACAAAACATCTTCCATCAGTCATTTCATCGATAAGTCTATCAGCATAACAAAAAGCATGTTCAGCAAACTTTTCACATCCTACGCCGTCAAACAATCTAATCTTTACTATATCATATCGAGCTAGATCTTGTAAAGTTTCTTTCATAGGATCAGCATAGTCAACAGCTAGAGTATGATCAAAGTTATCTTCTAACCATTCTTTTAACTTCTTAAGACTACCAAAGTCTACAGCCCAGTTTTTATCATCTAGTTCTCTACAACCAAAAGTAAACTTAAACGATAAAGCATAACCATGAATGCGAGAGCAATGTGAGTGAGTAGCATTAGGCTGTCTAAACGCGCAACTTAGTCCGTTTTCGTGGCCGTAAGTCTTCGTTGATAAGTGCGGCATATTTCTTCTCCAGTTCTACAATATATTGAGGTGCACCTGTATACCAATCAGGCACATTACCTAGTTTCCATTTAGCAAACGTAAACTTCTCCATGTTATAGTACACTCTATAAGCTTCGACAGGGTCTTTACGATGCCATCTTTTATCTGTTATAGCTTGAACAAACTCAGTTTTTCGTTCTTTAGCAAAAGAAAGATGAGGTAATTGACCTTCGAAGATCATAAGCTGACCTTCCATACTATGGATTTTATTATAACGCCTAGAATATTCTATACATAAACCTCTTAGATGTTTAACTAGCCATTTATAGTTACCTCTAGATTCCATTGCCCACATAGTAGAAGGATGCTTCACATGAGCAGGAGGATAACCTGCAGTACCTAATTGAACAGAAGGTTTAACATCTTCTTTAGTAGTATAATTATTATCTAGAACAGCAGATAGAATCTGACAAGTCTCTACAATCATTTTAACAACATGTTTATCGCACATCATATGCGCAGCTTTCATAGGGTCTCTATCAAGACAAAATACATTCATACACAACCACCATTAGCATAAAACTCTAATCTATCTTTCATATATTTTCTTACAGAACGCAGATCAGAAAGTTCTTGACCTTCTACACCTTGCTGTTTCATTATAGATATTTTTGTGTTAATGTTCAATATTTCGTCAAATAAAGAACGAGCAGCAGACATAGAGCTGCTACTCATTCCGTTACCTAAGTTTAAAGTAACCTGATCATCATCACTCATTAGTTACGCCTCATAGTAGCATAGTCTTTGCCATCCTGATTACGAGTTACAGGCACAAAGTTAGACTTATGCATAGTAGCAATACCTACAATAAAGTCTCCCGTATAAGTATTAGATTCTTTCTTAGCAGTAGAACCTACAACTCTATCAGAAGTCTGAACAGTTCGTTCGCCTTGATGAGCCTTATAGTCAGGTAATGCATGAACCCCTAAGCGTTTACCCTTAGCGTTATGAGGTAATACAGCTCTAAGCTGATCTGGATGAACACCTCGTTTACGTAACCACTTATCATGATCGTCCTTAGCTTTCTGCTGATTAATCGTTAAAGACTTTCGCTTTGATCTCATCTAACATCTCCTCTTGAAGTCTATAAGCTTCTTGCTCATAAGGTAACTTAATATACTCTTCAAAACTATTATAAGGCATATTCGTAATTTGTTTACGAATATATTGACGAACATGAACCATCTCATGAATAAGAAGAGTTACAAGATCATCAGTAGGACCTTCTAAAGCAGATTGAGAGATAGCAAGAAAGAAAGTATCATCTGCTTCTTCATGAATCATAGCTTCTGTCTCACCCATATCTTTATCTAAAGCAATATGGCAATCGATAAACACAGGATTACGACGCCTAGGCATAAGTGTTTCCAATGACTGTTCGATGACATCTCTGATAAGTATACCTTGTTCTTCATTCTCAACTCCTACAATATCTAAACATACAAACATTATACTCTTCCTTCCGCTACTGCTTTTGAAATAATTTGACTTGATCGATTATGACACACATCTAAGAATGCTTGACGACCATATTGCTCGAGAACAGCATCCATTACAATCCCACGATAAACAGGCTCTATTCTTCTCTCAATAATATCCCACTTATCGCTATTAGAAGCCCAGATAGGTAAGTCGCAAACACGAAGATTAAGAACTTTAAGCTCTCGTCCACGATTCATAAGACCGTTGTTAAAGATGTCATGAATCACATTATTAGCACGACGAAAACGATCAAGAGCTTTATTCTTAGTATATCGCTTTTCACACGGACCAGACATTGGTACCAGCTCTTGAAGCTTATCAATAATAATTTCAAGATCGCTACAAGTTTTTTCCATCCACATAACTATTCTCCTATATAGTAATAAAGTCTAACTGATGACCATACTGCCAATGACCATCAGCAGTATCTACAACACAGCGATCGACATCTGAGTAGAAAACTCTATTCATCTTGATGCCGTACTTATCGTTTCGTTTCTCACACAACTCAATCTTAGTTATAGTAGTATGACCAAAACGAGTAATAACAGGATCTCCAACCCGTAAAACATTAGCTAAACCTGGCATTATGCAATCCTTTCTAAGTAATCGAAATCTAGAGTAGACTCATGAGCAGCCTGTACGTCGCCGTCAGGGTACATTACTTTATAGTAACCATTACCAAGATAAATCATTACCTCTACTACATCATTAGTTAATTCACACATTGCATACATCTTATTCATTATGCTACCTCCTTCTCACCTAAACGAGTAAAACCAATACTTGACACTACAAAACATCTACCAAAGTTGTCACGAATAACATCTCCTACAGATACTGAATGCATAGGAGCGATACGAGCGATCTTATCTTCAGGACCTATATTACCAATACGAAACACTTCGTCAAGATCTGCAGCTTCGATCTCAGCAACAATATCGTATGCTGACAAAAAGAATACCGGATCTACTTCTCCTAATATTCTAGCGTTAAGAGCAGCTTCTTCGTTACGACGATCTTTGCGAATCTGTAAAACTTGATAAATCATAATATCTCCTCATTTCTCATTCTATACATATATTATATTCTCTTTTTACCTAGAAATCAACTAAAAAAGGGCCCTGAAAATCTAATGTTTTCAAGGCCCAAGGAAAAAAGTTTATTTTTTTTTAATTTATGATTGTGACTTTCTCATAGCTTCTGGCGAAACTGTTCCAGCGCTTGCTGGTCTACTTGTACCAGCTTTTTTACGCTTATTCATGTAATACCAAAGACCTTTCTTTACTGTGCGTCCGTCTTTAGTTACATGAGTATCTTTTTCTTGAACTGATTCATCTTTTGGTTTTTTGTAGTAGCCTGGTTTAGCTTTAATAGCTGCCATTGCTGCTGCTTGTTGAGCTGCATTAGCAAACTTCTCTCCCATAGGCTTCTTCTTAAATGTATCTAAACCTGAGCCTTTTACTTTAGGACCTAGGCGCTCTTTTTCAGCATCTTGAGTAGCCATTCGTTTCATAGCACCTTCTGCCATCTTATTAGCTGCTCTAGCAATACCAGCTCTTCTATTTCTAATATTTCTATTGTTACTAGCATCTGCTGAAGTATAATCTTTGTTATTAGATCTCATTCCTTGTGCAAATGATCTATTATCTACATCATGAGTTGCTTTTTTAATGTATGAGCCCATTGTCTTTTTATCAAGTTCATCAACTTGCTCTACATCTTCCATAGACTTAACTTTTTTCTTTGTCTTAAATCTATTTGTATCTGCTGTGCTAAGTTGACCTGCAACACCACTAGCCATTTTAGAGTCTCCATGAGCACCCTGAGCTTTACCTGCTGGAAGTTTTGTAATTTTTCCACCTTTTTTAAGATAATCAGCTACAGTTTGATCCTCTGACATTTTAGCTCTAAGATCAGATTTCTTTTCAGAAGGTGTAATCTTTTCGATACTACCCAGAGCTTTAGGATCTTTTAACATTTTACGCAACGATGTTTTAATCTCGCCGGCAGATGAACCACTTACATGCATTGTAGGAAGACCTGTAACAGAAACTCTAAATGTAGCTTCTTCTATCTCATCATCATCTTCTCTTACACCCACTGGTCTAGAAGCAGCTGATCTTCGAAGGTTAGCTGAAGACTTTTTAGAACGAATAATCATTGCTTCATCTGTTGTGTCTTCTGCAGGGTGATTTTTAACTGCTCCTTTTTTACGAACCATTTTCATATCAGCAGCATCAATCTTCATATCTTTATTATGATCTAACTTATGCTGATCACCATGAAGCTCTTCCTTTTCAATATGTTTCTTTTCAGGAATCTCTGTTGGTTCAACTTCTAGTTTAGGAGTTTTAGAAGCCGGCTTCTTTTTCATATCCGTAGCTGCTTCTTCCATTTTTGATCTAACAGAATGAGTTTCTGGATCAAAAGTAGTTTTTGAAATGTAATTTGCGTAAAAATCTGTCATCGTTGCCAGCCTTTAATATATTCAGATGAGAAGTTAAAATGAGAGAAGTTTAATCTATCTACAAATTTAACCGCTTCACCTTTCTCTGTGTTAATAGCTACATATCCTTCTGGTTCTGTAACTTTAAATCCGTCGTTTGTAAGAACAAATGTCTTTTGATTATTTATCATATTAAGCTTATTGATTGCGATCATTTTTGCTTGAGTAATTTCATCTACGTATTGAAAAGCTTTTACTAAAGTGGGCATTATACTTTTAAGATCATCTAATAGTTGTTTTAACGCTGCTTTTTTAGTATTAATAGCTGTTTCCGATTTTACTTTAGATATTACTTTATCTTCCCAATAGGTTTTAAGATAATCTAAGTATTCATTAGCAGCTGATCTAGGATTAGGAAGTTGTCCTGCTCTTATTTTACTATTAATAAACGTCTTAACATTAGCTCCTGCTGCAGAAGAAGGAATAGAGTTCATTACTGTAACAACATCATCAAAATTACCTATGTATCTCTCAGCTTTAGATATATGACTTATCAAAGATCTGTATTCATTATCGTCTAAACCTATATTTGCTCCTTTAAAGTATGCATCATCCATGAATACATTTCTTGTAGTTTTAAGTTTAGAGACATCAACACCAAAAGTAGCAGAGTAAGTAGAAAGGTCACCTCTACCGCTATAGGAGGTATGCCAGATAATACCAATATTGGCATTCCGAATACGTTTTGCAACATCACTATTTGAAGGCCAAGCATATACAATTGTATTAGGATGTACGGTAAGATATCTTACACCATCGATAGTTTCATATTTTTGATCACCTTTTGTAAATAACATATCTCCTTGTAGAACTGTACCCTTTGGAATTCCTACGCTTGGTAATTCTTTTAAAGCAACTTTAAGTTTTTGTGCCTTTCCGCCTTTTTCGTTATCAGTAATATCTTTTTGAGTTTTATATAATTTTGGATTTTTAGCAAATACAGATTTAGTACCTACAAAAAATTTATTATCACTAGGATCATATCCTGCAAATAGAGCCGGCGCACCGTCCCATTTAACAGTTAAATTAGCTTCGTTTGTTCCTACAGTTTCAGCAAAGTCTTTGAGAAAATCTATTGCAGCTTGAGCTCCTTTATCTCCTCTTTCGAATATATCTTCATCTGCATGAGTCATATGCAGATTTTGAGCTGAGTCAGCTGCTTCAGATATATATTCCATAAAACTTAGCATACTATATTTATATCTTAGCTTTGTTTCCAAACTCAATACGTCTACTAACTTCATCCCAGTTAACTATAGATAAAGTACGGTTAATATATGTTTCAACGTCATTTCCAAAATTAAACATATAAGCATGCTCCCAACAATCAATAATTAATGCAATATTATCTACAATTCTATTATTAGGAATTAGGTTAATATAACCACTTGTATTCATAAACACCCAGCCATTACCTTGAATTGATTTAGATTTATCAATAAGAGTGTGTAAGAACCTATCGAATGAGCCATATCTTAATTCCATTACCTGTAATGCTTTACCTGTAGGATCATTGTTTATTCTAAAATCTCTAATATTATCGAAATATAACTTATGTAAATAAGCTCCTGCTTTATCAAAAGCAAAGTCACCTACTCCTTTATTATAGTTTTCTATATGATTTTTATAGATCTGATTAAAATGAAGATCAAAAGCCTTTTCATGGATAACAGGTTTAAGCTTTGATATATCATAAGTAAATTTAGTTTGTTCAAGCATTTTCATTTGTCAGTTCTTCCGCTGCTGAGATAAGTTCTTTTGCTTCATCGTATAATTTTTTAGCTTCTGCTTTTCTAAGCTTAGCTAATTCAATATATTCTGCTGCTTGTTCTTCTTTAGTCTTTTCTACAGCAGGTTTTTTTAAATTATTTTCGATGTTAAGAACTGGAAAGGCTGACTTAACGATATCTAAGTTTATTTTGTATTCAGATTCAATTGCTTTATCTTTTGCTAAACATATTACTTCTGCTTCTTTAGGGTCAACAGCTTCTAGCATTTCAATAAAAGATCTCTCAATTTGTAGAGGGCGCATCTTAACTGATTGAGCTGATCTAACAATGACAGGAAAAATACGAATATATTCCCATAGCGATGCATGGTTAGGACCATCTGATTGATCATTTCTATTGAACGGAGGGGTTCCTTCAGGAAGCATAGGAATAATAGTATCACAATAGTTCATCTTCAAAATTCTATGAAGAGGAGTATGATCGTAATATTTTTCTTTGAAAGTTTTGACTTTTAATTCGTCGCTTTTTAGTTTGCTAATCTCCGACAGAATCTCGAAGACTTGCATGTCCCTGGGCTTGATATTGTTCATAATTTAATCCTTTTCTTACTTGTTTCATAATATTATCTGCATCTCTTTGCAAATTTCTAGGCAAGCCTTGTTTAAAGCTTGCAGAATCACCATCCGCTGCAATGGCTCTCATTTTTGAAGCTGACATACCTGATACATCATCTGCATCTGGATCTCGCTCTCCAGCTGATACTACATTAATAGTATCAAACGAATAATCTTTTCCATTATATTTGTTAATAAGTTCTTTAAAATCTGTAACTCTATCTGAACCTACAACCAATACAACCTCATCATATTTCTTTTCTAATTCTTGTAGCACTTTAATTATAGTGTTAGCTCTAGACATTTTAACAACTCTACCAAAAGCTTTTTTAGCTAATTTAATTTTATCGTTATATTCTAAAGGATCTTTGGGAAGTTTATGTGTATGAGAAAGGTAAATGAGAGGGTCGCCTTTATGAGCTCTAGCGACCGCTCTCACTTTATTGACCAGTTTTTCATGTCCTATAGTAGGAGGGTTCATCCTACCAAATGTAAAAACTGCTTTAGACATTATTAGGTAATGCTAAATCGAGTATACTCGTTAGTTGTAGATGTAAGAGCTTCAGTATCTGAATCATATTGAATTCCATTTTCTGAATCTATTGCACCACCACCTAATGTGTCGTCTGGGTCACCGATTGACAATAGCTTTCTAGCAGGATAGGCATCTAGAATTTCTACATCAAATTTAGCATTGTCAGCACCATCTGAATCACCGATAACTCTATATCTTACTCCATAACCAGCTTCTGTCATTACGGCTGATGCTGAAGGATAATGAGTACCACTAATAGCAGTTTGCTTACGCTGACCATCTCTGTATACAGCGTTAATATCGCTGTCATCGATCGACGGTTTGATATATACCATTTTGGAGTCTCCTTCTTAATTAGTATTTTGGATCCAAGGTATTTATCTTATTTCAAAATCCTGTAAAGATTCTAGAAGAAGTTTCATCTGATTCTTAGTAAACAGAGTCATTAACCTATTTACGCTACCTTTAGCAGGTTTATTGAAAGCTTCTAATATCTCTTCTTTGAGATAGTCGGGACATCTACTAAGATCTATCATATCTCTATTACGAATAATACGACGAGCAATAGAAGTACCTAGAGCTTCAGGATCTTGCATAAGCATATCCATCTTAGCCTTACGTAGAGGGGTTTGACGAGCGCCTTCTTCTATAAGTACATCGTCTTCAGACATAACATTAGGAATGCCATCACCCATATCTCCTTTAAGTACCTTTACTTCTAAGTCAGTAACAGGGTCTACATCTGGCACAACCCACTTCTTCTGAATATTACTAAACTGCTTAACATTAGGATATTTTTGAAGCTGTACAAAGTCCTTATCAGGAGATACAATAACAGTAGGGCTAGGATCGTTTTTAGCTTCTATAATAGTAGCAATTACATCGTCAGCTTCGCAGCCTTCTATGCGTACACATCGATAAGGAGAATATTCTTCTACTTCTTCTCGTACATCGTTCATCATAGTAAAAATAGCAGTCCAGTCATGCTTAGATTCTTTACGCTGCTTCTTACGATTAGCTTTATAGTAGGGAAATGACTTCTTACGCCATACATTCGTATGATCCATAGCTATAACCATCTCTCCAAAGTCACTACGAAAACGTTCGTTATACTGGCGAATAATATTGAATATCTGATGGCGTACTAATTCAGGTTGTTCTTGAAAGTCGTCAACTCTAACCATAATAGACGACATCGCAATAGATGAATAATCAAGTAATATCAACGTAAGCTCCTATTCTACCGTTAACGTCAGGGCATTCTACATATCTATACCCTTCTGGAGGATCTATAACATCACCTTCCCAAACGGGTATAAAGACATTATTATTATAAGAGAAATCTGGATTTTTTCTCAAATGTACTTCAATTAACCTATTGCCTATGAACTCACAATTTATATACTGATGGTAGGCAAGATTTCTTATAATTCTTGGTAAAGGGTATTCTAAATTTATTTTTACCCACTCATGCCATTTTGTCAAATCGTCAGAGTATTGTTTCCCTACAGTTGTTCTTAACCATCTACCAAAATAATAATCTATACTATAATGAGTACCTTCAAACCACTCGCACCAAAAATGACCTACAGGAAGATGGTCTGTACTCCTTTCAGAACATAACCATAATTTTTGAGCACCCATACCTAAACCTTGAAAGTTGATAGCTGGTCTAACTATATACCAACCATCAGTTTTTACTTTAACCCCTACAGGACCACAATTATAATTTAACATTTTAGACAACTGAAGTTTATTATAAACCCATAACTCATTAGGATCAAGGTCATAATATTCATAATCGAACATATTCATTCCCAGTTAATATCCATAATAGGTTTTGTATCTGTAACTGAATTCTGTGCAGCGTTATTTTGCTCTTCGATACTAGTAGGTTGATTAGGTAAGTCAATTACTCTCATCTTAGCATAGTCTACATTAAGTAACCAATTACGTCTATCAGCAGGATCTCCATATCTATTCTTAAGCTGAGTAAACCTAATCAGACCTTCATCTCTAAGCTTATCATTAGTAGTCATAGCAAAGAAGTAATCAGCAGTCATAGGAAGACCAAACGACTCAGATACAGAAGTTATCTCTACATCAGCATCACTATAACCAGTTCTATTAGTCTGAGTAGCAGTCAGAACAGGTACATCAAACTCCATAGAAAGAGCTCTAAGCTCTTCTGCAGTAGACTTTATCTGTTCATATGAGCTAGCATTCTTGCCAGTATTCATAGATGCACAAATATTAAGATAATCAACACAAATTAGATCAGGAGTAAAGTCTTTCTTCATCTTTAACTCTTTAAGTAAAGCTCTAAAATGACCTGCATGAGCTGACTTGGTAGGATATTCTTTTACTACTAACTGACCTTTAGTTTTCATCTTTAGATTATCAAAACGTTTTAGAAAAGAGTCTTTAGCTATAGTCTCTAGCTCTTCTCCTGCTAAGTTAAGCAAGTTCTGGTCAACACGCTGAGCTATTTTTTCCTCAGCCATTTCCATAGTAATGTATAAAACATTGTGACCAGATTCTACTAAGTTAGAAGTCATAGAGCACATAAAGAGAGACTTACCAACACCAGTGCCTGCCATAATAACACCTAGAGTCTTAGAAGGAAATCCACCTCTAAGAATATAATCTAAATGCTCTAATCCAGAAGGTATTTTAAGCTCCTTACGATTATAGAACTCCCAGCGGTCATCTGCTTCGTCTATATAATCATGACCTACAGACTTATCAAAAGAAGTAGATATAGCTTCCGTTAACATCTCAGGTAATGCTGACATAGGAGTCTTTTTGTCTTCTCCTCCTATAACATTTACAGCTTTATATACTGCATTAACAATAGCTCTTTCTTGACACCATTGCTCAGTTTTATTAACTAAAAAATCTACTTTAGAGATAGGTTCTACATCTTGATCTAGAAGCTTCATAGACTCATTGTATAAAGCTTCAGTTAGATCGTTTCTAGTTTCTAATTCGATCTTTATAGCAGCAGAGTCAGGAGCATTATTGTAACTACCGTAATACTTATAGATCTCTTCGAATATTATACTCTCATACTTTTCTGTAAAGTACTCTTTAGATAAGAAAGGTAAAACTTTCTGACAGAACTCATCACTTTTAAGTAAGTTATATAGAATACCCTTTCTTAGTTCTGGTGAGTCGACTGCCAACGTTGTAAATCCTCTTTAGTATTAATCTCTGCTGTTGCATCACTAGTATGCACTACACCTATTTGATAACCATTCTGTAACCATCTAAGCTGCTCTAATGATTCTACCATTTCAGGCTCATATACAGTAAGATAATTATAAGCCATTAACGCAGATTTTTTATAAGCATATATACCTAAATGCCAATCACCATAACCAGTAATACCTCTTGCAAACCATTGAGCTGTCATTAAGTTGTGAACCATCTTAACTGAATTTGGATCTTGTCTTTGCTTATCGTTAAAATGAGTATAAACAGTAGCTACATCATAGTTTAACAACCGACTAATAAGCATATCAAACACAGGAGGAACATCAATCATATCCCCTTGCACATTAATGATATTATCATAGTCAAGATCTTTAGCAGCTTCAGCTACTCTAGCTGTTCCATTAACACAATCAGGACTAGTCATAATAGCTTTACCAGGAAACAATGATGCTATCTTTTTACTGTCTGTTGCAACATAAACATCTTCTCTAGCATTAAAACAACAACACCAATGATGTACTCTTTGAATTAGAGAGTGATCTTTAGTTACTTTAGCTAGCATCTTTTCTGGAAATCTAGTAGATTCAAGTCTTGCTGGAATTATTATTGCTGTCTTCATTATCAACATACTCACGTAAAATATCAGTTATAATAGCTCCTGAAACTTTTTCAAATTGATCAAAGTCTTTAGGAACCTCACCAAGAAACTCAGTAGTAAAATTAAGAATACCATCTCCTGAATTATCTGTTGTGTCCTCAACTTTCATATCAACAGGACGCCAAACTACATCTTTAAATTTTCCTTGTTTTATTTTAATCCATTCTCCACCATCAGGATCTATAAACGCTTCAAAGTTTTTAGGATTAGGCTTCATGTACTTCTTCCTCTATATCTTCGGCATATACGTCACCATCTTCTTCTTCTACTACAGCTCTTACTTCGCTAATAGAGAATCTTTTCTTTATAGCATCTGCAAAACCTGCCTTAAAAATAGGAAGCCAGAACTCTGCTGTGTCGGTATCTTTACGACGTTTTTTATCTGTAATGACTTCTCCAGTATTAGCATTTACACCTTCAAACCAGCCGTTAGCAGGTTTACGAATCCACCCTATTTCAGTACCAACATCTAGCAAACCAGACCATTTATTAATACCTCCTTCCCAAGAGATAGATAAAGGTAGTCTAGTTTTTTCTCTGACGAATCTAGACTTATCTACACCAATCATAAAGTTATAACCAGATACCTCTTTACCATCTTTTTCTTGTTGACGTCCCATAAAGAAGATCTGATTAGCTGAGTAATAGATACCGGTACCACCAGACATAATCTCTTTAGGAAATAGACCAATCTCTTGATAAGTATGGTTAATAACTAACATAGGTATATCTCTTGTAGTAAGATAAGGAGTACATATACGGAATAGAGACTTAAGAGCTTTAGCTCTAGACATATCTGCTACAGACTTTTCATTGAGAGCATCTTCTAGTTCTTTCTTAGATGCTAAGTTACCTACAGAGTCAACTACAATAACAACTTTATCACCTCGTTCAATACTTTCTAACTGTCGAGTAATATCAAACTTAAGCTGCTCTACATGCTCAACAGGAGTATGAAGTACTCTTTCTGGATCTACATTCATAGATTTAAGATACTCAGGAGTAATACCAAACTCAGTATCATATAGAAGACATACAGCATCACTATATTTCTTTAGATAAGCACCTGCCATAAGCAGAGCAAGATTAGACTTAAAATGCTTAGAAGGTCCAGCAATAACAGTTAACCCTGGAGTTAAACCTCCATCAACTGAACCAGACAACGCAACGTTCAAAATAGGAACGTCAGTTGGACACATATCTTTTTTATTGAATAGTAGAGATTTAGATAAAACCTCAGATTGTTTAACGGTTGAAGCTCTCTTCAACTTACTTAGTAAGTCAGACATATTTTCTCCTAGCTGTTTTACTTTACAGGCGCTACCTGATATTATATTTATTCTTCGAACTTTTTTTCTACTTCTTTGATATGTTTGCATTTGCGATAAGAAATACAACTACAATCAAAACCCCAATCAGACATCTCTACATGATACTGATCACCTTTAGAGCCTGTAACAGGCCAACGGACACCAACTAAGTGGTGTCCGCGAGTTTCTATTTTTTCTGCTTTATGAGCCATATCACACCTCCTA
>CENS01071124.1_pt1 | contig 17051 bp, 21 predicted proteins | sample 530201 | NCBI WGS metagenome assembly CENS01 (sample SAMEA2619747, study PRJEB7988) | marine metagenome | biome: marine biome (ENVO:00000447); feature: surface water layer (ENVO:00002042); material: "saline water (ENVO:00002010), including plankton (ENVO:xxxxxxxx)" | depth 5 m | reverse complement strand
CATTGTGGCGGCTCGCGGTAAGAATGACAACTTTTACATATTAGAAGACGCATCGGGTCGGATGTCCCCCGACCAATGGGCAAGCAAAGCGGTGGATATGTATCACCGTTATGAGGCAGATAGAATTGTTGCAGAAGTCAATAACGGTGGTGATCTTGTTCAAAGTTTGCTAAAAAGTATTGACACGCATGTTCCTTTTCGTGCGGTTCGTGCAAGTCGTGGTAAGCTTGTCCGCGCAGAGCCTGTCGCGGCATTGTATGAGCAGGGTCGTGTGTTTCATGTCGGGGACTTTACTGAGTTGGAGAAACAGCTAGTGTTTTTTAATGGCGACAATCAGTTCAGCCCGGATAGATTAGACGCGTTGGTTTGGGCCATAACAGACCTGAAGCAAAGCAGTGGTCAGGTACATTGGAGAATCAGTTAATGCCATCATTCTTAGATCGAGTCCGCAACGTCTTTGCGCCGCAACCAGATCAAAAAAAATCAGCCCCCGTTGTGATGTATCAGGGTATGGGTCAGGGCTACTCATCAAAGCAGAAATATGAAGATTTTGCCAAAGAAGGATATACCCAAAACAGTGTGGTATACCGTTGCGTCAATGAGATTGCACAAGGTGCCGCATCCGTTCCCTTCAAGATCTTTGATGGGGACGAATTGATCGAGAACCATCCGTTGCTTGCTTTGCTGGATAGACCAAACCCGATCATGAACCGGGTTGAATATTTTCAGATGATATATTCACAGCTGGTGCTGGGTGGTAACTCTTTTGCCGTGAAGACGATGGCTGGTGGTCGTGCCACAGAATTGCACTGCTTGCGGCCAGATCGGGTACGCATTAAAGCAGGCCAAACGATGATTCCAGAGGCCTATGAGTATTACATCAATGGCCGCATGATAACGTCTTATCCCGTGGATATGGAAACTGGGGAATCAGAAGTTAAGCACTTCAAGATGTTCCACCCGCTCGATGATTATCTTGGGTTAAGCCCTATCATGCCTGCCGCCGCTGACATTGATCAGCACAACCTTTCTGCCAGACACAACGTGGCCCTGCTGAACAATGGGGCAAGACCAAGCGGTGCTTTGATCTTTGATCCTAAGGATGAGTCTGGCATGTCGGTTCAGTTAAGCGAATCACAGCGCCAACAAATACTCACTGATCTTGAGTTGCGATTCAGCGGCGAGAATAATGCAGGCCGTGCTATGTTGCTTGAGGGTGACTTCAAATACGTCGAGATGGGTCTCAGCCCTCGTGAGATGGATTTCCTACAACTAAAGAACATGTCGGCACGGGACATTGCGCTTTGCTTTGGTGTGCCGGGACAGCTTGTCGGCATCCCTGATTCACAAACCTATGCAAACATGTCCGAAGCCCGCCTTGCCCTGTACGAAGAAACCATCATCCCGCTGATGAAGCGCGTTGAGTCTGACTTGAACGAGTGGTTCAAAACTGATTACGACGAGAACATCACGATCACCTATGACTACGATCAGATTTCGGCAATGACCGAGCGTCGTCGGATGGTTTACCAAAACGTGATCGAGGCCGTCCGAGAGGGGATTATCAGTCGCAATGAAGCCAGAGAGAGGCTTGATCTTGAGCCTATTGAGGGTGGTGATGATGTCTATATCAACGCCAATTTGTTCCCTCTTGGCTCCGCTGTGGTCAAGGATGACATCACAAATCCAGATGAATTTGAAGATGCCGATGAGGATATGAACGGCAGAAAATATCCAGACGGCACCCTGATTGACCCCAAACTCCCTGACGCATACAGGCTGGGCAATGACGAGAAGAATTGTGGCAACTGTGCATATTACCAAAACGGCATTTGCACCGTGTGGAACAACGCCAAGGTCAGACCTGAATATCTATGCGCTAAGTGGGAATCAGCTGAAGAATCAAAGGCTGAGTCTGACGTCGATACAACACCGACCAAAGCGATGGCAGAAAACGCGTCAGAGGGCCTTGAGCTTCGCAAGGAGTACAACAGAGGTGGCACGATGGTTGGAGTTGCCAGAGCAAATCAAATCGTCGCTGGTGAGCGTCTCAGCCCGTCTACAGTAAGACGCACCCATTCATTCTTCTCCCGTCATGAAGTTGACAAAGAAGCCCCTGCATTTAAACGCGGACATCCAGATTTTCCGTCGGCTGGCTACATTGCGTGGCAGTTGTGGGGTGGTGACGAAGGTCAGTCTTGGGCAAGAAGGAAAGTGGCGGAGCTTGATCGGGAACGTGAGGAGCGCGGTGACGATTTACATAGTGGCGACTTTGAATCAAAGGCGGAAGTTTCCGAGAAGATGAAGAAGGCACTGGCTAAGAAAGTTGAGGATCACAACGAGGAACACGGTGACAAGCGTGGCAAAAGAGTCACACAGCGGATGCTTGAGGCTGTGTTCAGAAGAGGTGTTGGTGCCTACAACACAAATCCACAAAGTGTCCGACCAAGCGTTACCAGCAGTGACCAATGGGCCTTAGCCCGTGTCAATGTTTTCCTTGGTGCGGTCAGGACGGGTCGTTATAAGTCTGGTCAATTTGACCGTGACTTGTTACCGAAGGATCATCCTCTTTATAGAGAAAAAGGTGGGTCAGATGATTGACACAAAGAACTGATGGCCAGAGTTGTTTCAGCAAGACGAAGCATTGCGGAGCAAACCAGACTGCGCGTCAATCTTGAGCGTCGATTCACGACGCAGATGATGAACTTTTACAAGAATGAATTTGAACGGGCGTCCAGAAACCTTGAGCCACAGCCGGGTACAGGTCAGCGGCTTGCCAGAGTGTATGACCCACACATCAGATCCACAATAGAAGAATTTGCAAACAAGTTTGCTTTGGTGGGCAAGAAGCAAGAACCAGATTTTAATTATTTGATCCAGCTGTTCAACAGGCAGTTCGGATCGCAGAGAGTGACCAACATCACTCAGTCTGTTGAGAACGCAGTCAGAAGGGTTGTTTCATTAGGCTTGGCTGAGGGTCTGGCTGAGGCAGAGCTTGCCAAGTTTATTGCCGATCAAGGAAAACCAAAGTTTCAGCTGTATCGAGCCGCAAGGATTGCAAGGACCGAAACCCACATGGCGGCGAACTTTGCCAATCATGAGATGGCAAAGCAGATTGAATTACCTATGCAGAAGCAATGGGTGGCTGTTAATGATGCAAGAACAAGAAGCTGGCACTCAACAATGAACGGAACAAGCGTGGGGATTGACGAAGACTTTCAAGTTCCAACACCCAGTAGCGGTGGTGGTGTTTCAAATGTAAGTATGAAATATCCGGGAGATCCATCAGGTGGCGCAAGCAATGTGATCAACTGCCGATGTGTTGTCATTTATCTTGAACCAGAAGATGTTTTGAATGACAGTTAATTTGTGATAATGTCTTGACATGTCTAATATGGGGTGAATCATGTCCGATCAAGAAGATCTAATCCAGCATTTTGTCGTTGAGGCCGAAATCAAGGCTATGGTCGATGCTGACGACAAAGGCGAGTTTGAGGGATACGCCGCAATCTACGGCAATGTTGACCTTGGGAATGATATGATCGAGCAGGGTGCATTTACCAAGTCGATCAAAAAGCGCGGCGCCAAGGGCGTTAAGATGCTTTTCCAGCACAAGACGGACATGCCAATTGGTGTGTTTGATGAGATTGTTGAAGACCAGCGTGGCCTAAGAGTTAAAGGCAGACTTGCTATGGAGACCCAGCTTGGGCGCGAGGTTTACTCCCTGATGAAGATGGGCGCTATCGACGGATTGTCCATCGGCTTTAAGGTTGCCCAGAAGGGCTATGAATATGATAAGGACAACAGACGTCGTAAGCTTAAAGAAGTCGATGTCATGGAGATTTCTGCTGTTACATTTCCAATGAATCCTAAAGCTAGGATCACGGGTGTGAAGCAGGAAAAAACGGTTCGTGAATGGGAAGGCTTCCTTCGGGATGAAGGCGGACTTAGCAGGAGCGAAGCGAAGATGGGTGCAAACGCGCTCTGCAAGGCTCTAGGTCAACGGGATGTTGAGACTGAGTTATTAGATTCAATTCAAAACTTCACCAAAATCTTGAAAGGATGATAACATGTCTGATGACATCAAATCAGCCGTTGAGAATATGTCTAAGGCTTTTGAAGAGTTCAAAGCCGTAAATGACGACCGTCTCGCCGCGCTGGAATCAAAAGGTGCATCTGATCCCGTTGTTGATCAGAAGCTAAAAAATATTGAGTCAGATCTCGACAAGTTCGAGGAACTGAATCAAAAGATGGTCAAGTCACAGCTACAGCAAGAGTCTGTTGCTGACCGCCTTGCCTCAATCGAAACCGTGCTGAAGCGCCCTAACGCCGCAGTATCAAATCAAGACATCGACACAAAGATGGTCATTTTTGATAAGTGGCTCCGTAAGGGTAAAGACAGCCTTGAGCCAAGCGAAGTTAAAGCCCTCACCGTGTCTGACGACACATCTGCTGGCTTCTTAGCACCGCCTGAGTATGTTCGTGAGCTTATCAAGACAATCACTGAAGTGACGCCATTCCGCGCTGCCGCCCGTGTTCGTCAGACCGCTCAGAAGTCAATTCAGGTTCCATCACGCACCGCCACTTTCTCCGCACAGTTTGTTGCTGAGACTGGCACCCGCACCGAAACCACAGGCTATACCACTCAGCTTGAAGAGATCCCAACTCACGAAATTTATGCTTTGGTGGACATTTCTGAGCAGGAACTTGAGGATGCAGTGTTTAACCTTGAGGCAGAAATGCAGACTGAATTTGCGACACAGTTCGCAAAGGCAGAAGGCGATGCGTTCATCAACGGTAACGGCGTAGGTCGTCCAGAAGGTGTTCTTTCCAACTCCAATGTTGGCACCACAAACTCTGGCGCGTCAGCCGCATTGACTGCTGATGGCTTGATTGAATTGGTTCATGACATTAAGTCTGACTACATTCAGAACGGTCGCTTTATGTTCAACCGCACCACCTTGGCGGCTATCCGCAAGCTTAAGGACACTGCTGGTCAGTATGTTTTCCAAGCTGGCATGATGCTTACAGGCGGCGTTCCAAACACCATTCTGGGCTTCCCCTACATCGAAGCTCCAGACATGCCAAACGTAGGCGCAGGCAACAAGCCTGTGGTATTTGGTGACTTCAACCGTGGTTACATGGTTGTTGATCGTGTGAACTTGTCAGTTCTGCGTGACCCGTTCACTCAGGCAACCTCTGGCAACATTCGCTACATCGCCCGTCGTCGTGTTGGTGGTCAGGTTGTTCTGGCTGAAGCAATCCGCACTCAAACCGTAGCAAGCTAAGGAGTTACAAAAAATGTATGATCTTTCTAACTCTATCTCACCAGCCATAAGCCTCGCGGCGGCTGTTCGTAATGCGGCGGCAAATGGTTCAGGCGTTGACCTTCAGGGCTTTGAATCTGCAACCGTCTTGGTTGATGTAGGCGCTGAGGGTGACACCCTGTCTGGCTCTGTTCACTTCGAGATCTCTCTCGAACATTCAGACGACGACTCAACCTACACCGACGTTGCTCAGGCAGACATCATTGACGGAACCATTTCCAGCGGTGGCATCTTCTTGAAGCTTGACGGCACCCAAGGTGGCGATCCAGATACGTCTGGCCTCATCTATCGTGTCGGTTATGTCGGTGGCAAGCGTTACGTTCGTGTTGTGATTGCAAAGACAGGCACACACACAAACGGAACGCCGATTGGTGCAATGGTTGTCCGTGGCCATCCACGTCACACAGGCGACGTTGCGTTCACCGCACACGCTTCCTAATCTTTTGGGTGAGGCCTTCGGGCCTCACCTCTCTCACAGGAGCTAGATCATGGCCGGATTGACAACTGTTACTGCACCAGCAACAACGCCGATCACGGCAACCGAGGCGGGTGAATACCTTCGCCTTGATTCTGGTGTTGACGCGACTCTTCTTGGTGTGATGGTTGACGGCGCTGCGGATTATGTCGAGGCATACACAAACAGAAGCATGATCAACCGCACGTTAAAGTACAGCATCGATTACATTGATGAGCTTGATTACCCCTTGCATGACGGCTTCTCTGTGGGGCCTGATCTTTACTACAGAAACACCTACCTAAATCTTCCACGTCCACCCGTCTCATCCGTCACGCATGTGAAGTTTTTCGATGACGCAGACACGGAAAACACATTCTCCACGGACAAGTATTATTTGGACAATCAGCGCGAACCAGCGCGTGTAAAATTGAGGCGCGGTGAGGTTTGGCCCACCGCACTAAGGGTCAGCAATGCGATTGAGGTGACGTATGTATCGGGCTATGGAGCCACCTCTGCTGACGTACCAGCTCAACTGCGCCTCGCAATGTTGCAGTATGTGGCGTTCATTTATGAGAACCGGGGTGACAGTATTACCGAAGGCGCTCATATCGCTAGGATTCCGCAGGCAATCAGGACGATGCTTGATCCATTCAGGGTGCGCAGTCTAAGCCGCAATCCGTTTGATGTGACCACGGAGTATATGTGATGTCTTCGGGCCGCATGACAAAGGAGCTTTTCTTCCAGACGAAGAGCGAAACCGCCGATGATGGTGGTGGCGTTGCGGTGACATACACAGACAGCTTTTCTTTGTTCGGTATGATTGAGCCAAGATCTGGTAAAGAAAACTTTTTTGCAATGCGCCTGCAAGGCGATGTGACGCACATTATTACGGTAAGATACAATTCATCAAGGTCCATATCTGTGGACGACCGCATCCAGTATAGGCCATCAGCGGGGACAAGGACATTCAACATAAAAAGCGTGTTGAACCCAGATGAGCGCAACAGATATTACCGAATCGCTGTCGTTGAAGGTGAGGCCACCTGATGGCCAGAATTAGAACCGATATAAACAGAAATCCTAGGCAAGAAGAATATCTTAGGAATCTTGACCGTCGTGTGATTCAGGCTGTCAAAAGATCTGCAAACCTTGTTCGCAATGAGGCTGTTCAGGGCATAAACAGACAGACGTCTTCCGGCAGCGTCTATGAGAAATACAACCCCAGAAGAACCCACACTGCATCTCTTGAGGGTGATTACCCAAACACCGACACAGGCAATCTTGTCAGAAACATAGCGCCTGAGTTCGAGGATGGCGGTAGGATTGGCTTTGTTGTTTCAAAGGCTCTATACTCAAGATTCTTGGAGTTCGGGACAAGGCACATGGCGGAGCGCCCGTTTCTTCAGCCCTCACTTGAGAAGGCGAAGGGCAAGATTCGTTCTATATTTAGAAAGCTAGTGAGGGGCGCATGAGTTTGCATCTATTTGATTTGCAGAAGGCGATATTTTCTGCGCTCGATAACGGAAGCTTGGTTGATGCTTCAGGCTCCGCAATCACTGGCGTGTTTGATCACGTTCCAGCAGACTCAGCCACACCGTTTGTAGTCGTAGGCTACACCACGCAATCGAACATCTCCACCAAAACGAGTGACTTGCATGACCACACAGTAACAATTCACGTCTGGAGCGAGTATCGAGGGTTCAAAGAAGTCAAGAGTTTGATGGAACAAATCTATGCAATTCTTCACGACAATGCTATAACAATAACTGGCGCAACGCTTATTAACCTGAAGCAAGAGTTCTCTGAGGTCTTTTTGGAGAATGACGGCATAACCCGGCACGGTGTCATGAGATTCCGGGCCACCATAGCTGACTAAGGAGATTTAATCATGGCGGCACAAAAAGGCTCCGGCGTACTCATCAAAATTGGCGATAGTGCGTCACCCGAAGTATTCACAACCATTGGTGGCTTACGCTCCACCACAATCACCCTCAATGATGAAGCTGTAGATGTAACAACAATTGACAGCTTGGGTCATCGCGCACTACTTGCTGGCGCTGGCATCAACAGCGTTTCCATTTCTGGATCTGGCGTATTCACCGATGCGGCATCCGAGACCAGCCTGAAGACAGCATTCTTTGCACAGCAAAACACAAGCGACGGCTCATCTGCACAAGTTGCCGTCTTCAACAACTTCCAAGTCATCGTTCCTGATTTTGGCACCTTCGAGGGGTCATTCATGATCGCATCACTTGAGTACGCTGGTGAATATAACGGTGAAGCAACCTACTCTGTGACATTCGAGTCAGCTGGTTACATTAGCTTCACGGCGGCTTAATCATGTCTTGGGGAAATGTCGTCATTGATTTGATGGGCGATAGCTTTGTCGCCCATCGTCACCTTGGCAGACCTATGGAGTTTGCCTTCCCTTATCGCTCAGGCACCATACCCGGTCAGGTTTTCTCTGACGGGTTGCGTGAGTATGAAGTTCTGACAACTGAAAACTGGGCTGGTCGCAACGAAATTCTTCTTGTGACAGCAAAAGAATTGGAAAAGAAAAAAGAGAGGAAGAGAAATGAATCCGAAGCGCGGTGAAGTCGAGCTTGAATTTGGTGGCAAGGTCTACACGGGACGTGTTACTTTAGATGTTGTCATGCGAATTGAAACTGCATTGGGCAAGTCAATCATTGAACAGCTGAAGGACTTGTCAGACGCACAAACCAAGCTGACTGAAATGGTCAACATCATCACGCCAGTTATTCGTGCTGGTGGTAATGACCTGAAAGACAAAGAAGTTGCTGATCTGATCTGGCAAGGCGGAATCACAAACTCAATGCGTATGTGCGCGGCGATTTTGACAAAAGCAGTGAATCCGTTCGAGGCCGAATCGGGAAACGCAGAAGAGGTGGACAAGGACTAACCACGATCCCTTGGGATGATTTCATCCAATTGGGTCTTGGTAAGATGGGGATGGCTTCAGGAGAATTTTGGAACTTGAGTTTTTATGAGTTCTACCGGGCCATTGAAGGTTTCGCAGAGTTCCACGGAGGGGGTAAACCACCGCCTCTATCTCGTGACGAACTTGAGGATTTGATGGAAAGGTATCCAGACTGATGGTGACTGAAGTTGATTCCCTGCGAGTCCGTATTGAAGCTGACCTTGGCGACATACGGCGTGAACTTCGTAGCCTGAACCGACAGGTAGACAAAACACAAAGCGGCATCAGCAAGTCATTCGCGGCGATAGGTAGATCCGCGAAGGGCCTTGCCGTCGGTCTTGGTGCGGCTTTGGCCGTGCAGGGAACAAGATCGCTTGTTAATTTCCTTTCTGATGTCGAGGAAATGCAGGGCAAGTCTGCTGTTGTCTTTGGAGAGTTTGTCACTGACGTGAGGGAACAACTTCGTGAGTTTGGCTCTGAAGTTGGCAGAAGCGCCATTGAACTTGAAGGCATGGCCGCAAGCATCCAAGACACGTTTGTGCCTCTTGGGTTTGCCCGTGGCGAAGCCGCGAAACTCTCTGTGGAAATGACCAAGCTTGCCACGGACGTCGCGTCGTTCAACAACGAATCCGATGCAGAGGTTATGAGGGCCTTTCAGTCTGCAATCGTTGGCAACCACGAAACCGTCAGACGATTTGGCGTTATCATCACGCAGGCCGCTCTTGATCAAGAGTTGTTTCGGATGGGTCTTAACAAGTCAGCAAAGGACGCATCCGAGGCGGAGAAGGTTCAGGCAAGGCTTAACCTGATCACCAGAGGCACGATTGATGCACAGGGCGACGCGGCTAGGACAGCGAGCAGTTTTGCAAATCAATCGAGAGGCTTGCAGTCAGATCTGGAAACTCTTGCATCTGAAGGCTTCCAGCCATTGCTTGATTTTGCAACAGATTCTGTCGTTGCCTTTAGAAATGTTGTTCAGGCACTGATAGAGCTTGCCCCACAAATTAAGGCCGCCTTGTCTAATGTCATTGCAGTATTCAATGAAGTTGCTGGCGGTTTTATTGCTGTAGCAAAAGAAGTCACAACAGCCGTCAAGAATATACATGACGCTCTTATTGAATTAAGGACTGCCGAACGGGGGACCAAATTAGAACAATTCAACAAGAGCATAGACGATAATTTGCCTGATTTGGTTGAGCAATCTGAAGCAAAGATAAAAAGTCTAACTACAAGCATCGAAGAGTTAAACAAGAAACTTCAGGGAACCACAGACGTTGATGAGCTTATCAGCATCGGTGAAGAAGTTGTTGATTTAGAGAAACAGCGTAGTCGATTGCAGTCCTTGGTTGACCGCGCTCGTAAACGGCTTGGATTATTTGTCGTAGTAACGAAAGGATTAGCCGATCCATTCCCACGCAGAAGGCCGGAGGATCTCCCAACGCCAAGAACAAATCCATTGGACAACCTTGTGCTCAAGACTGGCGAGGCCAAAAAGGCGACCGATGATCTTAAGGCTTCACAAGAGTCCTTGGTTCAAGAAGCCCTTCGGATCAGAGAAACGGAAGATCCGCTTCTTAAGCTGACAAACAGATTGCAAGAGATCAGCATCTTGCAGAAGGACTTTCCCAACGACTTTGAGACTCTTCGCGCAGAAGCGTCCAAGGCTTATGCAGAGGCAACTGATGGGGCATCAGAATATAAAGAACAGATTGAGCAATTAAGCAGTAGCATTTCCTCTGGATTCGCCAGCGCCTTCACATCCATCATTGATGGATCGAAGTCTGCGGGTGAGGCGTTCAAGGATTTTGCAAAGACTGTCATTGATTCAATCATTGAGATTGCTATTCAAGAGGCTATTGCTAAACCATTAGGCGGTATGCTTGGTGGGTTCTTAGGCGATATGTTGGGCACTCTTGGTGGGTCTTCTACACCGGGTATGTCCACCGGGTTCACAGACAACCTCGGATTTGGCGTCGCGGCAACAGGTGGCTCGATCAATCCAAACAGACCATACATCGTCGGTGAACGTGGTCCAGAAATTGTGGTGCCAAAGTCGGCAAGCAGTGTTATCAACAGCAACAACACAAGATCTGCAATGTCTGGTGGGGGAGCGCCCGTCGTGGTAAATCAAAGCATTAATTTTGCAACAGGTATCTCACAGACTGTTCGTGCAGAAGTCATCAATCTTCTTCCGCAAATCAGCGAAGCGGCAAAGGCGGCGGTCGCCGACTCCAAGCAACGCGGCGGTCGATTCTCTAAGGCGTTTGCATAATGGCCATAGCATTTCCAAACATATCTATTCAGTCTATGGACATGAGGTTAAAGCGCACGGTCTCTGTGAGCGAGTCACCATTCTCTTACGCTCAACAGGTTTTCATTCATCCGGGCGCAAGGTGGGAAGCTGAGGTAACACTACCGCCGCTTAAGCACGATCAGGCAAAGGCGTTCCAAGCGTTTCTCATTAAGCTGAAGGGTCAGTCTGGAACATTTGATTTTGGCAACCCACTTCACAACGAATCATTCTCTGTCGAGGTGGAGTCAAACGGCTCCGTCAGAGATGAGACATTGACGTGTTCTGGCGATGCCGTACCAGCGGGAAATTACTTTCAAGTTGGAGATCGTTTGCACATCATCACGGATGACTTCGCTGGCGCAACATCACCAGCCACGGCGACGCTGAATTTCCAGCCACCCTTGCGGGCCACTGTTTTGGATGGGGTGACATTAGACTTTACCCTGCCGACAACAGAATGGCGGATGACCAGCAACGACATCGGCTGGAGCATTGACAAAGCTGGCCTGTATTCATTCACCTTTGCCTGTGTTGAGGCTCTATGACACGGACGCTCACAACGGAAATGCAAGCGGTGGCCACGGCTGAAGTGGTTCGCCCGTTCTATCTTCTTGATTTGGAATTTGATTCTGGCGACCTCTATCTATGGACAGGGCTTGGGGATCTGACTGTTGACGGAAACACTTACACAGGTGTGGGCACAATCCTTGGCATCCAGCCTATAGAAGAAAGTTCAGAGCTTTCAGCCAATGGCGCCTCGTTTACCCTCAGCGGCGTTCAGCAGGCTTTGCTGGCTTTGGCTCGTGACGAGGATTACCAAGGGCGACCCGTAACCCTCAAGCTTGGTGCGTTTGACGATAATGGAGATGTGATCTCTGATCCCGTTATTATCTTCAGCGGGTTTATGGATGTTATGTCTATTGAGGATGGTGGCGAAACAGGCAACATCAGTTTGAGCGCAGAGAACAAATTGATTTCTTTTGAACGCGCCAGCATCAGGCGTTACACGGACAAGGATCAACAATTGTTTCACCCCGGCGACAAAGGCTTTGAATTTGTAACCAGCGTTCAAGAAAAGGATCTGCTCTGGGGGCGCAAAGGATGAGCGTTGTATTCCGCAGGGCCTCACTGGCAGAAGCCAAGAAAGACATCTTACCTCTGCTTCAGATGGAGTGGGAAGAGGCGGGTCTGGAGTTTGGATTTGGAATAGATCCAGATTGGAAACAGTATGTGTCGATGGAAGACAGCGGGATGTTGTACGTTTTCACGGCGCGTGACGAGGGAAAGCTGGTCGGTTATATTGTGTTCTTAATGACACCTTCACTGCACCACCGTGGTTTGAAAAACGCGACTATGGATCTTTTCTATATACTGCCTGAATATAGGAAAGGTCTGCTGGCGATCAAGTTGCTGAAGTTTGCGGAAGGCCACCTTCGTCATGACTTTTGCAAAATGATTCTGCTGAGTTGCTTTGACGGAAGCCGTGTCGGTGATCTTTATGATAGACTTGGCTATCGTGCCATTGAAACAAGTTTCGTAAAGGTGATCTAAGATGGCTGTAGCGGCAACGGCATTTTTGGTAGCGGCAGTAGGAACGGCCATCACAGGCGGCACAGTTCTTGGCTTCACAGGAATTACTGCAATCCTTATTTCTGGTGCTGTTGCTGGCGGTCTTTCATTCATTACTCGCGCACTCACTCCCAAACCAAAGATCCCGTCGTTTAGTGGCGGCGCTGAGTAGGGTCGAACGCTCAACGTCAGAGAGCCAGCCGTAAGCCGCAAGATCATCTACGGCCGCACACGCGTTGGCGGTGCTATTGTATTCATGGAATCGACGGGCAACAAAAACGAATTTTTGCACATCGTGATTGCCGTGGCTGGTCACGAGATTGACGGTTATGAAAAAGTATTCTTCAACGATGAACTTGTCTGGGACAACGGAACTTTCCAAGAGAATTACGCTGACTTTGTAAGGCTTAACTTTGCCACGGGCAATCAGACCACGGCTGATTCTGACCTTGTATCGGAATCATCAAGCTGGACTGCCGATCACAAACTTCTGGGTACTGCCTACATCTACGCAAGACTTAAGTATAACCAAGACCAGTTTCCTTCGGGGTTGCCACAAATCACCGCTGTGGTTCGGGGCAAGAAGGTTTTAGATCCACGCGATGGAACCACAGCATTCAGTCAGAACCCAGCCTTGTGCGTCAACGATTACCTAACTGATGTTCAGTACGGACTGATGGAAAGTTCAACCAGCGTCGATCAGGCACGGCTTATTATTGCGGCCAATGAGTGTGATGAGTCTGTTAACATCACTGGTGGCTCACACCAACGATATAGGTTGGATGGCCTCTTAGATACAGCAAGTTCTCGCAAGGATAACGTCGAAGAGATGCTGACCGCTATGGCTGGCAAGCTCATATATTCCGGCGGCAAGTACATCATTCAGGCTGGTTCTTATGTAACGCCCACCGTCACGATTGATGAGGATAGCATTGTTGGCCCCATAAGCATCCAGACCAAGCAATCACGGCGAACACTTTATAATGGTGTTAAAGGTCTCTTCGTCTCTGAAGATGATAACTATGTGGCCGCAGATTACCCACCACAGATCAGCTCTTCGTTTCAATCCGACGATGGCGATCCCATTTACCTTGATGTGCCGCTACCATTCACAACCAATGATAAGCGGGCACAAAGGCTGGCAAAGCTTGCTTTGCTCAAGTCTCGCCAGCAGACTTCGATCATCATCCCCGTCAATATGGCTGGCCTTAAATTCAAAGCTGGCGACAACATAAAAGTAACAAACGCCAGACTAGGTTATAGCGAGAAGCCTTTTGAGGTTATTGGCTACGGAATTGACCTTGGTACTGACGGTCAGATTATTGTCAACGTGGAGGCCATCGAGACCGCGCCTGAGATTTTTGATTTTAATGTTTCCGATGAGAAAGACTTCACCAGTGCTGGTCAGTTAAATATTTACAATGGCTTAACAACTCAGCCGCCCACCAATCTTCGCGTCAGCGACACCACCTTGGTTGGTAATGACGGGTCAATAATTGCCTCGCTTCTTTTGGAGTGGGATGCAAGTCAGGACGCTTTTGTTGATCGGTATGAGATACAATATCAAAGGTTCTCTCAGATTGACTATGGAAACATCACAGATCAATCAACGGAAACAACAGATTTCGGTTTGATCACAACGGCCCAAGCCACCCTAATTGATTATGGATCTGTTGCCGATACTCCATCCGCTGGCGATCCAGATTATGTTTCTATCTTTGTCGGTGCTGACACAACAAATTATGTTGTGCCGAATGTTGTTCCGGGTCAGCCTTACAGAATTAGAATAAGAGCGATCAATCAGCTTGGCATTAGGTCTGGGTTCTTAAGTGTTCAAGGATATACCGCAGGAGATACCACTGCTCCTGCAATTCCAACAAACCTTGGCGCTACTGGCGGTATCAAATCAATCATCCTGAGTTGGACAAACCCTACTGATGTTGACTTCAACTTCGTTAAGATATTTGAGAACACTATTGACGATTTTTCATCATCAACCCAAATTGCTGTTACATCTTCTGATACCTTCACGAGATTTGGTCTAGATTATAACGAGACAAGATTCTACTGGGTGACGGCTGTTGACTACACTGGGAATGAATCTGGTGAATCCGCGTCTGCATCAGCAACAACACTGTTCGTTGAACCCGGTGACTTTGGACAGGCGGTTGACGACCTATTTACTCAGGCTGGGCTTTATGGCGTTACGCCTGTTGATACACTACCCGCCAGCGGGGACTTTGAAGGACAACTTGTTCTACTTAAAACAGATGTAGAACTATATGAATGGAATGGTTCTGCTTGGGTCACTATCATTGCTGATGTTAAGGATGGCTCTATAACCGCAACAAAGATAGCTAATGGCGCTATTGAAACACCCAAACTTGCGGCAAACGCCGTCACCGCCGCAAAGATTGCCGCCAACACTATTACCGCAGATGAGATTGCGTCCAACACAATAACCACTGGCTTGATACAGGCTGGGGCAATCACGGCTGACAAGGTCAGCTTCACAACGCTGTCTTCTGTGGCCGCACAGATCGGACAGTTTTCTTCTGCGGCTTCAGGTGCTAGACTTGTGATCGAAGATGATAAGCTGTCGGTCTTTGACTCCAGCGGAACCCTGCGGGTGAGAATCGGGAATCTTGCATAATGTCATTTGGTATGAATCTATTTACCAGCGATGGTCAGATTGATACGGACGCTCTTCGTGCTGGTCGGCTAATTGATTCACATCGCTTTGTTCAGTCTAAGGGCGCCAGCGGTTCGCACACTATGTCATCTGAATGTTTGGACACTGACTTTATATTTATTGCTGTTAGGGATTCGGAAGGAACACCAGATTATTCCTTCAATAATTCCAGCAAGGTTTTTTCGTTTACTGGATATAACTTTGGAAGCGGAACGTTCATAAGTAGTGGGGACTTCTGGGTTCTGTTCTTGAGGTTCTCATGAGTTACGGTGCTGTCATAAGGAACGGGAGCAACGAAATCATCATTGATAGCGACCACGATTCATTTGCCAAAAATTCTAGCACAACTATGTCCAGCACCCGCGTTGACAACAGCTTCTTTGATCCAGAAGCGTTGTACAGATTCACTCCACCAACACAATCTACTTCATTCCCAGCCTTAATATTCTTACCACTAGCGAATGGTGATAAGGTTGGAATTGATGGCCCATTTGGGGCGTTCTTGAGAAACGACACAAACGGAAGTGCGATAATATGCAACCCTGCATCAAACATATCTTTGCCATCAACTGGTTTTGGAATGAGGATATTCAAATCTGACGGATCTGTTTCTTACAGTTCAGAGATAGAATTAGGTAGAGTTTTTGATAAATCTTCAGCCTCTTTAGATACAATTATAAATTCTGGCAACGTATCAATAACAATAAATTCAAACACGACTCATGTCGCTGTTCAGGTCGGCGGCTATGCGGTGCAACCAGTACAACAACAAAGAAGCGTTGTACAAAACGTAGTTGTGGAGAGAACAGGTAGCACGTCAGCCATCATTCAAAGAGTAGGTTATTCAATTGGGTTCTTCCCATCCAATGTTGGTGTAGCAACAACCGTACCCACCAACTTCTTATTCGGAAGATTCGTTTGATGAAACATGAACAGTCTGGTAAATTCACAAGGCATTTAGGAGAACATGAATGACCACAGCAGTTCAGCGTAGGCGCGGCACAACCGCAGAACATTCAACCTTCACAGGGTTGCTCGGTGAAATAACGGTCAATACCACCAAAAACACCCTTGTTGTGCATGACGGATCAACCGCTGGTGGATACGAAATCGCCTTGGCTGATGCCAGCAACCTATCTGCGGCTGACCTACTCACAAGCATCAAGACGGTGGACGGAACTGGGTCGGGGCTGGACGCTGATCTTCTGGATGGGAACCAAGCCACCGCATTTGCAACATCGGCCCAAGGCACATTAGCCGATTCTGCCTTGCAGGATGGCGACACAGTCTCATCTCTGACGATTACAACGGCAACAATCAACGGCGGGTCAATCTCTGGCATAACGGATCTTTCCGTGAGTGACGGTGGTACAGGTGCATCAAGCGCATCAGCGGCCAGAACAAATCTTGGCCTTGTCATCGGAACCAACGTGCAAGCATTTGACGCACAGCTTTCCGACATTGCTGGCTTAACACCTTCTGATGGCGGCTTTATTGTTGGCAACAGCACCAATTTCGTTATAGAATCTGGAACTACTGCGCGTACATCTTTGGGACTAGGCACGGCGGCGGTTTTGAATGAGGGGACATCAGCAAACAATCTTGTTCAATTGGACGGTTCAGCAAGGTTGCCAGCCGTTGATGGCTCTCAATTGACAAATCTTCCCGCTAGTGAAGACCCAAACGCTTTGGCTTTCGCAATCGCACTAGGATAAACAAATGGCTAACACCTTCAAAGTAGTAACAGACACAGCAGTAGGCACCAGCCCTGCAAC